>Ga0081455_10005444_pt1 | contig 13955 bp, 16 predicted proteins | sample TabmetS3T2R1_FD_70207 | JGI IMG/M metagenome (GOLD analysis project Ga0081455, IMG submission 70207) | Tabebuia heterophylla rhizosphere microbial communities from the University of Puerto Rico - S3T2R1 | ecosystem: Host-associated > Plants > Roots > Rhizosphere ... | reverse complement strand
CGTCGCCATCGTGCGATTTTCTCAGAAATGAGACCACGCTGTTATCGGCATCGTGAAAATCGATCCAATCAAATCCTTCGTAAGTATCGTCGAGTTGCCAAAGCGCCGGTTCGCTTTTGTAAACGTAATTGAGATGTTGTACCAAGCGGCGCAGACCATCGTGTCGAGGAAGGCTAACGAGTTGCCAGTCAAGGCTCGTGTCGTGGTTCCATTCGTTCCCCTGGCCGAATTCGCCGCCCATGAAGAGCAGCTTTTTGCCGGGATGCCCGTACATCCAGGCGAGAAACATTCGGAGATTGGCAAATTTTCGCCATTCGTCGCCGGGCATCTTGGATAACAGCGAACGTTTGCCATACACTACTTCGTCGTGGCTGAGCACCAGGACGAAATTCTCCTGGAAAGCGTAGAGCAGCGAAAACGTGATGTTGCCGTGATGATAACGGCGATAAATCGGGTCGAGACTCATGTATTGCAGGAAATCGTGCATCCAACCCATGTTCCATTTGAATCCGAATCCAAGGCCGCCCAGATAAGTCGGGCGTGATACGCCGGGCCACGCAGTCGATTCCTCGGCAATGGTCATGACTCCCGGGAAACGCTCGTAACAAACTTCGTTGAACCGTTTCAGGAAATAAATGGCGTCGAGATTCTCGCGGCCGCCGTAGACATTCGGGATCCATTGGCCGGGCTTCCGCGAATAATCGAGGTAAAGCATCGAAGCCACGGCGTCCACGCGCAGCCCATCAATATGATATTTGTCGAGCCAGAAAAGCGCATTGCCGATGAGGAAATTGCGCACTTCGTTGCGGCCAAAATTGAAAATCAACGTGCCCCAATCCTGATGCTCGCCCTGGCGCGGATCCATATGTTCGTAAAGATCAGTGCCATCAAATTCGGCAAGCGCGTGCGCATCCTTTGGAAAATGAGCAGGCACCCAGTCCATGATCACGCCGATGCCTGCCTGATGACATTTATCGATGAAATAACGAAATTCATCGGGCGTACCGAACCGGCTAGTGGGCGCGTAATAATTCGTGACCTGATATCCCCACGAACCTTCAAAGGGATGCTCGGCAATCGGCAATAACTCAATATGGGTGTAGCCCATCTCCAACACATATGGGAGCAGCGTCTCGGCGAACTCGAGATAGCTGAGGTGACGATTTCCCTCTTCAGTTTTGCGCTGCCATGAGCCCAGATGAACTTCGTAGATGCTGATGGGACTTCTCGGCCAATTGCGCGTACGGCGCGATTCCATCCACGCGCCATCGTTCCAGGCGTAACCCTCCAGATCGTACACCATGGAGGCAGTCGATTTTCCATGCTGATTGAAGAACGCGAACGGATCGCTCTTGAGAACCAGTGCGCCGGTCTGAGTGCGGATCTCGAACTTGTAGTGCGCGCCTTGCTTGATACCCGGCAAAAACAATTCCCACACGCCGCTGCCAATGAGTCTGCGCATCGGATTGACACGGCCGTCCCAATCGTTGAAATCGCCGACCACGCTAACTCGTTGCGCGTTAGGCGCCCACACCGCGAAATAAACGCCCCCTGCATCACCGATGTTGCGCACGTGCGCGCCAAACTTGTCGTAAATCCTCCAATCCTGTCCTTCGGCGAAAAGATGCAGATCGACTTCGCCCATAATCGGCCCGTACTGATAGGGATCGCGTGTCAGGCAATGCGATCCGTCCCACGCGGTGACTCGCAGGTGGTAGGGAATATCACGGGTCGCGTTTCGAACAGTGGCGCAAAAGAAACCGTCCTGTTGAATTTTCTGCGCTGTGATTGCTTCTTCGGGATGTTGATCCAGGACGATCTCAACCTTCCGGGCGTCAGGACGAAACACACGAATCTCCAGATCGTCCCCCATCCCGTGCGGACCCAGCACTCGAAAGGGGTCGGAATGCTCGCCGGCGACAAAGCGGCTCACTTCGTCAGGCGGCAATCCAGCGATCTCAAAAGGTTCCATAGTTGCTCGTTGAAGCGTTGAACAGTTAAAGCGTTGAATCCATTGCGTGCTGAATCACTTAAAACCGTTCATCGCATCACGCTTCAACGTCCCTTTTCCATCGCTTCAATTCGTCATCGTTTCAACGAAACGTTTTGACCGTGTTTCATTCTGGTAATCGTGCATTCCCGATCAAACCGCTTTCCATGTCGGAAAATCGTGATCATGATGTCGTTCCAATGAAGGGCGTTATTGTCATTGTCGCGTATCGGCCCAAACCTGGAAAAGAAAGCGAAACCTTACGCCTGGTTAGAAGTCGTGTTCCCACATTGCGCGAGGAAGGACTCGTAACTGAGCGCACACCGACGATCATGCGCGCACGCGACGGCACAATCATCGAAGTCTCGGAATGGAAATCGCAGGAAGCAATCGATGCGGCGCACAAGAATCCAAACGTCCTCGCCATGTGGAACAGGTTCTTTGAAGTTTGCGAGTGCATTCCGCTCAAAACGTTATCGGAATCCGCCGAAATGTTCGCCGGTTTCGAACCAGTTTCCGATTGAGAATAACATTGCTCTGCGAATTCGGGATTGGACGTTGGGCGTTGTGCGTTGGACGTTTGCTCTAATGAAGGACGGCAAAGACTCCATTCAGCTAAGCGCCGTAGAAGATCACCATGGGATATTGACGATTCGCGGTGGCGGCGCTCAAAGGAATTGGAACGGCATTCACTACAAGCAAGGCATGTCCGCCAAAAACGTCGGCACAAGGAATTTGTCCGCGAACATTGCCACTATTCCTCCAGGCGGTGTCGCGTACGCGCACATTCATGTCGATTTCGAAGTGATTCTTTACATCATCGAAGGACGAGTACGCCACGAATTCGGCACCGGCCTCAAACAAGTGATCGAGAACGAAGCCGGCGATTTCATCTACATCAAACCCGGCGTCCCCCACGAAGTCTTCAACATGAGCAAGACCGAACCGGTCGTCGCCTTTGTTGCGCGCTCCTCCGCCGACGAGTGGGACAACATCATTCCGTACGATCGCAATCAGCAGCTTTAACCCGTCGACTAAAATGCCAAAGCATCTTGTCATCAGCACGAGTGGTAACCCCGACAGCAACAGCCGCCGAATGGGGCGCTCCGCGTTCGCACATTTGCAAAAAAAGAAAGTCGATTGCGATTGGATCGATATCCGTGAAATGGAGCTGCCACTTTGTGACGCAGACAAATGTTATGGGATGCCGGGTTCAAAAAAGTTGAGTGCAGCCATTGAGCGCGCCGACGGCATCCTCATCGCGGCGCCGGTCTATAATTACGATGTCGCAGCAGCGACCAAGAACATGATCGAGCTCACAGGAAGCGCATGGGAAGACAAGATCGTCGGATTCCTTTGCGCGGCCGGAGGTCACGCAAGTTACATGTCGGTAATGGCGTACGCGAACAGCCTGATGCTCGATTTTCGTTGCGTCATTATTCCGCGATTCGCATTTGCGACATCACACGCTTTCGACGGCGAAGAGATCAATGACAAAAAAATCACCGAGCGAATCAAACAGGTCGCCGACGAACTCGTTCGCTTCACCAAAGCGCTTCGGAGTTAAATCGCCGCCGTAGGAGTCAAATTGGCTTCGGCTAATACGCTGCATGTTTGCTTCGCGCGGCCAAGGCTTTCAGGGCAGGCACCAACCCCGCAAAGCATATTACCATTACGGCAACCCAAAGTACGAACTGCCGGTCGATTCCCACATCCAAAACCGACTCCACCGAAAATGTTCCGACCAAGCCGTAGCTCACAGGGATCACAATAAAATCAGCCAGCGAATGCAGGAGCACCGAGGGCCGAATTGATCCGCTGTATTTCACCAGCAAGCCGTGGACCACGCTGATCGCCAGGAAGAATGGCAGGAAGACGAACGTCGCATACGCATGACTCGAGTGATGATCGAGAAAAAACATGATTCCACTAATCAGAATGGCGATTGTCCAACCATGTCGTCGCTGGATCGGCGAGATTAGAAACCCGCGAAAGCCTGCTTCCTCTACAACGCCCGCGGTTGCGCTAATACATGCAATTGCACAGGTCACTGTCAGCGCTCCATACTTTGAGAAATCCATTGGTGCGGCGAACGCTTCCCGCGGCAGATGCGCCAGCCGCGCCGTTACGAACGCCATCGCGATCGTTCCCGTAATCCCAAGCGTTCCGGCAACGAGCGCCCACGTCCATACAGGCTTCGACAGCGATGGTGCGCGCAGATCGCGCCATCGGGCGTCTTGCGTGCTCCGCGGCCACCCGTGTCCGGTCACATACCACCAAAAAAATGAAAGCCATGCCGCAGTTACGACGAGCATCCATGGAATGGAGGGCGACGTTCGCAAATTCAGGATGACTGCGATGCTCGGCGGAATCGTGCCAACAGTTACGACCAACTCGGCAACAAGAATTCCGCGAAGGATTGCAGGCAGACGGTTCCAAAAGTGGGTCAACATCGAACTCAGCGCCGTTCAACAGCGTCATCTCGCAATTCAAAAACATCTGCAGGCTGAACAAAACCGCACCGGCGATAGAGCGATTTACTTCCAGAGGTTGCCCAGAGAATAATCGAGTCGGTCCCTTGAGCACGACACCACGATAACGCTTCGTTCAACAGTCTCTCGCCCAGCCCCTGCCGCCGCATTTCAGGGACAACGTAAAAGTTCGTTACGTAAGCATGAAACTCCGGTTCGTCGTGAATTGGGTTGGGAACTTTCTCAAACAACTGTACGCAAACGTGGCCGAGCAACTGATCGCCATCGTCGAGTACCCAACAGCGCCACGGAGAAGAACCGGAGCGAAACCGTTTTTTCATCCACGATGTGCATCTGCCCAGAAACCGCTGTTGGGTTTCCATGGCACCTCCATTTTCGGCACGGAAGCGATAGCGGAGATCTGCCATTGCGCGGGAGTCACTTGACGTCGCCAAGCGAATCCGCACTCGAGGCATCCGTGATCTTACGCGATTGAGCGGGCAATTGCTACCGCCTAGATACATGCTTTGAACCGCTGACCTCGGTTCTTATTCTCTTATCGTTGACTTGCCGCTTCATTGCACCTTTGTCAGGATCACAAGATGAAGCATCTTCTGCTGGCTTGTCTTTTCCCTATGACGTTAACGCCTCAGAGCATGCTGCAACTCACCGAACAATTGGGTAAGACTGTCCTTTACGGCGACATCGCACTCTCGCCTGATGGAACACATGTCGCCTGGGTCCAATCCACCGCCGCGTCAACATCAAAGCAAACCTACATCCGCGAGATCTCAGAAAAATCAGCGACATTAGTAAAGATTCCGATCGGTCCCGAAAGAATCGATGCCGATCCCGCCTGGGCTCCTGATTCCAAAACGTTGGTAGTTTTTTCCAGTGTCGACGAGGGAGAGCAGCGCCAACTCTGGATTGTGAATGCCGATGGTTCCGATCCCAGGAAGGTTACGAACCTTAACGGATATGCCGCGCGACCCCGTTGGTCACACGACGGGAAGCAGATTGCCTTTCTTTACATTGAAGGCGCGGGCGGCGGCGGCCCGCTCATGGCCGCGCCGACCACCACCGGCGTTGTCGATACTGCGATTCACAACCAGCGGATCGCTATTCTCGACGTTGCCAGCGGACAATTGCGCCAGGTTTCCCCGGAGAATCTTCACGTCTACGACTTCGATTGGTCGCCCGACGACAAGACTTTTGTCGCAACGGCGGCGCCGGGACCTGGAGATAATAATTGGTGGATCGCGCAGATTTACACGGTCGACATTGCAAAGGGTAACGCCGTATCAATCTACAAACCTTCTCTTCAAGTCGCAGTGCCGCGCTGGTCGCCAGATGGCAAGTCGATTGCGTTCATTGAAGGCCTAATGAGTGACGAAGGATTTCATGGCGGCGATCTCTTTACGATCCCGGCAAGCGGAGGCGATGTGCAGAACCGCACCAATGATCGTAAGGGCTCGGTGAGTTCGCTGTTTTGGCTAACGCCGGATCGAATACTTTTCACCGAATACGTCGGCGGCGGTGGTGCAGTTTCCGAATTGACGCTCGAGAATAATTCGGTGCGCACAATCTGGAAAGGCGCAGAAGCTTTTCATGCCTTCGGTAATTTCCCTGACTTTGCCGTTTCCAAAGATGGCAAGGTTGCAGCCGCAGACCGCACCACATTTGATACGCCGCCGGAAATCTGGGCTGGACCGATCGGTGAATGGCGCCGGCTAACGAATGATAACTCCGCATTAACTGCTACATGGGGCAAAGCCGAGGACCTTGAGTGGACAAATGAAGGCTTCAATATCCAGGGCTGGCTTCTGTCGCCGGCAAAAATTGAGTCGGGTAAGAAATATCCCATGGTGGTTCTCATCCATGGCGGACCGTCAAGCGCGGTGACACCGGACTGGCCTGCCGGGTTTGGAATGTCGCGAGCCATCATCGCCGCTCTTTCGTCCCGCGGCTATTACGTGCTGATGCCGAATCCTCGTGGCAGCTACGGACGGGGAGAGGCCTTTACTCGCGCCAACGTGAAAGACTTCGGCCACGGCGATCTGCGCGATGTCCTGGCTGGGATCGACGCGGCAATAAAAAAATATCCAATCGACCCGACGCGTCTTGGCGTGACCGGCTGGAGCTATGGTGGTTACATGACCATGTGGACTGTCACGCAGACCGATCGTTTTCACGCTGCCGTTGCCGGCGCTGGTATTGCTAACTGGCAAAGCTACTATGGCCAGAACTTGATTGGCCAATGGATGATCCCGTTCTTCGGCGCATCAGTCTACGATGATCCGGGCGTTTACGAGAAAAGTTCGCCCATTCGTTTCATTAAGAATGTAAAGACCCCAACGCTTATCATTGTTGGTGAGCGCGATGCAGAATGCCCAACTGCGCAGTCCTACGAGTTCTGGCACGCTTTGAAGACGCTTGGTGTGCCGACGCAACTCATCATTTATCCCGGCGAAGGCCATCTGTTTCTAGACCCCAAGCACCAGACCGATCGATTGGAGCAGACCGTCGGATGGTTCGATAAGTACTTGAAGTAATCTTGTTCGCTTCGGCTCGCGCTCACGGCGTTTCGACCCCGCTAAGGATTCCACCGAGATGGCCGGTGAGCGTAATCATCACTAAGGCGATCATCGCGATCGCAAAATAGGAAGCGCGCGGCGATTCGCCCTTCGCCTGAACACGTGACCTTTTCAGGCAAAGACCAACGACGAGTACCGCAGTGGTTAGCGCGCAGATGAGATGCAGGCGCAGATTGCCTTTCAGCGTTGCTCCTTCAAGCTGCCAGCGCCACGCTCCGAGACCGGTCGCGATTGCGACCGGAACGGTTATCGCAGCTCCAACGAGATTGAAGTAACCAACAGTTGCCAGGGCGGGTTGCCTGCGCCAGATCGCGAGCACATCGAACACAACGCTTGCAACGAAAAGGGCAATCGGAAAATGCACGATCACCGGATGCTGCGCATGCCCTGCGAGGAGCGCAGCTTTCAGATCGAAAGGATTTGGTGATGCCGCAAAGAATCGATTCATAACTGCCCACGGAGTCAGCAAGTCGGCCGTACCCGGTCATAACTACTTTTCGACCACGATTGTCCCGGTCATTTTCGGATGAACGGAGCAATAGTAGGTGTAAGTCCCGGGAGCTCCCGCCGTGATCGTGAATTCCTGGTCTGTATCGAGCGCGGACGATTTCTTAAACTGCTTCTCGACACTCACGATGGTGTGCGGTTCCTCGTCCCGGTTGATCCAGGTGATCTTTTCGCCGGATTTCACGCTGATCGTTTGAGGATTGAAGGCAAAATCTTTAATCTCGATTCTGGTTCCGCCGGCGCCAATGCTGTCAGTGTCTTTCATTTCCCCGGCCAGCACAGTGGAAAAACTAATAGTGCACAAGATTGCTGCGATTCGGATTGTGTAGATAAGTTTAGTCATAGTTTGAGTCGTTGAGGTTTCACTAGCTCTAGCTAAGATTGGAGTCGATGACCGCCAGCGCGGTCCTGCCTTGTTTGTACTCGACGTTCGTTAGGCCGAGTAAGCTTCTAAGCTTTTCAGCTGGCACTGTCATGGGGCCGGGCGATGGAGCACTTCCAGGTGCAGGCTGAGGGAAAGCGGTGGACATCGCCGTATGAAACGTCACGTTGCCTTCGACCTTTTGAAGGACCTGGTGGATGTGACCGTTTAGAACTGTCACCGAACCAAAGCGCTTCAGGTATCCGAGAGCGCGTTCGCTATCGCTGGTCCCCCAGCCCCATTTCGGATAAACCGCCCAAAGCGGGATATGCGCGAAGACCACAATTGGCGTGTCGACGCCCAGGCCTTTTACGTCCGCTTCAAGCCACTCTAGCTGCTCATCGCCTAGCTGGCCCAGGCCGCCAGCCTGAAGATCGAGGACGTTGACCAAACCGATGAAATGAACGCCGTTCTTGTTGAAACTGTACCAACCGGAACCTTTGGCCTCGACGCTCTTTAGGTACCGCTCACGATAAAATTTGCCTCCATCGTTGAGCACATCATGCTCGCCGGGGACGTAGAAGACCTCCTTCGTTCGGCAGCTCTTAAGTATTTCGTCGAAGGTGTCGAATTCTTCCGGCTTCGACAATTGTGTGATGTCACCCGTGTGGATCAGGAATGACGGAGGAGTCGGCATCGCGTTGATGCGATCGAGTGCAATCTTGAAGGTCTCGGTAACATTCTTGTTTGCCTCTTTGTTAAACCCGATGTGGCTGTCGCTGATCTGCAGAAAGCTGAGATCAGTCGCCTTGGGCATCGCAGAGCCATCCTTTGCAATCTGGGCAAGCGTCTTTGACGCGAGGACGCCACCGCTTACCGTCCAAAGCACTCCCGTGCCCGCCCATGCCATGCATTTTAGGAAACCGCGGCGATCGATCCCGTCGGGCTCATCATTGTGGTCAATGTAATTATGATCGTTCATAAGTGGCCTTTCTGTTCTGATCGCCATGACTGCGTGACCTGCACCGTTATTCCCGATCCAGATAAAATCTTGAGTCCGGGAATAAAATTCCGGTCCGCGCAGTCTTGCTCCTTATGATTGAAAACAGCGACACGTGTTCCGATTGACCGAATCCCCTCGCCTGAGCGAGTTCGAACGGCAGGTTTTGCCGCATCTGAACGCTGCTTACAACCTGGCCCGATTTCTTATGCGTAACGATCAGGACGCCGAAGATGTTGTTCAGGAAGCCGCGCTTCGTGCGTTTCGATTTTTCGAAGGCTTTCGCGGTGAAAACAGCCGCGCCTGGTTCCTTAGCATCGTTCGCAACACTTCCTTCACCGCTTTGAAACGCCATCACGCGGACGAAGACAACGTCGTCTTCGACGAAGAACTGCACGGCGAAACCATTCCCCCAATGGATGCTGGTGCGGCGCTCGATCACGCGCAAGACCAACGAACCGTGCGCGCCGCCATCGAACAATTGCCCCCGGAATTCCGCGAAGCCATCACACTTCGCGAACTCGAAGGATACTCTTACAAGGAAATCGCGGACATCGCCGGCGTTCCCATCGGCACCGTGATGTCACGTTTGGCCCGTGCTCGGCGCCAACTGCAAATGATTCTTTCAAGCAATCCAAAAGCGACATGACCATGGATCACGAACAAATTCGCGAGCTGATTCATCCTTATGTTGACGGCGAACTCGATTTGCTGACTGCGCGCCAGACAGAGCAACATCTGCGGAGCTGTGCGGATTGCCGCGCTGTTGAAAAAGCCATTCGTGCTTTGCGCGAAGCCGTGGTGAGTAGTCAGCCCGCGTATCGTGCTCCCTCGCGTCTGCGTCGAAATATCCGTGCTGCTCTTCGACGCGAAGCGAAGCCCAAGGCTTTCAATCCCTGGGTCATTTTCGCGACCGGCGCGGCTTGCGCCCTGCTCGTCCTGGGTGTGTTGCTTTTCCAAACCACCCGAGCCTCTCGCGACAACTCGCTTGTTGACGAAGTAGTTGCTAACCACGTGCGCTCGTTGCTAGCGACGCATCTTGTCGATGTTGCCTCGTCCGATCAGCACACAGTCAAACCGTGGTTTGACGGTAAGATCGATTTCGCGCCGGAGGTGCGCGATTTCTCTGGAGAAGGCTTTCCTTTAATTGGCGGCAGGCTCGACTATCTCGACGGGAAGACGGTGGTTGGGCTTGTTTATCGCCGAAACAAACATCCGATCAACGTATTCATCATGCCGGCAGCTACACATGGAGACACATCACCCTCTGCCGTAACCCGCCGCGGCTACAACGTGCTCTCCTGGACACACAATCAAATGAAGTATTGGGCCGTGTCCGATCTCAACGAAGTCGAGCTGCGCCGATTCACCCACCTGCTTACACAATAACTCGTCGCCTGATTCGACAAGTATTTGAAGTAACGATCTGTTATTAGTGCTTCTGACCCCTTAGGTCACAGGTCATGAACGATTCTTTCAATTGCATCGAACCCTTTTCGATTGCCACCTCGACAAGCGAACTTAAATCGTGATAGGATGAAATACTTAACAACCGTCAACAGTGTTTCGTTAGGCTTATGAACGACCTTTTCCGTTCCATTACGGCAGCTGTCATCGCGGTAGTTTTGGTTTCACCAATCGTTGCTCAGGCCGGTCCGCGATCTCATCCCTTGGATGAGGATAGTGCGGTGGACTTACTCCGGCGTGCCCTCAAGCGCGACCGTGTCTATGCAAACCGAATGGACTGTCTCTCGTATGACACTGAAGAGACGACCGATGCTTATTTTCAGTTTGTCATCCGCGAAATCCATAACGCGAAATGCGGCGGAGCCCCCGAAGTGATGCCTGCTATCGCCCGTTACCGGGTTTATCGTGCGTCTGGGAAAAATCGAACGCTGGAAAGCGATTGACGACAGTTGGCATCGCTACAATCCGGCTCAAGCCAGGTAGCCGTCCGTCGCCGGAACAATTCTCACAATCGGCCCTTGTTTTTGAAAAGGAATCATTCATGAAATACGTTTTCGTTTTCGCTATCGGGATCGGAATAGTCGCGGGGTTGCGTTCGTTGCTCGCACCCGCCGTCGTTGCGTGGGCGGCGCATTTTGACTTGCTGAATCTGAACGGTTCGCTCCTTGCGTTTATGGGGTCAAGAACGGCAGTCGCGATATTTACCATCTTCGCCATTGGCGAGTTAGTCGCAGACAAGCTGCCAAGAACTTCGAAACGGACCGCCTTCGGACCATTGTTGGCACGAATCCTCCTGGGCGGCCTTAGCGGCGCGTGTCTCTTCGCAGCAACAGGAAAATCATTAATTGCCGGGGCGCTACTCGGTGGAATCGGCGGCGTTATCGGGGCGTTCGCAGGTTACGAAATCCGGCGGCGCATCGTTAACAATCTACACGTTAAAGATATCTTCGTGGCGATCTGCGAAGATCTGGTCGCAATTGCTCTGGCGTGGTTGTTTGTCTCGCGCTGATGAAATTGTCGGTCAGAATTTCTTCGTCTCGCCGGGCTTCATAAATATGACGCGTGGATCTTTTCCGAAAACCGCGCGCAAATCCGCTTCCGTCGACGAACCCGGCAAAGCGCCGTAGTGCATGGGAATGACAACTTGCGGCTTGAAGTAGCGAGTGACCGCGGTCCAGGCCATCCGAGGGCTTTCGCCATCCGCAACCGCGCCGACGGACATCAGGATAATGTTGGGATGATAAAATTCCTGGATCAAAGCCATGTCGCCAAAGATCCAGGTATCGCCTTGATGATAAACCGATCGGCCGTCGGGAAATTCCACCACAAAGCCAACCGGACGGCCGCTTGGTTCGCTGCTGTGCATCGCCGGAACAACGTGGACCTTCACATCACCCAGGGTGAGATGGTCGCCCACATTTACCCCCTCGATTAGTTCGCGCGGCAGTTCACCCTTTTTGAACGGCTCCGGCATGTAAACACTAACGATTTTGGCCTTACTCATCTTCGCCAACTCGACTGCATCTCCCAAATGGTCTCCATGCGAATGGGTGACCAGGATGAACTTAGGGTGATAACGAAAGAGATCCTTGAGCTCGACAGGAGTCGCCGGATTCTTGGTCAGGAACGGGTCGATGAGGATATCTGTGCCGCCAGGTGAGACTAACTCAAAGGCCGCGTGTCCCAACCACGTGATTTGGATTTCTTTTTTGGGCGTTTCCGTTTGCGCAGGTGCCACACAAAGCGCCGTCACCAGCAGCAGACCAAGACAGATTATTTTTCCTCGCATCAAAGTTTCTTCGTAGCCATTTGGAAAGATGGCAGGTTATTTTTGGTCGTAGGACAACACGCGAAGCATTCGAATCGACGCCGGTTTGCTATCGCGTTTGATGCTTCGTTTTTCAATGCTGAACTCCATGGTGGAAGCTGTCGTCAGCGTCCCGCCGCCGTTTTCCTGGAACTCGACCTTGTAATGACTGCCCTTTGACTCGAGCACGCGGTAGCGCATGAATCCATTGGTATCCGGCACGGGACATTGTAGCCACTCGCCGTCCTGCTTCAGTCCGTCCTGATTAAATTCGTTACCATTCTTTTCCACGGCATCGAGATTGATTTCTGTTACCACTGGACTTTCCGAATCTGAAATCCAGCAATTGATCATGCTGAAAACTTTCGGATGAATCTTGAGCGCAGAAGTTTGCGGTACCGCAGTTGCGGCAGCCTTCCCGTCTCGAATGGGACGTAGCGATTGAACGATCTTCGAGAACTCTGCCAGCGTGATTCCGGTCGCTGAGAAACCATGAAAGCGTCCGAGAGTCGGATGTCCTTGCGGATCCTTTGCGTTTTCCGCTTTCATGTTGCTGTCCTCTACCCAGTTCGCCTTGATCTCTTCCTTGCGGCCATTCTTCCCTTTCGGCCGATAGATCAGATACATCGGTTCCAGAGGCGTTTTGATTTCCGTTTCTTCCGCGTTCTCTTCGTCAGCCATGAGGTTTCGGTCGCCGATTCCTTCGCGCGCCGATTCGATCGAGAATGTCGCTCCGCTCCCCGGATCGTTACCGTAGACGATCGAGTAAAGTGGAAACTGACGTTTCGCCTCATCGGGCCCGGATTCGTCATACGCGATGTCGACCCGCTGCAATCGAAAATCCTTCGGTAGATACGAAGGAACAAAGCAAATGATCTCCAGCTTCTTCAGGTCATCCAAAGTAACTTCTGGCGTAGAATGTACCGCCGAAACCGGGAACACGAACGCGCACAGCGCAAACCAGAACGCCATTCGTTTAACGCGATTGGGAATCATCACTATTCCAATACGACCGACCCAACGACTATGTCGATAAAAACGACCTGATTTCCTCGAGTGGCTTGCGTTCGATGTCAGGAACCAGCGCGTTTTCCGCAGGATGACCAACCACAAGAAGCACAAAAGGTTTCTCGTACGACGGTCGTCCAAGAATCCGATTCAGAAATCCCATCGGACTCGGCGTGTGTGTCAAAGACACCAATCCACACGAATGCACTGCCGTGACGAGTATGCCGGTCGCGATGCCCACCGACTCGATCGCGTAATAGGTCGGCGAGCGTGTTCCGTCCGCAAGAATTCGAAACGGTTGCGCAAAGACGGCGATCAGCCATGGCGCGATCTCCAGGAACGGCTTGTTTGAATCCGTGCCCAGCGGCGCAAGCGCTTCCAGCCACGCTTTCGGTGCTCGATGAGTGTAAAATTCTTTCTCTTCTTTTTCGGCAGCGATCCGAATCTCACGCTTTACCGTCGGATCGCTTATCGCCACAAAGTGCCACGGTTGCAGATTCGCGCCGCTCGGCGCCGTTCCCGCAGCGCGGAGACAATACTCAATGACTTCGCGCTGCACCGGGCGATCGGAAAAATCGCGAAACGTCCGACGACGTTGCATCGCTTCATAAAATCTTTGCGCCCGCGTGAGTAGTTCGTCGTCCGATCGACTCTCGATCGTGGGCGCAGGCACGAGATGCGGTAATGTCATAGTTTCTCAGGTACCTGAACTTTGATTTCGAATCCAGATTCATCTGAATCGAACGCACT
>Ga0081455_10005443_pt1 | contig 13960 bp, 14 predicted proteins | sample TabmetS3T2R1_FD_70207 | JGI IMG/M metagenome (GOLD analysis project Ga0081455, IMG submission 70207) | Tabebuia heterophylla rhizosphere microbial communities from the University of Puerto Rico - S3T2R1 | ecosystem: Host-associated > Plants > Roots > Rhizosphere ... | reverse complement strand
CGCTCCCACTGCGCATCGGAAAACCAAAAGAAATCAGACATCTCACTGCCTCCCCACAGAGGCAATGAATCACAATTCTGTCGCGGAAGGAATCCGGTTATTGGGTCCGGACCCTAGTAAAGCGGATTGGTCGAATTTGCTCTCGGTTGGGCAGGATAACGGCGGCATGATGATTGGCCGGTCGGTCGCGCCAAAATTGGCGCCATGGCCGCCGCAGCGGGCCTGGTTGTCGATTCCGGCGGGGGGCGTGGGTCTGGCGCCGCCGTTTCAGCTTGCCTGAACGGATTCCCGGGACGAGCGACGGGTTTGTGGACCGTAAAGTCAGCCGAAGATCGCGCTCCACCGCCTCGGCTTTCGGTCGCGATTCTGGTGGCGGTGCCAGGCGTCGGAAGCCAGAAGGGGCATGACCGAGCCTGCCTCGGCAAACACCATCTGCTCGATGCCGGTGTTGACCTTGCCCCAGCTCGCCGCTTCCTGAAGCGTGGAGGACGAGCAGGCGCCGTCGCGCACGTCGGCGACGGTGATCTGGACGGCATATTTGTGAACCGCGACATCCTCATGGCCGAGGATCTCGGCGCAGACGACCGTGTCCTGAATGAAGTTCTTCGGCACGCCGCCGCCGACCATCAGCAGGCCGGTGGTGCCCGCCTGGATCTTGATCTCGGTGAGTTCGCGGAAGTCAGCGATCGAATCGATCGTGAGATAGGGCTTGCCCGCTTTCATCGCGTCGACCTGATGCTTGACGAGGCCGAAGCCCGCCGAGCTGTCGGTGAAGGCCGGGCAGAAGATCGGCACGTCATGCTCATAGGCGAGCTTGACGAGGCTGTTCTCCTTTTTCCCGTTCGTGACGAGATATTTGCCCATCTCCCTGATGAACGCGCGCGAGGAATAGGCCTTGGGTTCGAGCGTCTCGGCGATCTCGAAGATGGTGTGATCGACGTTCTGGAGATCCTCCTCGTCGATATAGGTATCGTAGATGCGGTCGATGTAGAGCGAGCGGAGCGTGTCGTCGTCGGGGATCTCGAGCGCCTGGAAATGCTTGTGGCCCAGGCCCTCGAAGAAATCCATGTCGACGATGGTGGCGCCGGTGGCGACGATGCCGTCGATCATGTTCGAGCGGACCAGCTCGGCATAAAGGTCCATGCAGCCGCCCGCCGAGGTCGAGCCCGCGATCACCAGGAAGATCGAGCAATCGGGATCATCGAGCATCTGGTTGTAGATGCCCGTCGCGCGCGCGAGGTCGCGGCTGGTGAAGCTCATCTTCCCCATCGATTCGATGATCGGCCGCGCGTCGAAGCCGCGGATGTCGACATGCTCGACGGTCTTGGAGAGCAGCTCCGCCTTGCGGGTGTCGTTGATGGTCGGGTGGTTCATTGGAAATCCTTATTGCTCCTCGTCATCCCAGCGCAGGCTGGGATCCATGTCTATCACCGCGAGTGCAACGCGTGAGACAGTAGACATGGGCCCCAGCCTCCGCTGGGGCGACGTTGATATGGTGATGGTGCGTTACAGCGTGACGACGTTGGCTGGAAGCTTGACGATGCTCTTGCCGCCGACATAGGCGCTTGCCATCGGCTCGTCCTCCACGATAGCCGTGCCGACATTGCCGAAGCCGTTAAAGCCGGTGCGCATCGCGCAGCCATAGGCGCCGAGCATGCCGATCTCGATATAGTCACCGGCGGCGACATCGGCGGGCAGATCGAACGGGCCGGCCATATAGTCCATGTCGTCACAAGTCGGGCCGTAGAAGCTGAAGGACTTCATCTTGTCTGACGCATCGCCGTCCCGGACCAACGCCACCGGGAAGCGCCAGCCGACATGCGCGGCATCGAACAGTGCGCCATAGGCACCGTCGTTGATGTAGAGTTCGTCGCCGCGCCGTCGCTCGACGCGGACCAGCATGCTCGCATATTCGGCGCAGAGCGCGCGTCCCGGCTCGCACCACAGTTCGGCCGAGTAGCTGATCGGCAGCTCCTCGAACGCCTTGTGGATGGTGCGGACATAGGATTCGAGCGGGGGGGGCTCCATGCCCGGATAGATCGACGGAAAGCCGCCGCCGACATCGATGACGTCGACCGTGACCGAAGCAGCGACGATTGCGGCCCGGACGCGGGCGAGCGCCTGCGAATAGGCGGCCGGCGACATTGCCTGGCTGCCGACGTGAAAGCAGATGCCGAGTGCGTCCGCCGCCTGGCGGGTCGCCATCAGCAGCGCCGCCATATCCTCCTGATCCGCGCCGAACTTGGAAGCGAGGCTCAGCTTGCTGTGATTGGACGAGGCGCGCATGCGGACGCAGAGCGTGAGATCGGTGGCGTGGTCCGTCGCCGTGACGATCTTCCGCAACTCCTCCTCGCTGTCGAGCGAGAAGGTGCGCACGCCAAGCTCGAAATAGGCCTCGGATATGGCTTCGGGCGCCTTGACCGGATGCATGAAGCAGATCGTGGCCCCAGGCGCGAGGCCGGCGACGAGGCGCGCTTCGGCGATCGAAGCCACGTCGAAATGCGTGATCCCGCTTTCCCAGAGCAGGGTGATCAGCTCTGGCGAGGGATTGGCCTTGACCGCATAGAGGGCCTTGCCCGGAAACTTCTCGACGAAGAAACGGGCAGCGCGTCGCGCCGCATGCGGGCGAAGCAACGTAACCGGGCGTTCCGGCAACAGCTTGGAGATTTCGGCTGCCGCGGAGGCAGTCGAGGGGGCGGTCGCTAGCCCCAGCGCGCTATGATGCTTGTGCAACTCAAGGGACCTCCAACAGTCAGTTTCGGTTCAAAAGCTGCCTTGCGGTTGGAAGTCCCCATGGGGCAGCGGGAGCGCCGTATATGGGTTGGAAGGCCCCGATGTAAAGACCTGATTTTTTGCCCGGATTTTCCGACTTATCCACAAGATAAATCTCAATTTAAATCACATAAAATCAGTATATTATGCGTCATTTTGAGTAGATTGTGCGATATAATGATATTATGGGGAGGATGACCGGACGCGCAGCGCGCGGGACGAGGCGATTCAGACCGGCCTACACGTCGGCGACTCATCGCGATGGACGGTGACTTGCCCGAGCCGTTTCGCTAGGCGAGCTGGCATGACCGCGTTCGCTCTCAGCATCGCAATGATCGCCGTGTTCCTGCTCGCGGGCGGAGGAACCTGGATGATCGTCAAGCGCCGCGACCGGAAGCGCGGGTTGCTCATGATGGCAGCCGCGCTGGTGATCGCCGGAAATGTGGCGATCTGGACGCTACCGCCTATTTGATTAGCGACTTCGGGTCCAATCGCATGTCGAGATAATTGTCCACGACGTGCATCAGCCGTTCCATTTCATGTTCGAAGAAATGGTTGGCGCCGGGAATTTCCTCGTGATGGATGGTGATGTGGCGCTGGGTGCGGAGCTTGTCGACCAGCTTCTGCACAGCGTTTGGCGTCACCACCTCGTCGCCCGATCCCTGCACGATGATGCCCGAGGACGGGCACGGTGCCAGGAAGGAGAAATCGTACATGTTGGCTGGCGGAGAAATCGAGATGAAACCCTTGATCTCGGGGCGACGCATCAGGAGCTGCATGCCGATCCAGGCGCCGAAGCTGTAGCCCGCGATCCAGGTGGTCTGGGCCTCCGGATGGATCGACTGCACCCAATCGAGCGCCGAGGCGGCGTCGGAAAGCTCGCCGATGCCGTTGTCGAACACGCCCTGGCTCTTGCCGACGCCACGGAAATTGAAGCGCAGCGTCGCGAAGCCGCGTTTTGTGAAGGTCTGGTAGAGCGATTGGACGATGCGATTGTTCATGGTGCCGCCGCCCTGCGGATGCGGGTGGAGAATCATCGCGACCGGCGCACGCGGGCGCGGACCGGGGTTGAAGCGGCCTTCAAGGCGGCCTTCGGGGCCAGGAAAAATAACTTCGGGCATCATCACCTGCTGGAATCGGTGGGCATGGCGCGGCCGAATGGACGCGCCGGGAACGTGGCGCCTATATAGAGTGCACGCATCTTTGCGCAATCATTGGAGACCCGAACTGGCCGAGCGCCTCTATCTCGATCACGCCGCGACGACGCCGCTGCTCCGTGAAGCGAAGCTGGCGATGGCTGACGCACTCGATCGCTGGGCCAATCCCTCCTCGCCACATGCCGAGGGGCGCGCGGCACGTGCTGCGCTGGAGCATGCGCGCGAGCGGATCACGGCCGCGCTCGGCTGGCGGCATGACGTCATTTTCACCAGCGGAGCGACCGAGGCGATCGCGATCGCGATACAGCGTACAAAGGCAGCACGATCGCGTGCTTCTTCGGTCGAGCACGACGGGGTGTTGCGCGCGGCGCCGAATGCCGAGCGGCTTCCCGTCAACAGGCATGGAATTGTTCAGCTCGGCGAAGTCGCTTCCGACGATCTCATGGTGATCCAGCATGTCAACAACGAGACCGGCGTGATCCAGCCGATCGATCTGTTAGCCTATGAGATTCGGGAGGCGGGTGGAACGCTGTTCTGCGACTGCGCGCAATCGGCGGGCAAGTGCGACTTGCCGGATGCAGATCTTATCGCGGTTTCAGCGCACAAGCTGGGCGGGCCGCCAGGGGTCGGAGCGCTGCTCGTTCGCGATCTCGCGCTGCTCGATCCTTCCGGCGGACAGGAGCGCGGCTATCGCGGGGGCACGGAGAACCTGCCCGCAATTCTGGGTTTCGCGGCGGCGCTTGAGGTAAAGCGAGACTGGCTAAGAGAGACTGAACTGCTGCGCGCCGTACTGGACGAGCGGATCGAGGCGGCCGGCGGCGAGGTGATCGCCGACAGCGTTGACCGGATCGCGACGATCGGCGCTTATCGGATGCCGGGCGTTGCGGCGAACGCGCAACTGATCCAGTTCGATCTTGCGGGTATCGCGGTCTCGGCGGGGAGCGCCTGTTCCTCCGGCAGCATGAAGCCGAGCCATGTGCTGGCGGCGATGGGATTCGATCCCGAGGCGGGGGGCGAAGTGATCAGGGTGAGCTTTGGTCCGAGCACCAAGGCCGCCGATATCGATCGTTTCATCGGAGAATGGTTGCGGATCGCCAGCCGGGCGAAGGCACGGGCGGCATGATCTATCTCGATTACCAGGCGACTACTCCACTTGCCTCCGAGGCGCGCGAAGCGATGCTGCCTTATCTGGATCAAGCGTTCGGCAACCCCCATTCCGCGCATCGCATGGGGCGCGAAGCCAAGGCGGTGGTCGAGCTTGCCAGGGAACGGGTGGCGCGGCCGTTCGGTGATGGTGGGCAACTGATCTTCACCGGCGGGGCGACCGAGGCGCTCAATCTCGCGATCAAGGGAAGCCTCGCGAAAGCGCCGCCCGACCGGCGCCGGATCGTGACCATCGCGACCGAGCATGCGGCCGTGCTTGATACGGTCGGCTGGCTGGCCGGGCAGGGAGCGGACGTGGTGGTCCTGCCCGTCGACCGGCAGGGGCTGGTCGATCTCGACCGGGCAGCAACCGCGATCGACGATCGGACGGCATTGGCCGCCGCGATGCTGGTCAACAATGAGATTGGGGCGATCCAGCCTGTCGGCGAGCTGGCGGCGCTGGCGCGAGCAAAGGGAGCATTATTCCTGTGCGATGCCGTGCAGGGATACGGCCGAGTTCCACTTCCCGATGCCTGCGATCTGATTGCGATATCGGCGCACAAAATCCACGGCCCCAAGGGGATCGGGGCGTTGTGGATTCGCGACGGGGTTTCGCTTGAGGCGCAAATTCACGGCGGTGGCCAGGAAGGCGGTTTGCGCTCCGGAACGCTGGCACCTGCTCTGTGCGCCGGTTTCGGTGCGGCCGCCGAGCTGGCATCGACAAATTTCGAAAGCGATCGAACCCATGTGTCCTCCCTGTTCGATCAGGCATTGTCCCGGTTGCCAGGGTGGGACGTGAATGGCGCGGTCGACCGGCGCTATCGGGGCAATCTCAACGTCCGACGGGATGGGCTGGATGTCGGGCGGCTGATGTCGGACGTGCGCGAAGTGGCATTTTCCGCCGGATCGGCCTGTGCGAGCGGGTCGGGGAGGCCAAGCCATGTCCTGAAGGCGATCGGTCTTTCTGACGCGCAGGCCAGATCCAGCATCAGGCTGGGTTTTGGCCGTTATACGACGCCGGACGATCTCGATCGTGCGATCACCCTCATTCGTGAAGCAGCGGATCGGCAGCGGAGCCTCGCGGCATGACGCATGTGCGTTTCATATCGGCGGACGGACGGACGGTGCGTGAGGTTGACGCACCGGCCGGATCGCGCCTGCTGGAAGTGGCGCAGGCGGACGGCCAGCCACTGGAAGGAACGTGCGAGGGGCAGATGGCCTGCTCCACCTGTCATGTCCTTATCGATCCCGCCGATTTCCCCAGGTTGCCGCGCGCGAGCGAGGAGGAGGAGGATCTGCTCGATCTCGCGAGCCATGTCACCCGCTACAGTCGGCTTGCCTGCCAGATCCACCTCGACGATGCTCTCGATACGCTCACGGTTCACATGCCGGCGGGTGTCCACAACATGCAGGGGCGTTGATCAGGATTTTTCCTGAGGAGCGGGCCAAGGCATCACCAGCGTTCCATCGGGCGCCGCCGTAAAGGTCGTCTGGGTCGGATAGGCGAATTGGACGCCGGCATCGCGGAAGCATTCCAGCATCGCGAGGCAGATCGCGCCGCGCACATCGGCCGCGTCGACCGGAGTGTTCACGAGCGCGTCGAAAACAAGTTCGTAATCGATGCTCGACGGGCCGAAGCCAAGCAGATTGCAGCGCACGAATCGGCACTTGTTGAGGCTGGCCCCAAGCTTGGAGAGCATGTCCGGGATCTGGGCGCAGAGTTCTGGCGGCGTCTGATAGATGATGCCGAAACTCAGGGTGAAGCGCACATGATCCAGATTGGTGCGGTTGCGCAGCTCCTTTTCGAGCAGCTTGGAATTGGAGATGATAATCTGCTCGCCGGTCACGGAACGGAAGCGGGTGCTCTTGATCCCGATCTTCTCCACGACGCCGGTATTCTGATCCCAGCTCACTGTCTCGCCCACCCGGAAAGGTTTGTCGAAGATGATCGACAGCGCAGCGAAGAGATCGGAGAAGATGCCCTGAGCGGCGAGGCCGATGGCGATGCCGCCGATTCCGAGGCCCGCGACCAGCCCCGTCACGTTGACGCCGAGATTGTCGAGTATCAAAACTAGCGCGATCGCGAACAGGGCAACCGACACTAGCACGCGGATCAGGCCCATTGCGCTGCCGAATGTCTGATGATCGGGGTCGATGCCGGCGCGGCGGTCGATCACGCCCAGGATCAACTCGCGCGCCCACAAAGCTGCCTGAAGCGCGGCCGCGATCGTGAACAGCGTGCGGATCGTGCTCGCCAGTGCCGGCGGGGGGCCAGTGTATCCCGCCACCAGTTCGGCGGCGAGCAGGGCAATGAACCAAAGCCGTGTCCGCGAAATGGCGCGGCCGAAGATAGCCGGCCAGCCCGAACCGATTCGATCACGGCGGCAGGCGCGTATTCCCGCCGAACGGATCGCGACGAGAAGGATGATGATCGCTGCCGCGACCGCGATGGCGATCAGGATCTCCACCCAATTGCCCGCCATCCAGCGGACGCTGTCACCTAAAAGGCCATCGAAACGGCCCAGATCGATCGGCGCCTGCATGGGCCCCTTCGCGGCATTGTCAGCTTGCATCAATCAGGCGGCCTCGGCTCGTTGCTGGGGGCGGCCGTCTCGAGAAACTCGATCAGGCCGCGTTCGACGGCACTCAGATATTTCGTTCGACGGGGCAGCTTCAAGTCTTTCGACAAACCGCCGTTCTGGGCGATCTCGATCAAGGCGGGATGGATATAGGATTTCCGCGCGATCGCTGGCGTGTTGCCCAGTGCCTCGCAGACCGGCGCGACGAGCGCCTTGAGCGGAAGCTTGCCGCCTGCATCGATCAGCGCGCCGAAAGCGATGACACTCGCGCCCCAGGTTCGAAAATGCTTGGCGGAGAAGGCCTCACCCATCGTTTCACGGAGATAGGCGTTGACGTCGCCCGAGCCGACGGGATGCGCTTCGCCGGAGGCATCGAGATATTGGAAGAGGTGCTGGCCCGGGAGATCCTGGCATCGCCGCGCGATCCGGACAAGCCGACTGTCAGCAATGGTGAGCTGTTGCATCTTACCAGACTTCGCCCGGAACTGGAGCTTGATCCTGCCGGATGAAAGCTGCGCGTGTCGCCGCCGCAGCGTGGTCGCCCCGTAACTCTTGTTCGCCTTGGCGTAGCTTTCATTGCCGACCCTGACCCGGCAAAGGTCAAGCAGGCGGATCACCGCCGCCACGACCGTATCACGCTCCAGCATGCGGTCCAGCAAGTCGCTCTCCACGCGAGCGCGCAACAGAGGCAGAACCCGTCCGAACGCGGCGCAGCGCTCATATTTGTCGGCTTCCTGCCCTGCGCGGAAATCGGGATGATAGCGATATTGCTTACGACCGCGAGCATCGTAGCCGGTCGCCTGGATATGCCCTTGCGGGCCGGGACAGAACCAGCAATCGCCATAGGCGGGGGGCATGCCGATGGCATTCAGCCGGTCAATTTCATCGCGATCGACGATGCGCTGCCCCGTGGCGTCAAAATAGGCCCAGCCGCGTTTCAATGGGCGGCGGATGATACCCGGCAAGCTGTCATCGACATAGCAGAGAAGGGTGGGCGTCTGGGTTTCGCTCATCATGGCGTTAACGTCACGTTTCGCCTCTTCGTTCCGGAACGGACGGAAATGCGCGACGTTCTGGCCGGTAGCGCATCAGCGGGAGACTTCGTCATGCCGACAATCGACCAGAGCAAGATTCTGATCATCGCAACCGACGGCTTCGAGCAATCCGAACTGTTCGGGCCACGCGAGCGGCTGATGGATCTCGGTGCCGATGTCCGGCTCGCATCGCCCGACACCAAGCCGATCCAGGGCATGCAGCATCATGAAAAGGGGCAGACCATCACGCCCGACATGCGACTCGACGAGGTCGATCCGGCAGATTTCGATGCGCTGGTGATCCCCGGCGGTGTCGTCAATCCCGACATGCTCCGGCAGGAGCGACGCGCCGTGGAGATCGTGCGCGATTTCGCCGCGGCTGAAAAACCGGTCGCGGCGATCTGTCACGGGCCGTGGCTGCTGGTGGAGGCGGATGTGGTGGAGGGCAGGACAGTGACAAGCTGGCCCTCGGTTCGCACCGATCTCGCGAATGCCGGAGGAAATGTTGTCGACGAGCCTGTCGCGCGCGACGGCTTCCTTATCACCAGTCGCGAGCCGGATGATATCGATCAGTTCACGGCCGCACTCGTCGAGATGGTCGAATCGCGCTGAGCCATGCGTGGCGCTCGCCGATTCAACCAGCGCTGCGCCGGCCGTTCGACGCAATGGTAGAGGAAGACCGACGCGGCCAGAACCGCGAGCAGAAAGGCCGCAAGCCCGACGGCTCCGATGTCGTGCGGGTCGGTCACAAACGCGAGCTTGAAGGCCACGAACAGCAGAAAATGCGCCATATAGGTGGCGTAGCTGATCTCGCCGACATAATGGATGAGCTTGCCGCCAAGCGGGTTGCGTGGATGTTCGCCCGTCAGCGCGAGCACGAGCAACAGGCCCGCCAAAGCGACGGGCATGGTCAGGATTTCGCTCGCGCCCAGAAGGAAGGCGATGAAGCCGCCCAGCCCGACGGCGGCCGCGCAGAATAGCGGGACGCGTGATCCGATCCGCCAGCGCAACCAGAGCGCGCACAGCAAGGTGCCCAACGCGAATTGGGTCAGGCAGCGCAGCAATCCGAATCGTACGATGTCGCTGCCGAGATTCGCCGCGCCCGCTCCGGTCATGACGCCAAATAGCAATGCGATGAGGCCGGCGGCGATCATAAGCAGGATGGAGGTTCGAGTCCGATGCCAGTCGAACATCGCGGCCAGTAGCGGAAAGGCGAGATAGGCGGCGAATTCGCAACTGATCGACCAGGCGGGATCATTCCAGCTCAGATGGTCCGTGAAGCCCCAATTCTGCAGCAGCAAGAGATGAAGCGGTAGCTCCGCGAGAGGATAGCCCTCCGGAAGACCACGGCCGGCAATCCAGTTGGCGGCGACAAAAACCATGGCCGCGCAAAGCATGACCAGATGCAGCGGATAGATACGGGCTAGGCGCCGCCAGAGGAAATCGAGGCTGGCCAACATCCGTTTTTCGCGGAAACGATCCGCATAGTTGAGCCAGATCACGAAGCCCGAAAGCATGAAGAAGAAATCGACCGCGAGATAACCACGCGCGAAAAATGCAACCAGATCCGGGCCTAGCGTCGGCGCGGCGGCAAGCCGGACATGATAGAGCACGATGAACCAGGCCGCGATACCGCGCGCGGACGTGAGCGGACGAAGTTCGGTGGTCGCTTGCATATCAGGCGGTGACCGGGCGTCGCGGGGTGAAGAACGGACGTGGGAGGGCGGCCTGGCCGCTGCGGCGGACATGCTCGGTCAGCGCGATCTGAACACCGATAAGCATGAAGACGAAAGGCTGAAAAGCGATCCCGACGAACAACGCTCCGATCAGATAGATGATCTGACCGTGCTGGAGTGCTGTCGCCAGCGGGGCGATCCACGCATCGTCCGGCGGCGCGTTGCGATAGCTTCTGCGCAGCCTTTCCATTCCCAGCAGGCCGGTCAGATGCAGGAGAATCCATAAGCCGAGGCCGGGGAATCCCTGCTCTCCCAGCATCTCGAAATAGGCGCTGTGATAGGCGCGGCCCGCATCGGTCTGAAGCGTCGAGGAAATCGCGCTGTGCGTGTCGGTCTGCCGCACCTCGTTGAGCCGGATCGTCAGGCGGTTCTGGCGATATGCCTCGAAGCCGCCGCCCAGGGGGTTATGCTGGACATAATCCCAGGTCCAGGCCCACACGGCGAGTCGGGTCGAGGCCGAGTTGTCCGCCTGGTAGGTCTCGATGGTGTTCATGCGGTTGGTGAAGCTGCTCGGCAGAACGGGCAGCGCGATCAGCCCGGCGATTCCCACCAGCGACAGATACAGCGCGCGCCGCCTGGTGGCGCGTAACGTCAGCACGCCGAGCACAAGGATGCAGATGAGGCCGGTACGGGTTTCGGTGCCGATCGGGATCAGCAGGCACGCGAAAACGAGAGCGCCGGCGAACGCCTGGACGCGCCAATCAAGGGGGAAAATTGTGCCATATTTGGCGAGCCAAAGAATGAGCGGGATGATCGCGATCGCAACAGCCGAAATCGTGCTGCCCTCGTACAGCCCGCTGTTGCTGTCGACCATCAGGCTGAGCGAGCCGTAGCCGCCGCCCGACAACAGGGTCTTGATGCCGCCAGTAATGATGATCGAGGCGGCGCAGAGCACCATATAGAGGATGAGCGCCTCGATCCTCAGCTTGGTACGGAGCGTGAGCGGCAGAAAGATCGCAAACAGGAGCGCTTTCCACACCCAGTCCCATTTGGTGAGCGCCTCCACCGGCAGATCGGCGTGGAGGGTGGTGTAGCCCGCCCAGCCGAGGAGCAGAATCATCAGCCATTGGCGGGGAGCGACGCGCGTGCCGCACTTGTCATCCGCCAGAAGCCAGCCGCCCAGCGCGAGAACGAAGCAAATCAGCGAGATCGGAATTGCGTTGAGCAGATAATAGGAAATGCGCTGGGGCGAGACGATGTCCACATAGGCATAAGCCAGCACGAACAGGAACGGCCTCCTGAAACTGAGCGCTATCAGGCCGAAGAGGAATGCGATCAGGCCGAGGTCACGCATCCGGTCGGCTTCCCGATGGACCAGGCGCAGGCTCGCGATCGAGATCCTTGCGGCCCACGAGCCGCCAAGCCGCGAGCAGCAACAGCCCATGCGTGAGCGCCAGCGAGAAGAGATCGATCATGACGCCGATTTATCTCCCGCCAGTTGATGCGACGTTAAACATCCGCGTGGCATGGGCCTGGCATGCGGATATTGCACGTCCTTGACCATAGTCTGCCGCTCCACAGTGGTTATACGTTTCGTACACGCGCGATTCTGAAGGCGCAGATCGAACGAGGCTGGACCGTGGCAGGGGTGACCGGGCCGCGCTTCAATCTTTCGTCGCCAGATCCGGATGTCGTGGATGACCTGATTTTTTTCAGGACTCGCAAGCCCGGACCAGCGCCTTCGCCGCTCAGCGACTGGCGTGAGGTGAGGGCGCTGGCGAGGCGGCTCGAAAACGTAATCGAGGCGTGGAACCCTGAAATCCTTCACGCGCATTCACCCGCGCTCAATGGCCTGGCGGCGCTCGGTGTCGCGCGCCGCAAGGGGTTGCCGCTGCTTTATGAGATTCGCGCTTTCTGGGAGGACGCCGCAGTGGGCAACGGCTCCGGCCGCGAGGGAAGCCCTCGCTACCGGCTCATTCGCGCGCTCGAGACCCATATCGCCCGCAAGGCGGATGCCGTCGCTGTGATTTGCGAAGGCTTGCGGTCAGACCTGATCGCGCGCGGAATCGGCGGGGACAAGGTGATGGTCTCGCCCAATGGCGTGGACCTGGCGCTGTTCGGCGATCCGCCACCGCCGGATCATGAGCTTGGCGAGCGGCTCGGGCTGATTGGCAAGGATGTCGTTGGCTTCATCGGTTCCTTTTATGACTATGAAGGACTCGACGATCTGATCGCGGCGATGCCGATGCTGGTCGCCGAGCGGGCGCAGGCGCATCTTCTGATGGTCGGCGGCGGGCCAATGGAACCAGCGTTGCGCAAGCAGGCGCTGGAATCGCCGGTGGCAGACCGCATCCACTTTATCGGCCGCGTTCCGCATCATGAGGTCGAGCGCTATTATAGTCTGATCGACGTCCTGGCCTATCCGCGCAAGGCGATGCGGCTCACCGAACTCGTCACCCCGCTCAAACCCCTCGAGGCGATGGCGCAGCGGCGGCTGGTCGCCGCGTCGGACGTCGGTGGCCATCGCGAGCTGATCGAGGACGGCGTGACGGGCGCACTGTTTCCTCCCGACAACCCGGTAGCGCTGGCGGGCGCACTTTCCGGAATGTTCGAAGACCGTTCCGGCTGGGAGCAGCGACGCAACGTGGCGCAGGCCTTCGTCGAGCGCGATCGTAACTGGTCGTCAAATGTTTCGCGTTATGAGCCGGTTTACCGAAAGCTGATCGAAAGGGCCGCGTGATGCGCAAGTTCAACAAGCGCCAGGCCAATTTTATCATGACCGAAGCGATGGGGATCGTCCTCGCGCTGGCGGTGGCATTCTTCTTCGTGGCGATGCCCGAAGATATTTTCGAGCGACTGGTGTCTGCATCGGGGCTGCCGGCGATCCTGCCCGCGGCCACCCCGCCATTGGGCGAGACCGCGCGCATGATCGTGGCGGCGCTTGCCGGCAGCCTTGCCGGGATGGCCGTGATCCTGCTTTTCCTATTGATCGATCGGCAGCCCCCGAGTCAGTCGGATATGGTTCGACCATTCTTCGCCAACAGCGATTTGTCGCCGGTGCGGGGGGTGCCGCTGGAGGACTCCCAACCGCTCGATCGACTCCTCGCCAGGGAGGCACCGATCGCGGTAGCCTTCGAGCCCATCGAGGAGCCGAGCGAAGTCCAGGCGCAGGAAACCGTCGCTGAACCGATCTTCATTGATTTTCAGGCGATCCGCGCCGTCAATCGCGTCGCGGGCGATCAGCCGCTCGACCTCGCGCAATGGCGGATGGTCGAGCCCGAGATCGAGCCGGAAACCGACCCTCGGCCGATCCCGCGCCCCGATCGGCGCGTGGAAGACGAATCGATATCGGCGCTCATGGCGCGGTTGGAGGCCGGGCTGGAAAAGCGGGCCGAACGTGGCGACGCGCCTTCCAGCCCCCCCGAAATCAACCGGTCGGGGGTCGGTCTGCGCTCGACGCTCGACGAGCTGAGAAAGATGGCGGTCAAGCGCTAGCTGTTTGGTCCCGGCATTTGATGGTGCGGATTTAGGCTGAAGCGTTCGGCTTCGGTTGTCCAGCATTTGCAGATGTATTCGTATGGCGTGAGGCCGCGCAGGGT
>Ga0081455_10005442_pt1 | contig 13963 bp, 5 predicted proteins | sample TabmetS3T2R1_FD_70207 | JGI IMG/M metagenome (GOLD analysis project Ga0081455, IMG submission 70207) | Tabebuia heterophylla rhizosphere microbial communities from the University of Puerto Rico - S3T2R1 | ecosystem: Host-associated > Plants > Roots > Rhizosphere ... | reverse complement strand
CAGCGTCAACGCTTCGCGCAACACCAGCCGAAGCACGTCTCGGCGCTGCGCCCCGAGCGCCATGCGAATGCCGATCTCGTTGCGCCGCCGCGCCACGCCGTACGAGATAACGCCGTAGAGACCAAGCGCCGCGAGCAGCAAGGCCAGCGCGCCGAAGAAGCCGGACAACATGCCAAGTGTGCGGGGGACTCTCGTCGTCTCGTCGAGCCGCTGTTGAAGGGTCTGTAGATTCAGGGTAAAGCGCGGCTCGATCTCGGCGAGCGCCGCCTTCACGCTTGGAATGAGCGCCGACGGCGACCCTCCGGCGCGCAGCGCGAAGTTAAAGGACGCGCCGGGCCTCGTTTCCTGGCTGAGTGAGAAGTAGGCGATCGGCAGGCTTGCCTCGCGGAGATCAAACTCCTTTGTGTTCGCGACGATGCCGATAATCTCGATGGGCTGACTTAAGCCGGGGCCGGATGGGACTCGAAAGTGTTGGCCGAGCGCCCGGGCGCCGCCAAAGAACTTGCGCGCCAACTCCTCGTTGACGATGGCGACCTCTGGCAACGTCGGCGTGTCACCCTGGTTGAAGTCACGGCCGGCAAGGATCGGTGTTCTGATGGTCGCGAAGTACCCCTCGCTCACCTGGTTCATCTGCACGCGCGCATCCTCGCCGGGCGCGGGCGTAAAGCCCTCGACATCGATCGCGATCCTCGCGTTGGAGCCGAACGGCGTGCGCCACGCCGCGCTTGCGGCGGCGACGCCAGGAATCGCGCGCATGCATTCGAGGACGCGACTGTACGTCATTCCCCGTTGCTCGGCCGGGATTCGAGCCAGGCCACTGGCGACGCTGACCAAAAGTACGCCTTCGCTCCGGAACCCTGGGTCGAGCGCGACAAGTCGCCGCCAACTGCCGAGCAGGAGGCCGGCGCCCGTGATCATCACGAGCGACAACGCGATCTGCGCAACGACCAGCGCTTTACTCGTACTGAACCGAGAATGGCCTTCAGCGACTCCGCGTCCGCTCGGTTTCAGCGCGGCGAGCGGGTCAACATACGCCGCGCGCCAGGCGGGCGCCAGCCCGAAGAGCACGCCAGTCAAGGCGCCCGCCGCGAGCGTGAAGGCTAGCACTCTCACGTCAGGCGTCAGGTCAAGCGCCACGACTTGATTACGTCTCGCCATGAGGCCGACGAGGACGCGGCTCCCCCAATGAGCGAGGAGCAGTCCGAAGGCGGCGCCCGCGAGAGCGAGCAGAACACTTTCGGTCAGAAGTTGCCGAATCAGTCTGGAGCGGCTCGCGCCCAGCGCCAGCCGCACCCCGATCTCGTGTCGCCTGGCGTCGCCCCGCGCCAGCAGCAGGTTCGCGATGTTGGCGCAGGCAATCAGCAAGACGACGCCCACGATGGCCATGAGAATGAGCAGCGCGTCGCCATAAGTTCGGCTGAGACCAGGGAGACCTTTCGCGAACGGCGTGGCGCCGAAAGTGGATTTCCGGTACTGCGCAGCAGCCTCCGCGGTCGAATTTGTTGGGAGTGTGGCCTCGAGTATGGCGGGGGCGAGCGTCGCCAACCGCGCGCGGCTCTGCTCCAGGGTGATACCGGATTTGAGACGACCGATGACCCACCCGCCACCGCTGTAGCCCCCGGCTCCGCGAATAATCGTCCCGGCGCATTGAGGCGCCCAAATTGGCGCGCTATACCCATACTCAACGCCAAAGAACGCCGGCTCGGCCACCCCCACGATCTGGAATGGCCGTCCGTTGATGGCGACCGATTTGCCGACGATGTCCGCGCCGCCGCCATACTCGCTCTGCCAGAACGCATGGGTGATGACGGCGACCGGGGAACAGCCCCGCTGATCGTCGGCGTCCGTTAGGGTACGACCGAGGGACGGACGCACGCCGAGCGTCGAGAAGAAGCCCCCGCTCACGAGGCCGACCCCGACCGGGCGCGCCTCGCCGCCGGCGCTGAGATCGGCGCCGCTCGTCGAGCCGTAGGCGCAAACCTCTGAGAATACATCCTGATGGTCCCGAATCTGTTCCCAGAGCGCCTGGCTAAAGCTCGACGGATTCTTCGAGTCCCCGCCACTCCGTGTCAGCATCACCAACTCTTCGGGATGGCTGACCGGCAGCGACTTGAGCATCACAACGTTGATCAGCGTGAAGATGGCCGTGTTCGCGCCGATGCCCAACGCGAGCGTGATGACGACGATCAAAGTGAAGCCGGGTTTCTTCACTAACATTCGCGCGCCGAAGCGCAAGTCTTGCCATAGGTCTGCGATCATATTGCCCCTCCTGTTTGTTCCTAACACAATCGGTTCCTGCCCGACCTGGCGCTCTACGCGCCGCAGTTCGCGCGCCAACGATTCGTCGTCAATCAACTCTGTGAGCGCCGCGCGATAAGCTTCATCAGGCGTCGCGCCCCGGGTGAGCGACTCCACGTAGCGATCCGCCAGATGCTGCGAGAGTTCCTCAACGATCTCAATCTCGCGCGCCGGCGCAAGCTTCAAGCCTGCCAGCCGCCGTCTGATTTCTTCTTTCCACTCAGGCATGAGCGCCTCACAGTCTTACTTGATGGTTCACGGATATTTTCTGTCTTTATGGCTCAACTCCTGCCGCGTTAGCGGCGGAGAGGGCTGAGTAGTTACTTTCTGTCTTTCACTTCACGCCACAGGCGCTCTATTTCAGGCGTCAAGCTCCCGCCCAGTTCGAGGCAGCGGACGAAGTCGCGATCCGCTTCGGCCACACGTCCGAGCCGCAGATAAGTGGCGCCGCGAGCGGCCAGCGCATCGACGTAACGAGGGTTGAGTTGAAGGGCCTGGTCGAAATCTTCGAGCGCGCGCGTCAGATCGCCTTTGTTGAACCAGACTCGGCCACGGTTTTCCCATATTTCAGCCAGTTTCGGATCCACTTCCAGAGCGTGATTGAAATCGGCCAGCGCGCGCGTCAAAGCGCCCTTGAGCATCCACACCCTGCCGCGATTGTTCCAGGCGGCGGCGGCTCGCGGCCCGAGTGTGATTGCGCGGTTGTAGTCGGCCAGCGCCCCATCTAAATCGCCCTGGGATTGCCGCACGGCGCCGCGATTGATCAGAGCCTCGACGTTGTCAGGGGCGAGCTTCAGCGCCTGATCGCAGTCAGTCAGCGCCGCCGCAAAATCGCCCAGTCGGTAATGCGCGATGCAGCGGCCCGTCCACGCCTCGCGCATGCGCCGGTCCAGCTTGATGGCCTGAGTGAAATCGGCCACCGCGCGGTCGCCGTCGCCCGCCTGATCATGCGCGACGCCGCGGTTTAAATAGGCCTTGGCTTGTCGTGGGTTGATTTCGATGATGGCGCTGAAATCGCTTACTGCGGCCGTGAAATCGCCTTGCTCGAAGAAGACGATCCCGCGATTAAGCAGCGCGTCGAGGAAGCGCGGGTCGAGTTGAAGCGCCTTGTCGTAATCGCGCCGCGCGCCGTCGAGGTCTCCTTTGCGGTAACGGGCGAAGCCGCGGCCGTACCAGGCGGCGGCGATTTGCTGATCGGTGGCGATGGCCAGACTGAAGTCGGAGATGGCGCGTTCGAACTCGCCCTTTTTCATCCAGGAGCTGCCACGTTCCATATACGATTGGGCTGAATCGGCGCGCGAACTCTGCGCCGAAACGTTCGCCACGGCAATCGTCAACCCGAGCACGCAGGCGGCGGCGGCAGGCGCCACAGATTCATGAGTCGCCAGGGCCTTTTCGCCGTCGGGCGTCAAATGGTAGTACCGCCGCCGTTGGCCGGCCTTCTCCACCCACCGGCCCTCGATCCAACCTCGCTTTTCCAACCGGTATAGCAGCGGGTAGAGTGAAGCGGCGCGGGGGCGCGTGCCAGGGGCTGAACGCGCTTCGATCAGTTTGGCGATCTCATAGCCATGCCGAGGCCGCGCTTCTACCAGTGACAGGACCAACCGCGCCGCGCCGCCCCTTTTTGATTCGCAGTCTGGCATTCGAGCATTCATACTTGTCATAGTCACCATCCTGTAGACAGCCATCCGCATCACTCACAGCGCAACGCGATCATCGGGTCCACTTTCGTCGCCCGCCGCGCCGGTATCCAGCAAGCCGCAATCGCCACGACGAGCAGCAGCACGGCGATCCCAAGAAACGTCAGCGGGTCGGTCGCGCTCACGCCGAACAACAGGGCTTCCATCAATCGGGTTAAGGCGAGCGCCACTGCCAGACCGAGCGCCACGCCGCAGAGCGCGAGCTTCAAGCCTTGACGGACGACCAGTCTCAACACGTCGCCGCCTCGCGCTCCCAGCGCCATCCGAACGCCGATTTCATGCGTGCGCTGCTCGACGGCATAAGCCATCACGCCGTAAATGCCGGCCGCCGCCAGCGCGAGCGCGACCGTCGCGAATACGCTCAGCAGGAGCAGCGCCAGCCGCCTGAGCGCGATCGAATCGGCCACGATCTCCCGCAGTGGTTTGACGTCAAAAATGGGCTGGTTGCGATCCACCGCCAGCACAGCGGCGCGCACGCTCTGCGTCAACGCCGACGGCTCGCTCCCGCTCGCGCGCACGGCGAACGAGAGGTTGTACATTGCGTCGGCTTCCTGGAGAACCGGGAAGTAGGCTTGCGGCAGCGAAGTGGCGTCCAGCCGCTGGTTGCGCACGGAGCGCACTACGCCGACGATGGTCTTCCAGGGGTTTGCGCTGCGAGGGCCCCCGCGCTTGATACGCTTGCCGACGGGGTCTTCGTTCGGATAGAAGCGGCGCGCGAAGCTTTCATCAACGACGGCTACGGCGAGCGTCCCTTCGACGTCGGCGTCATTGAAGTCGCGGCCGCGGAGCAGGGCGATTCCCATTGTTTGAAAATACGAGGGGGAGGCCCAGCGCATTTCAACCTCGACTTGAGGATCGTTAGGCCCAATGGCGGAGTTCTCTCCGGTCATCGTGCCGGAGTTGTTCCCCGGCGCCATCGGAATGCGCGACACCGCGCCGGCAGCCGCCACGCCAGGCAAAGCGCGCAGGCGTTCCAACACCTGCCGGAAAAACGCGGCGCGCTCGCTGATTTGCGGATGCGTCGTGAACGGCAACAACATCCGCATCGTCAACACGCCGTCGGAATTAAAGCCCGGATCAACCGCTCGCAGCCGCCAGAAGCTTTTCAGCGTCAAGCCCGCGCCGGCCAGCAGCGCCAGCGCCAGAGCGATCTCGGCGATCACGAAGGCGTTGCGCAAACGCTGCCCGCTCGCGCCCGCTCCGGTCCGCCCGCTTTCGCGCAGCGCGTCATTCAAGCCGGGCCGCGACGCCTGAAGCGCCGGAGCCAGGCCGAAGATGACGCCAGTCAACAATGACGCCAGCGCCGTGAACGCCAGCGCGCGGCCGTTCAAACCTACCTCGCCCAATCGCGGCAAGTTGTCGGGCGCAAAGCGCAACAACAACCGCGCGCCCCAGGTCGCCAACAACAAACCAGCCGCGCCCCCGGCGAGAGCCAGCAAGACGCTCTCGGTCAACAACTGCCGCGCCAACCGCCCGCGTCCCGCGCCCAGGGCCAGCCGCACGGCCATCTCCTGCCGCCGCGTGGCCGCGCGCGCCAACAACAGATTCGCCACGTTGGCGCAGGCGATCAGCAACACGAAGCCGACCGCCCCGGCCATCAGCAGCAGCGCCGGCTTCAACTCGCCGACGTAATCTCCGAGCAACGGCGCCACGATCATTCTGTAGCGGCGATTGTCCTTGTCGCTGTAATTCTGCGGATACTGCGCGGTGAGCTGCGCGCCAAGCTGGTCTAACTCCGCTTGCGCCTCGACAGGGCGGACTCCGGGCTTCAGCCGCGCCAACACTTCCAGCCCGCGCGCGCCGCGTCGCTGCTGGTCGTATTGTTCTTTCGGAAACCGGAGTGGCTGCCAGATTTCGGCCTTCGGCGGGAAAGCAAAACCGGGAGGCGTCACGCCGATGATAGTTGCGCTGCGTCCACTTATCATAAGTTTCTGCCCAACCACATCGGCCTTGCCCGCGAAACGCCTCTGCCACAAACCGTGGCTGAGCACGACGACGTCTTCGCGCCCGGCCTGCGCCTCTTCGGGCGTAAAGACGCGCCCCAGCAGCGGCGCGACTCGCAAGACCGCGAACATCTCCGGAGTCAACTCCGCCCTTTCTACGCGCTCCGGCTCGCCGCCTTCCTGTGGCGACAGATTCGCGCTGCCGGTGCTGTCCATCGCGCCGCTGGCCGCGAAGCTCCGCGTCCGCTGTTGGAAGTCGACGTACTCCGGCAGCGAGAGGCGCATCTGGTTGGTTTTGAGCGCCGGGAATTCGCCGTAAACCATCATTAACTGTTCCGACTCGGGGTATGGCAGCGGCTTGAGCAGCACGGCGTTGACGACGCTGAAAATCGCCGTGTTCGCGCCGATGCCCAGGGCCAGCGTGACGACGGCGATCAAAGTGAAGCCGGGCCGCTTCATCAACATTCGCGCGCCGTAACGAAGGTCTTGCCAAAGGTCTGCGATCATATTTCCCCTCCTATTGGTTCCGAGCTCGATTGGTTCTTGCGCGACACGCCGCTCCACGCGCCGAAGCTCACGCTGTAGCGCCGCGCTTTCGCTCAACTCCGCGAGCGCCGCGCGATGGGCTTCACCTTCCGTCGCGCCGCCAGAGAGCGACTCCGCATAGCGATCTTCCAAGTGCTGTGATAACTCTTCGACGATCTCGGCTTCGCGCGTTGGCGTAAGTTTCAAGGGCGTCAGCCGCTCTATGATTTCTTGTCTCCATTCAGGCATACGCGATTCTTTCTAACTCTCTCGGCGCGTAGCGGCGCCTTGAATTTAGCCGTGCTATCTGTTCTTTCTGACACGGGCGACAGCGGCGTCGAACAGCGGATCTAGACCTGCCACGTAATCAGACCATGTGGCTTCCACTTCCACATCGGGGGCGAGAGTGGCGACATTCAGGTCAGCAAAATACGGATGGAACTGGGGGTAATCTCGCTGAGAGTAGGCGTGAAACCCATTCGCGTAATGTACGGTCAACCCTGAATTCGGCAACACCAGATTGCCGCCTTCTGCCCAGAGGTCGAGCTGATCGCCAACCGGCTCGCCAACGATGGCCGCCTGCGCAAACTGCTTCCATTGCGCGGCGTGCGTGATGCCGGCGGAAAAAGTCGCCCGACCAGTTAATACGACCACCGGCAAGGCGCCTTTCAGGCGAGCGGCCAGCGACTCTACGAGCGGCGTGCCAACACCCGCGTCACCGCCGGTATTGAATCGGACATCAACAATGAATCCTTTGACCGGATGTTCATCCAGCAAACGAGCCACACGGCGGATGAAATCAGCCATAGGTTCCGCCGACATTGCCTGCGACCGGTTATATTGCAAATAGATGATCGCAGGCTCCGCCAGATACTCAACCCAGTAGTTCCGTTCCGGGTGTTGCAGATACAACGGCGCTTTTTCAGTGGGTAACGCCGATTTGTATCCGGCCTCGGAATGCGGATAGCCCGGCGCAAGATCCCACCATGCCTCGACCGGCGCCGAAGACCGGCGTAGCGGCAGCGGGGGGATTTCGACGTGTTGACGCGCGCCGCCACAGCTAATCGTCAGCGGCAGACGTTCAGGATTGGGAATTACACCGGCCCCGAACAGAATATCGGGGCTGGTCAGGAAGTACGCGCTCATATAACGCTGCCATGACCCGTTACCTGGTTTGATGTCCTGCGTCTGCCGTAAGACAGTTGATACGTCACGCTGACCGACAGCAGTCACGCGACAGCCGAGCAATGCGGCGTGTTCCGCCGCGGCGCGGACGATGCGCAACTCATCGCGGAACCACCAGACGCGCAAAGGGACGCGACGGACTTCAGTCCTGTTCCGCATCAGATACAGGCGCGTGTGAGCGTTGCCGGATAGGGCGACGGCGCGCGCCAACTCAACGGTGATTGCCGCGTCGGAAAGCCGGTCAATCGACGCCCGCAGCTTTTGCAAGCGCGAGCGCGCCGCCTCGCGCTGACTTTCGCTGAAGCTGCGGTCATAGCGCATAAACCGTGTAAGAACGACGTCAATGTCCTGCCGCCATGCTTCGTTTCGGTTCGCCGGCGCCGGAAGGGACGGAAGCCGCTCGACCCAAAACGGAATCCTGCGGCCGCCTGTGTCAACCTCTCCGCCGATTCGCGCGCCAGCCCGGACGCCCCTGAATCTGAGCGTCTGCTGGCCGTTAAGCAAATCGAACTTGACAGTGTTCTCGTCTGAGGTCGGCGCAGGCCGCTTAATACTTACCGGCGCGCCTCCGCTCAACGACACACGCGACGCAGTGAAATCCACTGTCACCACTATCGGTCGGCGCGGGTCCTGAATTTCCCCCTCCCATACGCCGTCAATGCCCTGATTTCCGCGAGTGAGATCGCACAGACACAGGACAAACGTAAGAGTCGCTAGTAGTCGTTTCATAGAATCTACTCTCTGGATTTCTCAGCGAGCGTTTTCGATTCGAGTCATTCACACCTCAACGCGATCATCGGGTCTACCTCTGTCGCCCGTCGCGCCGGAATCCAGCACGCAAACAGCGCGACGAGGGTCAGCAGCAACGGGATGACGATAAATGTCAGCGGGTCGGTCGCGCTCACGCCGTAGAGCAGACTCTTCAACACGAGCGCGGCTGCGAAGGCGCCGGCCAGACCTAGCGCGACGCCAATCGCAATCAGCCTGATTCCCTGCCCGACGACCAGCCGCAACACGTCGCCGGCTCTCGCGCCGAGCGCCATCCGGACGCCGATCTCCTGCGTGCGCTGCGCGACGCTGTAGGACAGAGCGCCGTATAGACCGAGGCTCGCCAGCGCCAACGCCAGCAAACCGAATCCGCCGATCAGCGCGGCTTGAAATCGCTTTTTGAAGAGATAATCGCGCCTGTACTCTTCGAGAGTCTTGACGTCGTAGAGCGGCAGCTTCGGATCGAGCGCGCGGATTTCCTGTCGTACGGCTGCAATCAACAGTTCCGGCTTCGTCGCGGCGCGCAAATGCAGCGTCATATCGTCTTTGTATTGTTGCGCCAGGGGAAAGTATGCGGCGCGCGGCGTATCATCTTCTAAAATAATGTCTTTGACGTCTCGCGCGACGCCGATCACTTCTACTGGTTCTTGGCCCCTTCTGAATAATCGGCCGACCGGGTTTTGGTTTGGCCAGACCTGGCGCGCGAATGTTTCGTTGATGATGGCGACGCGCGCCGAGCGGGCGTCATCCTGCTCGGTGAACTGGCGTCCGGCCAATAACGGAATGCCCATCGTGTCTAAATACCCCGGCGTGACGACGTAGTAAGGAATCGAGAATAGCGGCTGATTGTCGACGACGGCGATACCTCCCCAGCCGCTTGTTGACAGCGGCACGTTGATCGCAAGGCTCGCCGCTTGCACGCCAGGCAGGCTTTGGACGCGTTCGAGCAGTCGCTGATAAAACTCCCGCCCTTGCGCTTCCGAATAGTTTTGCCTTCCGAGATCGAGTTTTATCGTCAACATATTTTCAGTCTCAAAACCGAGATTGACGGCCTGCAGGTTTTGCAGCGTCCGCACACACAACCCTGCGCTGATCAGCAAGACCAGCGACAAGGCGATCTGGGCGACGACCAGAGCGCTCCGCAAGCGTCCGCCGCCGCGATGACTGAACGAACCGCCGGAGTCTTTCAGCGTGGGAATCAGATCCGGCTTCGAGGATTGCAGCGCGGGAGCGAGGCCGAACAAAAAACCGGTCGCAATTGATAAGCCCAGGGTGAAACTCAACACGCGCCAATCCGGCGCGAATTCGATCTGCCACGCCGCGTCGCGAACCTCGTCCGGCAGCGACGCGCGAATCCAGTACATCAGCCAAAACGCGACCACTATTGCGAGCGCGCCGCCGAGCATCGCCAGCATCGCGCTTTCGGTCAGCAACTGGCGCGCGAGCCTGAAGCGTCCGGCTCCGAGCGCCAGCCGAATCCCCATCTCTTTGCGCCGGGCGGAAGCGCGCGCCAACATCAACCCGGCGACATTCGCGCAGGCGATCAACAAGACTATAGCCACGATTCCGAATAAAACTCCGATGAGGAACCCTATCTCTCGCCGATCTCTGGGCGACATGCCGAAGCCGGCAAGGACGCGCACGCCTCGACCCGCGTTCGTCTCCGGATAGATTTGTATCAAGCGCCCGGCGATGGTCGAAAGATCGGCCTGCGCCTGCTCCATCGTCACCCCGGGTTTGAGCCGCCCGTAGTACTGCCCAAAATCCGCCAAGCGATTATTGAGCCAATCCATGTCTCTTTGCGCCATCGAGCGGTCGGCCTGCCGCCACATCGTCATCGGAATCCAGATGTCGGTCCTCTCTTTATTCCGACTCGTACCGTTGAATTCCGCCGCGACGCCGATGATGGTGTAGGTATACGAATTCAGGCTGATCGTTTTGCCGATGACAGGCTCCGCGCCCAACTGGTTGCGCCATAATCGCTCGCTGATGACCGCGACCGGGTTCGCGCCTTCGACCTCGTCATCTGAAGCTTGCAGCAATCGCCCCTGCGCTGCTCTGACGCCGAATAGATCGAAGTAATTGCCCGAGACCATCGCGCCTTTGACGCGTTTGGCGATTTTGTCCGTACTGAAATGAAACTGCTGCCCGCTCTCAGCCGCGATCCCGGTGAAGGTCGAATTCTGGTCGCGGTAATCCCGATAGTCAGGATAGGGGATTTTTTCGAACCATACCCCGGTATTAATATTGGTCGACCCGATTTGCACGATGCGTTCCGCATTCGCGACGCCGGGCAAGCGCCTCAATAACACCGCATCCAGCAGGCTGAACATCGCCGTGTTCGCGCCAATGCCGAGCGCGAGCGTAATTACAATAATCAGCGTGAAGCCGGGCCTCTTCATCAACATGCGCGCGCCGTAGCTCAGGTCTTGCCACAGATCTGCAATCATATTTGTCCTCCGATTGGTTCCGAGCGCGATTGGTTCTTGCGTGACCCGCCGCTCCACGCGGCGTAGTTCGCTTTCAAAGATTTCGCTTGCGCTCAATTCCGCCAGCGTCCGGCGTTCGGCTTCGGCTTCAGTAGCGCCGCCTGCGAGCAACTCGGCGTAGTAGTCGTCCAGATGGGCGCCGAGTTCCTCGACGATGGCCGATTCGCGGGCCGGATCAAGGCGCGAGCTTTGAAGTCGCTGTCTGATTTCCTGTTTCCACTCAGGCACGTTTGATCTCCTTCCGGGCTTCTTTGCCTGATTCAATTGCCCGTCACATCGAATTGAGAACCGACAACGCCTCGTCTATCTCCTGGCTAGTGTTGTACAGGTGCGGCGAAAGCCGCAGCTTGCCGGCGCGGTGCGCAATAAAGATTTTCCGGGCGCGGAGTTCTTCGTAAATCGCGTTGTTCCGCTCCGGCCGCTTGTGAGAGATGAACACGAGAGTGGAGCGTGATGGGCCGGAGCGTGGGCTGTGTAAGTCATAGCGGCCCGGATCGAGCCCCTCGACCAGTCTGGTCACGAGCCGCTGGTCGTACTCTTCGATGTTCTCCAGTCCCTGACTGAGCAGATACTCGATGGATGCGGTCCACGGCTTGAAGTTGAAAAAGTTGGCCGTTCCGAAAACGTCATAGCGGCGCGCGCCGAGATCGGAGCGCAGGACGGGCGCGCCCGGCTCTTTCGCCAGGTCATCCGCCGTCTGCATCGACAGCCAGTAGGCCTGGTTATATTCGAGCGACTCGCGCAACTCCGGTCTGATCCAGCAGTACCCCGTCCCGTATGGCCCGCACAGCCACTTGAAACCTACGCCCGTCACCGCGTCTACAGGCGCGCTCGCCACGCTGAAACGACGCGCGCCCAGGGCCTGCGAGATATTCAGGACGAAGGTGACGCCGTGGACGCGACAGATTTCGCCCAAGGCCTCGGCGTCAACCGCATGCCCAGAAAAGGAGTGCGCCAGAGTGAGGCAAAGCAGCTTCGTCGAGGCGGTGATATTTCCGAGCAATTCTTCCGGATCGAGCACGGCTCTCTTCGGCCGGATCAGGCGAACCCTGACCCCTCTTCGTTCGAGCCCCAGCCAGGGCAGTATGTCGGAGGGGAAATCTCCGTGCATCAGCAATACTTCGTCGCCGGCCTGCCAGCGCATCCCGTTCGCCAGCAGGTGCAATCCGTATGAATTGCTGTTGCCCAGAATGATATCTTCAGCGGGCGCGTCAATCAGTCTGCCCAGCGCCTGTCTGAGACGCTGCGGAACTGAACCGAAGCGTTCCGTCGTCATGTTCCAGGGCGCGCGTTTCCAGGCGATAGCTTCTTCCGCCTCGGCCGCCGCCACCCGCGGCAATGCGCCCTGATGAGAGCAATTGAGCCAAATCGCTCCCTCAAAAGGTCCGAAGTCTTCCGCGTAGTTCTCTTTCATTGTGTTGCTCTACTCACTCCTTAACGCAATCAGTGGATCCACTTTCGTCGCCCGCCGCGCCGGCAGGTAACAAGCCGCCAGCGCCACTGCGGCCAACAACGCCGCCACGCCCACAAACATTGACGGATCGGTTTCGCTTACCTCGAAGAGCAAATTCCGCAACAATCGCGTCAGGCCGAAAGCCGCGACCAGACCGACCGCCACGCCCGCCAGGACCAGCTTCATGCCTTGCCCGATGACCAGCCTCAACACGTCGCGCGACCGCGCGCCCAGCGCCACGCGGACTCCGAGTTCGTGCGCGCGCTGCGCGACCGCATAAGACATCACGCCGTAAATGCCGCCCGCCGAGAGCAGCAACGCGACGAGGGCGAAGACGGAGAACAGCAGCGCGTTGAACCGCTGCCGCGCGATGGAATCGCCTACCAGGCTTTCGAGCGTGTACACGTCGCCGACCGATTGTTGCGGGTCGAGCGTTTGAATCACCTTGCGCGCGGCCACCGCCACCGCCGCCGCGTCGCCGCGTGTGCGCAGCGCGAAAATCATGGAGGCGCCCGGCTGTTGAGCTATCGGCCAGTACGACATCGGCCCGGTTTCCTTGTCGAGTTCCTTATGCTTCGCATCGCCGACGACGCCGATGATTTCGGTCGGCCCTCCCCAGAGAGTGATGCGTTGGCCGAGCGGGTCTTCATGCGGGAAATACTTCCTGGCCAGCGCTTCATTGATGACGACGACGTCGCGCTTCTCGCGGACCTCCTGTTCGGTGAAGAGTCGCCCGCGTGTTCGCGGGATTTGCAGCGTACTGAAGAAGTTCTGATCGGTGACACAAAGGCCCGTATTGGTCTCCCACTGACCTGGCGCCGGCTTCGGACGACCTTCGATTTGAAAGCTGGTTCGTGTGCCCAGTCCGAGGAAAGGCGTATGGTTGACGGCGCCCGCCGCCTCGACGCCAGGCAAGGTTTGCATTCGTTCGAGGGCTTGCGTGAAGAAATTGACGACCTTGGCGTCCCGGTCGTAGCGGGCGTCTGGCAGCGTGACGCGCATCATCAACACGTTACGCGCGTTGAAGCCCGTGTCCACGCCCCGCAACCGCAGGAAGCTGCGCGCGAGCAGCCCGGCGCCCGCCAGCAGCGTGAGCGCGAGCGCGATTTCAACGACGACCAACGCGCCACTCAACCGCCGGCTGCGCGCGCTCCCCATCAGGCTCCGCCCCGCTTCCTTGAGCGTGTCATTGAGTTTGACGTTCGACGCTTCGAAGGCCGGAACCAGACCGAAAATGACGCCGGTCAACAAAGCCACGACAAACGTAAATCCGAGCGCCGGCGCGCTGATCTCGACGTTCTGAAAATCGCCGAGTTCCGGCGGGCTGAGGCTGACGAGCGCGGCCGTTCCCCATCGCGCCAGCAGCAATCCGGCCCCTCCCCCCATTACCGATAACAACAAACTTTCCGTCAATAGCTGCCGTACGATGCGCCTACGGCTCGCCCCCATCGTGGCGCGCACGGCGATCTCTTTCCGCCGGGACGCGGCGCGCGCCAACAGCAGGTTCGCCACATTGGCGCAGGCGATCAGCAACACGAAGCCGACCGCGCCCATCAACACCAGCAACGCCAGGCGAATTTCGCCGGCGAACTGCCGGCGCAG
>Ga0081455_10005441_pt1 | contig 13963 bp, 15 predicted proteins | sample TabmetS3T2R1_FD_70207 | JGI IMG/M metagenome (GOLD analysis project Ga0081455, IMG submission 70207) | Tabebuia heterophylla rhizosphere microbial communities from the University of Puerto Rico - S3T2R1 | ecosystem: Host-associated > Plants > Roots > Rhizosphere ... | reverse complement strand
CTCGTCCTACAACGCACGTGTCGCGGCGCGCCACCCGGCGGTGCGGATCGAGGTCGGCAGGAGGACCGGACCCACCCTCGCCCTGGTCTCGCACCTGGACGTGGTGCCGCCGGGGAAGGGGTGGACCCGCGAGCCGTTCACCCCCACGGTCGAAGGCGAGCGGCTGTATGGGCGCGGCTCGGGCGACGCCAAGGCGTCGGTGGCGGCCATGCTGTGCGCGGCCAAGGACCTGGCCGACGGGGGCGGGCCCGCCGCCGGCCGGCTGCTGGTGCTCCTGGGCTACGGCGAAGAGACCAAGCACACCACGATGGAGCGCGCGGTCGAGAGCGCCGGCGCGATCGACGCGGCGGGGTCGGCGGCCGGCCGTGGGCTCTGGGCGGCGGGGTTCGTCGCCTACGAGGCGGCGCCCGGCCTCGATCCCGAGCTCTCGGTGCGCGTCCGGGCGCCCGACGATCCCTTCGCCGGGCTCCCGCTCGCCTGGTTCGCCCTGTTCGAACGCAAGGAGGACCTGCCGCCGCTCGAACCCGGACGGCTCGACCCGTCAGGATCCGCGGGCTCTCCCTGGCGCCCGAGCGTCGATCACGCGACCTACGACGCGGCCGTCGAACGCATCCGCGAGCTGATCGCCGCCGGGCACACCTACCAGGTGAACCACACGATCCGGCTGCGGGCGATGATCCAGGGCGACGAACGCGGCTTCTACCGCGACCTCTGCCTGGCGCAACGCGGGGGGTACGCGGCGTTCCTGGACCTCGGGCGCTACCGCGTGCTGTCGGCGTCGCCGGAGCTGTTCCTCCGGATCGACGGCGAGCGGATCACGACGCGCCCGATGAAGGGAACCGCGTCCCGCGGCCGCTGGCAGGCCGAGGACGAGGAGATCGCGGCCCGCCTGATCGCCTCGTCCAAGGACCGCGCCGAGAACGCGATGATCGTCGACCTGCTCCGCAACGATCTGGGCCGGATCTGCCGAACCGGCTCGGTCGGGGTCGGGCGGATGCTGCAGGCCGAGCGCTTCGAGACCGTGTGGCAGCTGACCTCCACGATCCAGGGCGACCTGCGACCCGAGATGACATTGCTCGACACGTTCCGGGCCCTGTTCCCGAGCGGATCGGTGACCGGGGCCCCGAAGGTTCGCACGACGAGGATCATCGCCGACCTCGAGGACTCGGCCCGCGGGCCGTACTGCGGCGCGATCGGGTACCTCGCGCCCCCGGGCTCGAGCGAGCCGCGCGCGAACTTCAACGTCGCGATCCGAACCGTCGTCCTCGACGCCCGGACCCAGGTCGCCGAGTACGGCGTCGGCGGCGGCATCACCCACGACTCGTCGGCGGCGGGCGAATACGACGAGGTCGTCGCCAAGGCGCGCGTGCTGCGCGAGGTACGGCCGGCGTTCGAGCTGTTCGAGACCGTGCCACACCTGCCGAACGAGGGCTTCCGCCACCTGCCCGAGCACCTCGAGCGCATGGGCTCGTCCGCGGCGTACTTCGGCTTCCGGTTCGAGGCGGAGGCGGCGACCGCGACCCTGAAGGAGGCCGTGGCCGACGCGACCGGCCCGAGCCTCGTCCGCCTCACGCTCGCCCGCGACGGGTCGTTCGCCGCCGAGGTCCGAGACCTCCCGCCCGCCGACCAACAGGTGCGGGTCGCCCTCGACGACGAACCGGTCGACCCCGACGACGTGTGGCTCTTCCACAAGACCTCCCGCCGGACGCCGTACGACCGCCGCCGCGAGAAGCACCCCGACGTCGACGACGTGCTCCTGGTGAACGACCGCGGCGAGGTGACCGAGTCCACGATCGCGAACCTCGCGGTCGAGCTCGACGGCATGTGGGTCACCCCGCCGCTCGCGTCCGGCCTGCTGCCGGGGACCTACCGAGCGGTGCTGCTTCGCGAGGGCCGGCTCACCGAACGTCCGGTCACGGTCGCGGAGCTGAAGAGCGCGACCGGGATCGCCCTCGTGAGCTCGGCGCGCGGATGGCGGCCGGCAACGCTCGTCCCGTGACCGACGACGTCCACACCGTCCACCTCGGCGCCTACACGCACGCGCACGCCGAGAAGATCGCCGGCGAGCTCGAGAAGGCCGGGATCGTGTGGTGGTACAAGGCGCCGGGGTTCTTCAGCCAGATCTGGGAGCACAGCATCCGGCTGTTCGTCGACCGCGACCGCCTGGACGAGGCCAAGGCGATCGCCGACCGGGTGCTCGCCTCACCCGGTCAGGCGGAGGGCGACGGCTCCTCGTCCGGCCAGGGATAGGGACGCGTTTGGCTGCGCTCGATCGGGCAGGCGCAGAGCGGACAACTCGGCGGGTCCTCGTAGACGAGGACCACGCGTTCGCAATAGGGGCACTCGGCCTCCCGCATCTCCGGAGCGCCCACGTCCTGTGGCATGAGATTCGCTTTCGTTCGGGACGGGAGCCGTTCTGCCCCAGGTTTCGGGAGGGCGCGGGCCGGCCTTGATGAGACGTTCCACCTAGGCCGGAAGCCCTCCCGAGGGAGGGCTTCCGTGGGGAAGGCGCGCCGGGGGGCTGGCGCGGCCTCACTGTCCGCGGTGGCTAGGCCACCTTCTGCTCTTCCATCTCCTTGCGGCTCCGGCGCTTGCCGCGCGAGATGTACGTGTGCACGGGCTCGTGCTGCCAGCAGAACTCCCACTTGTTGTAGATCGACAGTTTCGTCTGGCACCCCTCGGCGGCGCAGGTGCGGCCCGCCTGGTAGGTGCGGTTGGCGCGAGGAAGCTCGCGGACGCGGCCTCCGCGGTACGCCTGATCGGCCATCGTTCTCTCCCCAAGCCTCGGTCCGTGCGGCCCCCGGAGGGGTCGCTGAGGCTTCATGTCACCCATTCGAACCAACCCGGGACCCGGTTCGTTCCCGGGATCCCGGATCCGTGCCTGGAGAGAGGGGCCTAGCGGCCCTCGAGGCGCTCGAGCAGGGTGTCCGTGGGGGTCGTGAGCTGGACGACCCGGGGGCTGAACCCGAGGTCCTCCCAGAACTCCATGGCCCCCCGATTGGGGGCGAAGGTCTTCAGCTCGACGTAGGGGACGCCCCGATCGGCGGCGAAACGGCCGGCCTCGCGGACCAGCTCCCGGCCCACCCCGCGGCCGCGGTAGCCGGCGCGGACGACCACGCCCGAGAGCTCCAGGGCGCGCTCGTCGGAGAACCGTGACGGCGTCCGGGCCTCGCCGATCGCCATCCCGACGACCTCGCCCTCGTCGTCCTCGGCCACGAGCACGACCTGGTCGGGGTCGCCGAGCGCCTCCTGGTACTTGGCGCCGACCTCGTCGTAGAAGCCCGGGCGGGGCGTGAACACGCGCCAGTCCGCCTGCATCCGGTCGAGCTCCTGGAACAGCGCCACGAGCGCCGGCACGTCCTCGGAGGTCGCCTGCCGAACGCGCACGCTAGCGCCCCTCGAACTCGGGCTCGCGCTTGTCGAGGAAGGCCCGCATGCCCTCCTTCTGGTCGCCGGTCGCGAACAGCGGCGCGAACAGCTCCCGCTCGACCTGCAGGCCCACCGCGAGCGGCCGGTCCGAGGCCGCGAGCGCGCGCTTGGCCGAGGCGTAGGCCGCTGTGGGTCCTTTCGCGAACGCGGAGGCCCGCTCCATCGCCAGCCCGTACACCTCCGCCGCCGAGGCCACGCTGTCGACGAGGCCGATCTCGAGCGCCTCGCCCGCGTCGACCTGGCGGCCCGTGTAGACGAGGTCTCGGGCCTTCGGTAGGCCGATCACCCTGGGCAGTCGCTGCGTCCCGCCCGAGCCCGGCATGATGCCGAGCCGCACCTCGGGCAGGCCGAGCCTGGCGTCCTCGGCCGCGTACCGGAAGTCGCACGACAGCGCGAGCTCGAGCCCTCCGCCCAGCGCGTACCCGTTGATCGCCGCGATCGTGATCCTCGAGATCGCCTCGATGTCGCGGCAGGCCTGCTCGAGCGCGCCGACGTCGAGCGTCACGTCCTCGGGCCCGTAGTCGACCATCGCCTTGATGTCGGCCCCGGCCGCGAAGATCCGCTCCCCGCCCCAGACCACGACGGCCCGAACGGCCTCGTCCGCGGCGACGTCCGTCGCGGCCGCCGAGAGCTCGAGCGAGACCGCGCGCGCGAGCGCGTTCGCCGGCGGGCGGTCCAGGCGGATCGTCGCGACGCCGCCGTCGCGCTCGAGGTGAACGAACTCGGCCATCGGGGGCCTATCCTCGCAGACCACCCATGGAACCGACCGAGCGCGAGATCGCGAACGTCCGCCGGGCCGTCAAGCGCCTGCGGGCCGAGCCCACCGCCTGGAAGCCCGTCACGACCGGCGGGCACACGCCGGCCCGGCGCTGGATCGTGACGCTGGAGGACGGGCAGACCGTGTTCGCGAAGGTCGCCACCGACGAGCTCACCGCCAGCTGGCTCCGGGACGAGCACATGGTGTACCAGCACCTCAAGGGCGCCCCGTACATGCCGGGATACGTCGGCTACCACGACGACGGCGAGCAGCCGGTCCTCGCGCTCGAGGACCTGTCGGCCGCGACCTGGCCGCCTCCCTGGAACGACGACGGGATCGGGTCGCTGCTCTCGACGCTCGAGAAGATGTGGGCGGCCACCCCGCCGCCCGACACCGCCTCGGCGGCCGACGACGCGCGAGAGATCTCGGGCGGCTGGGACGAGATCGCGCGGGATCCGAACGCGTTCCTGGCGCTCGGGCTGTGTTCGGAGGGCTGGCTGTCCCAACACCTGGACGCCCTCCGAGCGGCCGACGACCAGCACGCGTTCGTCGGCGACGCGCTGCTGCACTTCGACGTTCGGAGCGACAACGTGTGCTTCCGGCCGGACGGCTCGGCCGTGCTGGTCGACTGGAACCTCGTGTCGGTCGGCAACCCCCAGGTCGACGTCGTGTTCTGGCTGCCGTCGCTGGAGGCCGAGGGCGGGCCGGCGCCCGAGACCGTCCTACCCGACGCGAACCCGAGCCTGGTCTCGACGTGCGCGGCGTTCTTCTGCGCGCGGGCGGCCCGCCCGCCGATCCCGACCGCACCCACCGTTCGGGAGGTGCAGCTGATCCAGGCGAAGACGGCGCTGCCGTGGGTGGCCAGAGCGCTCGAGCTGCCCCCTCCCGCATAGCTCCTCCTTGTCCCGACCGACAGAGCGGCGCAGTATCGGCTCGTGACTTCGAAGGTCGCCGTACCGGACCGCGGGTTGATCCTGGTTGTCGCCGGACTCTTCGCCGTCCTCGTCGCAAGTGCGGTCGCGATCCGAGCCCTCGTCGCCGACGACGCTCCCGGCCCGGAGTGGGTGCGCGTCGGGACGGTTCAGGACGTCACCGCACAGGGTGTCGTATCGGTCCCGGAGCTGCATGCGTACGTCGTCGCGGACCTTCCGAGGACTCCCTTCGCCCTGTCGGCCCGCAGCCCGCACCTCGGGGAGCAGATCGTCTACTGCCGATCCTCGACATGGTTCCAGGACCGCCACGGCGACACGTTCGACCACCTCGGGAACTATGCGTTCGGGCCTTCCCCGCGAGGGATGGATCGGCTCGCGACGCTCGTCCGCGACGGTGTGGTCTGGGTCGATCCCTCGGAGATCACGCTCGGCCCGCCGCGCGGATCACATCAGGTTCGGCCGGCCGGTGCGATCTGTCCGGGCCTGAACTGACTCGCCGGCAGCAGCATCCCACAAATTGCACCTGCAACTCACTGCTAGAATCGATTCGTGGCAACAGCCTCCGAGACCGACATCGTCGTCGCGCTGCGCCAGCGCGGCCTACGCATGACGCCTCAGCGGAGAGCGATCGTCGCCGAGATCATGCGTAGCCAGGGGCACATCTCCCCGACCGCGCTCGCCAGGAAGGTCCAGGCCGATATGCCGGGCGTGAACGCCTCGACGATCTACCGGACGCTGTCGCTGCTGGAGGAGATGGGGGTCCTCGCCCACGCGCACCTCGAGAGCGGCGCCGAGTACCACCGCGCCGAGGACGCCGGCCACGTGCACCTCACGTGCTCGAACTGCGGGGACGAGGACGACCTGTCGCTCGAGGAGGCCGGCGAGCTCGTCCGGCTGATCGAACGCCATCACGGATTCGAGCCCGACCTGACGCACTTCGCGATCGGCGGCCTCTGCGCCGACTGCCGAAAGCTGAAGGCGAAGGAGCGGGCGAAAGCCCCCGCGCCCTAGCCGCTACCCGACGTGCGCGTCGATGGCCGCCTCGGGCAGTCGTGACCGCCTCACCGCCGAGATGCCGTACGCGATGGCGAACTGCAGCGCGGCCGTGATCACCACCGCGGGGCCGGACGGCCAGTCCAGGTAGTACGAGATGTACACGCCGACGAAGCCGGAGAACGTGCCCACCACAACCGAGATCCACAGCATCCGATGGAAGCTGTCGGTGAGCAGCCGGCCGATCACGGGCGGGATCACCAGCATCGCCGCGATCAGCGTCACGCCGAGCACGTTCATGCAGACCGTGATGAGCGCGGTCAGCATGACGGCGAGCACGACGTCGTTCGCCGCGGTCGACACGCCGGAGACCTCGGCGACCTCGGGATCGAACGTCGTGAACAGCAGCTGGCGGTAGCGCAGGAACACGGTCAGCCCGGTCGCGAGCGTCACCACGGCGACGGCCGCGACGTCGGCGGGCGTCACCCCGAGGACGTTCCCGAACAACGCCGCGTTGAGGTCCCGCGTGAACGTCCCGATCCCGGTGAGGATCACGATCCCGACAGCGAACGCGGCCGACGTGATCACCCCGATCGCGGCGTCCGCGCCGATCGAGCGCCGGCGGGCGATCAACAGGATCAGCACGGCCGAGACCAGCCCGCCGATCGCGCCGCCGAGTAGGAAGCTGATGCCCACGGCATAGAAGGCGATCGCCGCTCCGAAGATCGCGTGCGACAGGCCGTGCCCGACGTAGCTCATCCCCCGCAGGACGACGTACACGCCCACCAGGCCGCACAGCGCGCCGGCCATCGTGGCGACGACGAGCGCGTTGCGGAAGAACTCGTACCGGAACGGCTCAAGCAGGGTGTCCATGATGTCCCTCCCTCAGGGGCACGACCTTGCGCTCGACCTCCTCGATCTCCGGATAGTGCTCCACGACCACGGGCATGCCGCCGTGGGACAGGACCTCGAGGGGGGCGCCGTAGGTGCGTTCGAGCACGTCGGGCGTGATGACCTCCTGTGGCCGGCCGACCGCGATGACCTCCCGATTCAGGCAGACGAGCTTGGGAAGGTGGGCGGCGATGCCGTTCAAGTCGTGCGTGGTAAGCACGATCGCGAGGCCGTCGTGGTGGAGCTCGTGGATCAGGTGCATCACGTCGTGTCGCGTCCGAACGTCCACGCCGGAGGTCGGCTCATCCATCAGCAGGAGCTTCGGGCGGCGGAGCATGGCCCGCGCGACGAACACGCGCTGCTGCTGGCCGCCCGAGAGCTCTCGGATGTGCCGATCGCCCAGGTCGCCGATCCCGAGGCGATCCAGGACGTCGTCGGCGTCGTGGCGGTCGCGTTCGGAGGCCCACGGAACGACGCGGCCGTCGATCCTGGACATCATCACCGCCTCGCGGACGGTGACCGGGAAGTACCAGTTCACGGTCTCGACCTGCGGCACGTAGCCCACCGTCGCCCCGCGGTCGCGGTGGATGTGACCCGCGATCGGCCGGACGACGCCGGCGATCGCCCGCAGAAGCGTGGTCTTGCCGCTGCCGCTGGGGCCGACGATGCCGACGAAGTCTCCCTCGGACACCCCGAGGTCGACGTTGACCAGCACCGGCTCCTTGCCGTACCGGCAGGTCACCTTGTCGAAGGTGACGAGCTCGTTCACGAGCCGTAGTCCACGTTCACGCCGGGCTCGATGTTCGACACGTCGAACCCGTCCAACGCGCTCGTGTCACCGCCGAGCGCGCTCATGAACGTTCGGAAGTCGAACACCATCAGACCGAAGTAGCTGTGGTCGCGGTCGCCGTTCTCGCCCGGCAGGTCGTCGTCGCGCAGGTCGTCGACGTACTGCGCTCCGGCCTCGTCGGCGAGCTGCTGCAGGACCGGGCTCGGGAAGACCTCCGAGCCGAAGATCGCCGGGACCTGCTCGGCCCGGATCTGGTCGATCAGGTTCGCCACCTCCTGTGGGGTGGGTTCGGCGAAGTCGGCCGGCTGGATCGCCCCGATGACCTGCCATCCGTACTCGCGCGCGAAGTACGGGAACGAGTCGTGATACGTCAGCAGCTTACGGTTCTCGGGCGGAACGGACTCCGTGACGGCGCGGACGTCCCGGTCGAGATCGTCGATCCGATCGGCGAACGCCCGGTAGTTCTCCTCGTAGAGCTCGGCCGCGTCCGGGTCGAGCTTCGACAGCTCGTCCTTGACGATCTCGGCGTAGCGCTTGGCGTACAGCGGGTCTGTCCACAGGTGCGGGTTCGGGTCGCCGCCCGACCTCGGGAACGAGAAATCGTAGATGTACTGGTCGGGCGAGATGGTCCGCTCGCCGAGCGACACGATCGGAACGCCCTCGCCGACGTTGGCCTCGGCCAGCTCGAGGGTGGGCTCCTCCAGGTGCAGGCCGTTGATGAAGACGACGTCCGCGTCGGCCAGGGCGGCGGCGTCGGAGGGCGCGGGCTCGAAGGTGTGGCTGTTGGTCCCCTCGGGCACGATCCCGGTCACGTCGACCAGCTCGCCCCCGATGTTCTGGACGATGTTCGTGATCGGCGAGACCGTCGTCACGACCTGGGGCCTGCCGTCGTCCGCCGGTTCCTGGCAGGCCGCGAGCGCCCCGGCGGCGACCAGGGAGACAGCGAGGACGGCGAACGGCTTGAGCATGTGGTGGGGTGCTCTCCTTCGCGAGGGCGAGCACGTACTCTACCGGCTACTTGCATGTTATTGCAATAAGCCCCTTTGGGGGCCGGTCAGAACCTGGGCGTCTCCGTGTACGAGCCGAAGACGGTCCGGAGGGCGTCGATGATCTCGCCCTCGGTGCACATGGCCCGGGCGCAGTCGACCAGGGGCTCGACCAGGTTGGCGTCGGTCGCGGCGAGCTCGGACAGGCGGGCGAGCGCGCGTTCGGCCGCGGCCCCGTCCCGGCGTTCGCGGACGGCCCGAACGCGCTCGATCTGCTCCACCTCGACCTCCGGCGGGATCTCGAGGATCTCGACCTCCTCGCCGTCGTCCTCCACGAAGTCGGTCACGCCCACCTTGACGAGATCGCCGCTCTCGAACCGCTCCTGCTCGGCGAACGCGGACTCGGCGATCGCCTGCTGGAACACCCCGCGCTCGATGCCGGTCAGCACGCCCTCGAGCATCGAGCCGTTGCCCATCGCGTCGATGCGCGCGAACTCGGCCTCGGCGAGCTCCTCCATCCGGTCGGTGAGCGTCTCCAGGAAGTACGAGCCGCCGAGCGGGTCGATGACGTCGGGGACGCCGGTCTCGTGCGCGATGATCTGTTGCGTCCGCAGCGCCAGCTTCGCCGCCTCCTCGGTCGGCAGCGCCAGGACCTCGTCCAGCGCGTTCGTGTGCAGAGACTGCGTTCCACCCAGGACGGCCGAGAGCGCCTCGATCGCCGTCCGAACGACGTTGTTCATCGGCTGCTGAGCCGTCAGCGACACGCCGGCCGTCTGCGTGTGGAACCGCAGACGCATCGAGGACTCGTCCTTGGCGCCGTACCGCTCCTTCAGCCAGCGTGCCCAGATCCGGCGAGCCGCCCGGTACTTGGCGATCTCCTCGAAGAAGTCGATGTGCGCGTTGAAGAAGAACGACAGGCCCGGAGCGAACCGGTCGACGTCAAGCCCGCGCTCCTGCCCGAGCTCGACGTAGGCGAACCCGTCGGCCAGCGTGTACGCGAGCTCCTGCCACGCGTTCGCCCCCGCCTCGCGGATGTGGTAGCCGGACACGCTGATCGGGTGCCAGCGCGGGACGCGTTCGAGGCAGAACGCCATCAGGTCACCGATCAGACGCAGGTGCGGTCTCGGTGGGAAGACCCACTCCTTCTGCGCGATGTATTCCTTCAGGATGTCGGTCTGCAGGGTCCCGTCAAGGCGCTCCCACGCCACGCCCTGCTTCTCGGCCGCCGCGAGGAAGAACGCGAACACGACCACCGCCGGCCCGCTGATCGTCATCGAGGTCGAGATGTCGCCGAGCGGGATCCGGTCGAACAGCGCGTCGAAGTCCTCCAGCGTGTCGGTGGCAACGCCGCAGCGCCCGACCTCGCCCTCGGACAGCGGGTCGTCCGAGTCGCGACCCATCAGCGTCGGCATGTCGAACGCCACCGAGAGGCCGCCCTGGCCGCGTTCGAGCAGGAACCGGTAGCGCGCATTGGTCTCGGGTGCCGAGCCGAAACCGGCGAACTGCCGCATCGTCCAAAGCCGCCCGCGGTACATCGAGGCGTAGATGCCCCGCGTGAACGGGTAGGCGCCCGGGCGTCCGAGCTTGGCCTCGGGGTCGAACCCCGCGAGGTCGGCGGGGCCGTAGAGGGGCTCGAGCGTCTCGCCCGAGAGGGTCCGAGCCTCGGACGGCTGTGTATCCCCCGCGGACCGCCGCTCGCGTTGCTCGACCATCGTCCTCCTCGGTCGTCCCGTCGGCTCGGGCGCCGGCGTGACCGGCCGGCCGGTCCGGATCACGGACCTCGGGTGATCCGTTCCTCCAGGATAGCCGCGGTCCGGTAGGGGTCCGTTCGCCGCTCCACGAGATCGTCGGCGAGCGAGCCATCGTTCGTGAGCAGGTCTCGCGCGCGGCCTCGGAGCTTCTCCAGCGAGAGGCTCTCGACTTCTCGGAGCAACCGGTCGCGCCGGCCTCGTTCGAGCTCGCCGGAGGACGCGAGATGGGCCCGGTGGAGCTCGAGCGCGGCCCACAGATCGTCGATCCCGGCGCCCTGGGTCGCTGTGGTCGGCACCACCGGGGGCGTCCACGCCAGCTCGGGACCCATCCGCAACATCTGCTGGAGATCGCGAAGCGCGACCTCCGAGCCATCGCGATCGGCCTTGTTCACGACGAAGACGTCCGCGACCTCCAAGATCCCGGCCTTTGCGACCTGGACGGCGTCGCCCCAACCGGGCGAGACCACGACCACCGTGGTGTCCGTCGCCGCCGCGACGTCCACCTCGGCCTGTCCGACACCCACGGTCTCGACGATCACAAGGTCGTGCCCCGCAGCGTCCAGGACACGGATCGCCTCGGGCGCCGCGAGCGCCATCCCGCCGAGGTGTCCTCGTGTCGCCATCGAGCGGATGAACACCCCCGGATCCGTCGCGTGCTCCTGCATCCGCAGCCGATCGCCGAGCAGCGCTCCGCCGGACAGCGGCGACGTCGGGTCGATCGCGAGCACCGCGACCGAACGCCCGTGCGCCCTCGCCACGCCGACCAGCTCGCCCACGATCGTGGACTTCCCGACCCCCGGCGAGCCCGTGAGCCCGACCGTGAAGGCCCGTCCGGTCCGGGGGAACAGCGCCGCCGAGAGCTGTTCGAGACCGGCGACGCCGTCCTCGACCATCGAGATCGCCCGGGCGACCGCTCGAGGCTCGCCGGAGAGGACGTCGTCGGTCAGGCTCACGGCCGAAGCGTACCCGGGCTCCCCCGTGCGACGGTATGACGCGAGATCGGCGGATCAACCCTCGCGGCGAGTCCCGGCCAGCGCGGCGCCCGGCATCGCGAGCAACGCGTCGCGGAGCGACGCGCACAGCGCCCGCTGTCGCACCAGTTCGGGATCGTCGTCGGACGAGGCACGCGCCCGCACCATCGCCAGGTTGATCTGCTCCTTCTGGAGGCGCTTGAGCAGACGCTCGGCGGCAACGCCCGCGCGCGCGGCCATCTGGCGCCGCGACCGGCGCCGCGCACTCGGGTCGAGGAGCACCATGAGCTCGACCTCGGAGAGCCATGGCGTGTCGACCTCCGACCGCAGCGCCGTCTCGAGCCACACGCGCTCGCGCCGGCGGGCCAGACGGACCATCACGACCACGAACAGCAACAGCGGCGCGCCCTTGACGGCCGCCGCGAGCGGGACCCGGAGCCAGTCGCCCAGGCCGTCCACGCTCGAAGGGAAGAGGTTCAGGAAGGGCGAGTTCCACAGGAAGTGGGCCGCCACCGCCGAGCCGAAGAGCCCGAGCGCGACCGCCAGCCGCCTTCCGAACGCGACCTGGCCGCGCCTGGAGACGAAGTACGCGACCCCCATGCCCGACAGCCCCGTGTACAGCACGTGCCCGTAGAGGCCGCTCGAGACCACGCGGACGTAGAAGCCGGCGAGGACCCCACCCGGCGAGCCGCCGAAGATCGCGATGAAGTAGAAGACGTCCTCGACGAGGGTGAAGCCGAGCCCGATCATCGCGCCGTAGACGAAGCCGTCCATCATGTCGTCCATCTCGTCCCGGGCGATGAGGTAGATCAGCACGACGCCGGCGACCTTCATCGTCTCCTCGACGAACGGCGCCGTGAGGGCGGCCGTCCACTCGGCCGCGAACACCGGCCCCCCGAGACGAGCGACGACCAGGCCCCACCCCTCGTTCGCGATGCCCGAGAGCACCGTCGCCGCGACGCCACCCCACACGAGGGCGCCGAGCACGAGCGACATCGGCTCGCGCTCGTACAGGTCGAGCAGGTAGATCGCGAGGAACAGGGGGAGCCCGTAAAGGAGGAGGAGCCCCCACGAGAGCGCCCACCCCGAGGGCGACAGCTTCTGGAACAGCTGTTGCTGGGAGACCGTGTAGACGGCGGTGACGACCACGATCACCGCGTACAACCAGAAGGCGGGCTGCCGCCACTGGAACAACGACGTCTGGCGACCCCAGGTGCGAGGCATCCGCACGATCTGCGGCTCGATCGTGAGGCGTCCGCCTCGCTCCTCGCGCATCAGGCGATCTCCGCGCGCTCGATCATCGCGTCGATCTCCTGGATCTCGAACTGGAGCTGCCCGGCCGGGGCCCATCCGTCGAAGATCACGCCCTCCCCGGACGGCGACACCACGGCGGTCACCTCGCCCTCGATCGGCGCCTGCACGTCGCCGAACAGACCGACGTACGCGATCCGAGACCCGGTCAGCCCGGACGCGAGACGGACGGTTTCGACCTGCTCGGAGACCCGGAACTGCTCGGCGTCGGGCTCCAGCACGTCGTCGACGTACCGGCCCAGCAGGTCGACGTCGGTCCCGTCGAACGGGAGGGCGGCGACGTCGAGGCTGGTGCTGCCGCTCGTCAGTCGGATCCGGTCGGGATCGGTCAGGCGTCCGGCGAGCTCCCAGCCGGGGAGCGGGGTGATCCGGACCGACGTGCCGACCGCGACCGCCCCGCCTCGGATCTCGCCGAGCGCGTCGGAGGTGAGGTAGCCGCCGGACGTCACCGCGGCCAGCACGGCTGCCAGCGCGGCCACCGGGATCCAGCGACGCTGGCGAGGCGGCGGCGCGGGCAGCGGGATCGGGTCGACGGCGGCGCTCACGGCACCACCGACAGCAGCCGGGTGAACCTCGAGAGCCGGATCGGGTGCCGGAGCATGCCCGATACTCGCACGCGCCGGGTGGCGATCCGACGGATCACCGCGCGTCCCTGCGGGTGCATGGCGTCGGGGAACCCGAACCGTAACGGGGCGCCCGCCAACTCGATCAGGTCGTACGCGTCGGCCGCGATGACGAGGTGCGCTCGGCGACCCCCTATCCCTTTGGCCAGCCCCTTGGCCCGCCCGTTGGCGACGTCGACCCCGGCACTCGACAGCGTGAGCGTCGCCTCGGTCGCCGCGTCGGTGGCCGTCAGGAGCACGATCGTGTCTCGCAGGAGCCGGCGGCGATCGGGTTCGGTCTGGAGGTTGGTCTCGATCAGCCGGCCGACGAGCTCGGCGAGCCCGTTCGGCTCCGCGTCGGCGAACCGCACCGTCACGGCGCGACCGAGACCGGGGCGGTCACGGCTCCAGGAGGACCTTCGTCGCCTGCTTGGTGTCGAACAGCTCGTAGCCCTTCGGGGCGTCCTCCAGCGGTAGCCGATGCGAGATGATCGGCCGGGGATCGAGTCGATCCGCCTGCACCTCGGTCATCGCGCGCTCCCACCAGGCG
>Ga0081455_10005440_pt1 | contig 13967 bp, 17 predicted proteins | sample TabmetS3T2R1_FD_70207 | JGI IMG/M metagenome (GOLD analysis project Ga0081455, IMG submission 70207) | Tabebuia heterophylla rhizosphere microbial communities from the University of Puerto Rico - S3T2R1 | ecosystem: Host-associated > Plants > Roots > Rhizosphere ... | reverse complement strand
TCAGGTTAGCCAGCGGCTCGAGAACCGCGCCCAGCCGGATGCCGACCACGCGCAGCGCCTCGAGCGTCCGCCCGAACTGGAAGCCCTCGTCCTCGGAGATGGCCTCGAACGCCTTCTGTACGGAGCCGGTCGTGTCGGTCATGTTCTTGAAGATCTTCTCGACAGCGTCCGCGTTCTTGCCGACCAGCTGGAGCACGGCCGTGAGCGCTCTCACGTTGGGGAACGCTCTGGCCAGCGCGACGGTGTTCCCCTCGAAGCGCTCCTGGACGAGCTTGAGCACCTTCAGCAGGCCGCCGGGCTTACCGAGCGTGTCTCTCAGCTTGTCCACGTTCAGGCCGACGCTCTCGAACGCCTTGCGCGATTTGGGTTGGGTCTTGACGAACGTGGAGAACACCGCACGCAGCGCGGTCGTAGCCTTCATCGCGGACGTACCGGAGCGCGTCATACCTGCGATGGACGCTCCGACCTGGTCGAACGAGACTCCCAGCTCAGCGGCGAGCGGGGCGATGATGCCGATGGCCGGTGCCAGGGCGTCGGCCGCGGTCTTGCCCTCGCGGACGGTCGCCACGAGCACGTCCGCGGACGTGGCCGCGTCCAGGTTGGCCTGTCCGTACGCGTTCATCGCCGACGTAACCGCGTCGGCCACGGTCAAGGTCTCGCCGAGTCCGGCCGCGGATGCCAGCGCGGACGTGCGCAGCGTCTCCATCGCCGCCTCTCCGCGGAGTCCGGCGGACGTCACGAAGAACAGCGCGTCGGCCAGCTCCGTCGGCGACTTGGCGACCTCCGTGCTCAGCTCAAGGATGGAGTCGCCCCACTCCTCCACCTGATGACTGGACACGCCGACCAACCCGATGATCTTGTGCATCGAGTCCTCGAACGCGTTGAACTGGCGGCTGGCCACGGTCCCGATGGCGACGCCGGCGGCAACGATGGCTGCCGTGGCCTCGCCCGCCCGACGCGCTCCGTGACGCATACTGTTGCCGAAGCCCTTGGTCGCTCTCTCGGAGCGGCCCAACGCACGCTCGTATGAGCGTGAGTCACCGACGATCTCGACGATGAGCTTGCGTGCCATCTAGTTCAGCCCTCCGGGTGAGGTACGGAACTCCCAGGCCTCCATCAGCTGGTCGGCCGTCAGGGAACCGAGATCGTCGGGGCGGAGGTTGCAGGTGTAGCCGAGTCGGGGAGTCCAGAAGAGTCGGGACTCGATCTCTCCGGGGAGCGCTCCGAATCGTCGCTGGAAGAGTCGCCAGAAGATGCGGGTGGATCGGAGCTGCTTGTCGGCGAGTCTGGCTCGGGCTGCTGGGCTTCGGCCGGGGTAGGGTCCGGCTGCTGGTCAGCCAGGTCTGCCAGCTGCTCCAGGACGTTCATCATGTTGACCTTCCGCACCGTCTCTCTGACCTCGCGCTCGCGGAGAGCCGGATCAGATCGCTGGATGGCCACGTGAAGGAGCCCGGCCACGACACCGGGGTGTAATCCCTCCAGCTCGAAGATCTGGTCGAACGTCAGGTTGCTGTACTTGTACATGATCATCGCCTCGTCGAGGTCGAACGTGTCCAGCGCTGGCAACACGTACGGCGTGTCATCGACGATGACGCGCGCCTCCGTCCGCGGCTGCTCTTCCATCTCAGGCATGGTCGCTGCTCCTTTCCTTGGTTCGTTCTCCTGCATTCTCCGCGTGGCCCGAACAGGGCCAATCCGTTCACCTGCGCCTCGCACCCCGCGCGGCTCTCGGTGCAGCGAGACGCAGCGAAACCCGGCTCGGTCAGAACCCGTTACGGCGGCCGAGCCGGTCGAGCACGTCATCCACCTCCTCGCGCACCCGGTGCTCATTCGCGTCCAGAGCCGGTTCCATCGCGCGCTTCAGCATCAGCTCCGCGAAGTTGGGACGCCTCCGCGCCGCGGAGCGCGTCCGGCGCTTCACCGGCACCATGTAGACGAGCGCGGAGCGCTTGCTGACGCCGATCTTCTGCTCGGCCCAGCCGGAGACACGCGTCACGTTCCGGATGCGCCGCACGGCGTTGTCCTGAGCGGCGGTGCGCACCGGCTCAGCCGCCTTCTTGAGACCGTCCGTCAGCTCGCCGGACAGGTCATCGCTGATGTGGTCGAAGGCACGCGCCGTCTCCTTCAGCCCCCTGACCTTGAGCCCCGCGCGACGCGGAGCCACGGGCTACGGCGTCCAGTCGAACAGGCTGTTGGGCGCGGGCTTGAACTCGACCGTGACCTCGGCCCGCTCGTTCAGCGTCGCCGTCGGCGGGTAGCTGAACACGTTGGCCGTCCCTCCGTACCACGGGTTGGTCGCCGACGTGCCTGCGTCCGAGTCCGGCTGGACGAAGATCGGGAATGAGGAGCCGCCTTCGTACAGCGGCCAGATGGTCTGGTGGACTGACCCGTTCGCGAAGTCGTTCAGGAACTGCACGGTGATCGTCTGATCCTGCGTGCCGGGAAGGAACTCGCGACGGCCGGTAGGGCTGAACCCGGACACGTCCACCTGCTCCTTCTCGTCCCCGATCGCGACATCGAAGGCGTGATCGGAGAGCGTCACTCCATTGATCACGACCTTCCAGTCAGTCGAGATGAACTTGGGCATGCCGACTCCTTTCGAGTCGCTCGGTTACACGGTCGCCAGCAGCTCCCTGGCGCGGGCTTGGTACACGGCCCAGTTGGTTCGCGTCGCTGCTTGCACCCGCGGCTCGAACTGGTTGCCGCTGGTGACATTCTTGAGATGCCTCAGGCCGACGCGGACGTCGCGGAGAGTCATACCCGCGGCCCGCGCCTCGAGGCAGAGCAGGTTGTCCGAGTAGTAGGCGGGCTCCTCGAGCGGAGCGAAGCCGCCCAGCTCGACCAGATCGTCGCGGCGACCGGCGAGACACCAGCCGTCGATGTACGGCATGGACTGGCCCTCGAAGTCGGCGTGGCGGTCGAAGCGGAGCGGCCCTACCAGCACTCCCGGCTCCAGCTCGTCACGCAACTCTTCCAGCCAGTGGCTCCGCACGATCTGGACGTCGTTGTTGAGGAACAGCACCGCGTCCGCGGTGGCCTGCTCCAGACCCAGGTTGCATCCGCCGACGAACCCCAGGTTGGTCTCACTACGGACGGTGGCAAATGGGAGAGCCGGAGCGGAGCCGTTGTCCACGATGATCAGCTCGTCCGTCTCCCTGCGCCGCGCGACGGCCTCGAGGTAGTCGGATGCCAGCTCCGCGTGATCGTGCCACGGAGTGACGATGGCGATACTGGGCTTGTGCATCTCCGGCCGGATGACGGCGATGATCTCATCCCTCCAGACCGGCTCTCCCATCCGCTCGACGCATCCGGCGATGAACGTGTAGTCACCGCCCGGCTCCGGCAGGCCCGGAACGTGCGGCTCCCAGCTGCCGAGCCGCGCCGGATCGTTCGGCACCACGTACATCTGCGTGGAGACGTTCCCGAAGCGCAGCTCCTGCTCGCGCCACAAGACTCCGTGGCTGTGGTGGCTCATGCGGAAGATCACCGGCCGCTCTCCGGCCGCCTCTCGCATCAGCTGGATCGCACCGGGGCTGTACTCGTCGTCATCGTCGAAGAACGCCAGGTGCGTTCCGGTGGCAAGCTCGATCCCGGCCGCGCGTCCGGCATGGCCGCCGGTCACTCCCCAGCTGCCCTCGAGGAACACCGCGTTCTCCGGCAGCCTGCACGGAAGCGTCCCGCGGCGGATCTTGTCGAGCACCACCACGATCTCATCCGCGTCCGCGCACGATGTGAGAGCGCGCTCGAGCGTCGGCCGCCCGAGCGTCGGGATGACCACGGAGAGCGTCACACCCACACGGCTCCGATCCCGCACCGAGCCGAGTTGGCGTCCTCGATGATCTCCATCGTCCGGCTCTCCGGCTCGGCCTTGATCTCAGCCCAGAGCCGGTCGACGCCGTAGTCCGGCCGCGGGACAATGTCGTGGAACGCGACGATGCCGTTGGGCTCGAGCGCGTCGCGGTAGTTGTCCCAGTCCGTCCGCACCGCGTCGTAGCTGTGGTCGGCGTCGATAAGACAGAACCCGTACGGGCCGAGATCATGGACGGCCTCGATGATCTCCGGGTCGTGCGACGAGCCGTGCAGGAGGGTCAGATCAGTCTCCGCGCTCGCCGCCCACTCTTGCCAGACCGTCGGGCCGGGCTCACGCATCGTGTCGTCGACGCCAACCACCGCGTCCGCCTTCTGCAGCCAGTGCCACAGGGTGCCGCCTTCGTACACGCCGATCTCAAGCACGGCCAGCGGCCGCGGCAGGTCGCGGAGCAGCCCCAGCATGTAGTGCAACTCGAAGGGCGTCTGTTGGGGCAAGGGGATCACGGAGCCTCCCACGATGTCGCTGCTTCACTGATCAGCTCAAAGGACGTGGCCGCGGCCACGCGCTCCGCGAGCACGCTGAACGTCTCGCCGATGCCGTTGCCGCATACGTCCGGGATGTGACCGTGCCAGTGGTCTGGATCAACTCCCGCTCCGGCCGCGCGGCTGATCACGTGCGTGAGCTGTCCGGCCGGACGCCGGTGGTCGTTGTCCCAGTGGTCAGCGATCCACCAGCCGCACTTCGTAGCCGCGCGGTACGTGTCATCGCTGATCTGCCACCCCGGCGCCTTGAAGCCGTGAGCGAACAGGTTGTCGCAGTAGGCCATGACGAACACGGCATCGCGCTCCGTCCACCTTGCCGCTTCATACGGATGCGGGTGAGCCCAGCCGTGGACGGCCAGCTCGATCCAGTCCGGCGTGCTCTCCCAGAACGCGACGGAGCCGCGCGCCGGGATCGCGAACACCGTGCACCGGAACGCGGGGTTGAGAGCGCGCAACTTCTCGAGGAGGTCGAGCCGGTTCTCCTCCTCGCAGTAGTCGTCGAAGTCAACCAGCACGGACGTACAGGAACGTGTTGCTGCGATACCAGGATGACACGGAGCGGTCGTGAGCGATGAGCGGACGGATGGAGTCCTCCACCACGTAGCCGCGCGTCGCGAACTTGGAGTGCCAGTACGCGTGCGGCTGGCAGTTGATGTGGCCCGTCCCCTCCTGGCCTGGCACCGCGGCCGACCACGCCACCGTGGCGCTATGCCGCGTCGCGGAGTCCACGAGCGCGTCCGCGCTCTCGGCCGGTAGGTGCTCTCCGACCTCGAGGCACAGGACGAGGTCGAACGCGCGCTCGAGATCCAGCGGCTCCCGAAGGTCGTGCCGGATGAAGCCGTCACCCTCCGGCGCGGCAACGTCGACGCCGACTAGCTCCGCGCAGTACGGCCGGAGCGCTTCCAGCCACTCCCCCTTACCGCAGCCTAAGTCGAGCACGGACTGCGGCGAGACGAGCAGAGAGAGCAGCGGAACGACGCCTCGAGCGCTGGCAGCCACCGTCTCCGAACGTCCCGCGAAGAACTCGGCCCCGTACAAGTCCGTGGTCAGTACGCTCGACCTCCCTCGCGGACGCGGCGATCGAAGTACGCCGGGTAGCGCTCCCACTGGCCGTCCGTCGTCTCGTAGTGGTTGGCCTCGAGGCGCGCGACGTATCCGCAGCGACCGCCTTGCCATCGCCACCACCAGCATAGCTGCACGTCGTCTTCGTCGTTGGATACCTGGCAGCGGAATGCCTGGTACACCGGGCCGGGCGCCGCGAGAAAGATCCCGCCGATCTGAGGGATATCGATCACGCGCTCTCCGTCGATCTCGAACTCGCCCTGCGCAGCCGGAGGTCGACGCAGTCCCAGGATGCGAGGACTCAGCAGCGCATCGCTCCGGAGTACCAGCCGCGCCACGTCGCGCACCGTGTCCGGCTGCGTCAGCTCGCAGTCGTTGTCGAACTTGACCACCACGTCATACTTGCGGTCGAGCTGGTCGAGCAGCCAGTTGACTCCGCGGCTGATCCCGACGTTCTCCGGCAACAGCACCAGGTGCTTGAGCCCCTGCCTCCTGAGCCACTCCGCGGAGCCGTCCGTGGATCCTTGGTCGAGCACGTAGTGGTCGTACTCGCATCCAGCGAACTCGCGGAGCCGCGCGAAGCAGTGCCGCGTGTACTCCAGCCGGTCGCGCGTCAGCGTCAGGACGGCGACTCTCACGCCTTCGCCGCCCGGCGCTCTCGAGCGCGGCGCACCTGCCGTGACTCCTTCCCGTTAGTCAGCGGCCCGACTTCCTTCGGCCGTCCCAGTACCTCGAGCGCGGGCTTCCAGTACAGCTCCGCGACGCGGTCGGCGTCGTACGTCTGCGCCAGCTCGATCGCCTCGTCGCGACGGCGCGGATCTCCGCGGCTCTCGTACGCCTCCTCCAGCCGCTCCAGGATCGATGCCACGGACGGCATCAGCGCGAACCCGAGCTGCGCTCCGTCCCACCAGCGGTCGCCGGTCACCAGCCATCCCGAAGCGGTCAGCTCCGGCATGGAGCTGTGGTCGCTCGCGATGACCGGCACGCCGCAAGCCTGCGCCTCGATGATGGGGATGCCGAAGCCCTCTGACATGGACGGGTTCAGCAGCACGTCGAACGCGTTCATCACCCCGGCCACGAACTCGTCGTCCATGACGTGAAGGTGCCAGGCGACGTCCGGTGGGAACGCCAGCCGGTCATCCGGAATCCCGACCGCCTTCGCGAGAAGCACCAGGTCGATGCCGGGAGCCGCCGGCTGGGCCACGGAGTGCACGTACAGGTACGCGTCCTTGTGCCGCTTCGCGAACTGCGCGAACGCGTCGAAGGCCTGGGGGAATGACTTGCGGCACGCGTGCTGAGACCAGCCGCGGTTAGCCGCGACCATCCCGACGACGAACGCGTCCTCCGGCATCTCGAGGAGTCGCCGGTTGGCAGCTCTCAGCTTCGGCATCGGCCGGAAGATGGACGTGTCGATCCCGTGGGGGACGTACAGCGGCTCCACCTCGAACTTGCTCAGCCAGTGCTCGCCGAAGCGACTCATCGCGATCGCGCGGACGCGCTCGTGCTTCAGCACGGTCAAGACGGCCGGAGGCGGCGGCCACTCGTCCACCGGCGCCCAGATTGCCATGCGAAAGTCGTCCTCCCACTTGTCCGGCTTCATCACCCACGCGTCACAGAGCGCGATCACCCAGTCCACTTCGAAGTGGCGCGCGAACGTGGAGATGGACGGATTGCCCCAGTCAGCCTGAGCGCTGAACACCGGCATCCCGTTCCAGTACACCGTCGATCCCTGGACGCCGAAGTTGGCAGCCATCGCGACGTCGTGCCCCTGGTCGCGGATGCGCGGCGCGAACAGCGCGGTCTGCTTCCCGTACCCAGAGTGAACCATCGGACTGTTGGACAACCAGATGAGGCGGATGGCTTCCTCCTACGTGATGAGAGCGACGCGCCAGGTGCAGCCGAGCATGTCGCCGGGTTGGCCGGTGTCGGTGAAACTGCCGTACTCGCTCGGCCCGTCGATGTCGCCGAGCTGCGCTCCCGCGTACGTCTTGATCTGACGCAGGGCCGCCTCCACGGACTCCGGCTCGCCGTCGTCCATCATCGCGAGCAGCAGCTCCTGTCCACCGTTCTGATCCGCGGTGGTCACGCGCACTCTCACGGTGAACCAGTACTGACGCGCTCCGCGGCCGTACGCGATGGACTCCGTGAACGGGGTGGCTGGGTAGATGTCGATCGACGGCGGCGTCGGGTTCGCGTTGAGCAGGTCGACCACCTGCAGGTTCTCGATGACCGGGTTGGCCGTCCCGCACAACTGATCCTGGAGCTGGTCGGCGAGCGCGGTCATCATCTCCGCGATGGTCACGCGATACCCCAGCTGCCCTTGACCATGGCGAGCTTGTGCGCGTGCCGATCCCAGGAGTCGCGCGTGGTGTACATCGCCAGGTCGTCCCCGATGTTCGTGATACCGAACGGGGACTGCTCCTGCTTCCAGTGCTCGACCGCGCGCTCGAGACACACCTCGCGCACGATGGCCGGAGGCGCGGAGTATGGCAGCTCCGTCCCGTCTATGTCAGCCGTCCCGATCTCGTGGTCGATCTCGTCGGACGCGGACGAGAGCACGCGCATCAGCGCGTCGTGTCGGTCGGTAGCGGAGACGCGAAGCAGCAACGCCAGCTCACTCACGCTCGCGTACACCGGCCGCTCATCCTGAACGTTCTGAACCGGCACGGTCGGCAGCCCAGTGTTCATCGACGCGTCCAGGAACACGATGCGATACCACAGCTCTTCGACCGTCCCGAGCGCGGTGGTGAAGTTGCGATACTGCGGGTTGGCCGGGTCCGCGTCAACCGGTGATAGCGCCTGCGTCTCCAGCGTCACCCACGCCTCGTCGTCGGCCGCAGTACCCTCCTGGATCTGAGCATCCGTCCAGGGCACCGAGTCGTAGCGCGGGGCGGGTCGATAGTCCTCCAGCGAGACCACGATGGTCATTCCTCAGTATCCTCCTCTTGGACGCCGCTGAGCGCGAACGCGATCCGGCCGTCACCGCCTCTCTCGAGGTCTCCGCTCCAGCCGCGGCCGAGCCGTCCGGTGGCGATCGGATCCAGCAGCACTGTGACGATGCCGTTGAAGATGTCCTGGTCGTCCGCCAGTGCCAGCTGGTCGGCGAGCGTGAAGCCGCGCCCCAGCGAGATCGCGTCGACCAGCTCCACCGTCTCCGCGTTCGACCGCACGTACGTCACGAGGCGGAAGAACGAGTCTGTGACGATGACCGTGTCCTGAACTGTGACCGACTTCGAGATGAGCGAGCTGACGTTGTCCGCCAGGACGATCGAGTCCGTCAGAGAGCGCGCGAACGTGGCCGCTCGCATCAGCTGGTCTGAGAGCGTCAGTGCGTCGTCGACGTTGACGGCTCCGGCTCCACTCTTCTGTGGCGTTACCTGATCCGACAGCGTCACGGAGTCGGTGATCGTGCGCAGCACCGTCGCGACACGGCTCAGCTGATCGGCGAGGGCTACGGAGTCGGCCACGGCCTGGCCCTGAGCCAGCGCTCGCACGTCGGCCAACACCACGGAGTCGGAGAGCGACTTGGCGGCGTTCTTGGCACTGGTCAGCAGATCGACCAGCACCACGGAGTCCGTCAGCGTCCGCGCTATGGCAACGGTACGTGCCAGCTGGTCGGCCAGAGCCACCGCGTCAGCCAGCTTCTCGCCTTGGCCGAGAGAGCGCGCGTCGGCCAACGCGAGATTGTCCGCGACGGAGCGCGCGACGGCTGCCACGCGTGCCAGCTGATCGGCGAGCACGACCGTGTCGCCGAGACGGATGCCCTGGGAGTCGATCGTCGAGTCGACGATGACGATGCCGTCGTTCTGCGTGCGGCCGTACGCCATCGTGCGCGCCAGCTGATCGGCAAGCGCGACGGAGTCGTCGATCGAGACGCCCTTGCCCTTGGCCGTCTGGGCGAGATCCGCGAGAGACAGCGTGTCCTGGAGCGCCTTCGGGATCGTCTTGGCGCTAGACAGAAGGTCAGCCAGGATCACCGAGTCAGACACCGTACGCGCGGCCGTCACCACTCGCGCCAGCTGATCCGCGAGAGAGAGCGTGTCCTGCAGCGACTTCGGGATCGCCTTCGCCGTGACGGCGGAGTCGGCCAAAGCCACCGTGTCGGCAAGCGCCTGGCCGCGCGTGAACGTCCGCGCGTCGGACAGCACCAGCGTGTCAGCAAGCGACTTGCCGACCGTGAACGTGCGCGCGTCGGAGAGCGTGATCGAGTCGGCCGGAGAGCGCGCGGTCGCCGTAGCTCTGGAGAACGAGTCGGAAAGGGTGATGGAGTCCGCGACCGCCTGGCCTTGAGAGATGGCCACCGCGTCCGCCAGCGTGACGGTGTCAGCCGGGGTCGCGGTATGCGGAGTGCTCGGAGCCTCGATCGCGACCGGCCCGTACTTGCGGTCCCGCGCTCGAGGCGCGCGCACCGGCGGACGCTGAACCGGATACCTCATGAGCCGTACCTTGGCTGAGTCCGCGGTGGAACGGTGCCGACGGTCGCCTCGCGGACGGCGACGTTGTATGCCGTCCATCCGGTGGTAGCGGCCGCGTGCGTGAACACGCCTGCGTCATCGCTGGAGCTGGCCGTCAAGCCGCGCGTGGCCACCCCGATGGAACAGTTCGTGGCGACCGCTCCGGCCGTACCTGAGTTGGCCGTCGTCAGGCCGGAGTAGTTCGTCGGCGCTCCGCTCGGTGCGTTGCCCTCCCCGTCCAGCCCCATCATCGCGACGTAGATCGTGTCGCGCGGTGCTCCGGCCGGAGCCACGCTGCCGGGGTTCGCGTTGTTAGCCGTCGTGGTCCCGACGGCGACGGTACTGATCTGCGGCGCGGACATAGCCGGAGGCTCGCCACCGGTGATCGGTACGCACAACGCGCACGCCTTCACGGAGTTGGTGGTGGTCAGCGTGTCGGTGGCTCCCTCTGCTCCGTCCGTCCAGCGGTAGAACACGATGGTCGTGTCGTCGGTCGCGTCGGTCGCGTCCCCGGCCGCGCCGTTCAGGGACGTGTAGCCGGTGAACGTGATCGTTCCCGGCGCAGCCGCGAAGCGCACCAACACGAGCAGCAGCACGTTCGGAAGCGGCGAGCCGACGTTGATGGCATGAGACGTCCCGGCAGACGTGATGTTCGTGCCGACGATGGTCCCGGCGACCGGCGCCGCCACGGGCTACTCGATCCAGTCGAAGTAGAAGTTGATGATCGCGTCTGAGCCGCCGGGAAGCGTGAGTGTAAAGCCATCGCCGGAGCCAGCTGGCACTTCCAGTCCCTCCGGGCCGAACGTCCAGATGACACCTCCGCCGATCGCGGCCGCAAGGTGCGCCACTCGGATGGAGCCATTCGTGAGCGTGTGGTCGGTGGAGGGCACCTGAGAGACGGCTGCGGTCGGTGCCTGGCCGTCGCCTTCCCAGGGAATCTCGTCGAGAGCGGTGCCGGTCGTACCGGCGGTCGTGAACCGGCGCAGCGCCACCTGCGAGGAGACAGCTGTCGTGGACTCGATCCCGACCTCGATCAGGTGCAGGTTCTTGGAGCCGACGACGATCGTCGGGCCACGCGATGCAGTCTTGGTGCCCACCTGAGTCGCTCCGCACGAATACTTCGCCATCTGCTCTCCTTTCAGTTACCAGCGTCCGCCGACGGTCGGCTGGAGCACCTGCTCAACTGCTGAGGTCGATGCCAGCCCGAACGTCCAGGTCGGGTCATCACCCTCGATGACAGTGGTGCCGGTGCGACTGACTTGATCGCACGAGCCGACGAGGTCGAGCACGTCCGTACCGACAGCAGCCTGGTTGAAGTCCCAGGCAGCGAACGGTGCGAGCGTGTTGACGACGTAGGCGGTCGTATGGTTGGTGTCGATGCCTTCGATCTGCCCGTCGGAGAGGACACTCCTCCAGATTGCGGCGAAGGCGATCCTCGCGTCCAGCCCCGTCGATCCGGTGACGAAGTCGCCGAAGCGGATCAACGTCGGGGAGCCGGTCTGGATCGTCACCGCTGCGTCGCCGTTCGTGTGCGTCCAGCTGCCGCTTCCGAGCGCCTTGTGGTGCATGCGCGGAGTCTGTGAAGCTCCGCCAGCGCAGGTGACCGCATACACCTTCCACGTGCCGTTCGTGATTCCGCCACCGATCTGCGAGAACTCGTCGGTGTCGGCGTAGGCGAGGTTCGCACCGGCGGGCATCATCGCTGCGATGTCACCGACACCAGCGACACCGATGTAGGGACCCAGTGTCACGCTTGAGCCTTGCTTGGCCAGGACGACGAACGTGACGCCTGTCCCGGTCAGGGAACCGATGCCGCCGTCGTCGACCTCGAGGATGTCGTCAGTCGCGTCGAACTCGCGAACGCTCACGCGCCAGCGGTACCGATCGTCACCGTCCAGGTGATCGTCAGCGTGTCGCCCGCCTGCTTGTCGATGTTGGAGTAGACAGCTCGCGCCAGCATCGTGCCGGTCGAGGCTGCGTTGAAGATGCCTGCCTCACGGAGTGCTGCGTTCGTGCCGTCACCGGCTGCCCACGTTCCGACGTACGTGACGACGTTCACGGAGTCCGTCCGCGACGTGAGCGCGTTGCGATCCGTCTCCGCACCGAGCCCGGTGTCACCGAACGCGGCCGCGGTGGAGCCTGTGCCGATCGCCATGTGCGACATGGCGTTGCCGCCGGGAGAGCTGGACAGCTGATCCGCGATGTGGTTCTCGCCCGCGTCCACGACGAGGTTCTTGACGTGCTGGTAGTCCTTCAGCTCGCCGTTCTCGTCCAGCAGCTCGAGAAACACGTCGCCCATGACGGGCACGAACGACTGGATGACGGCCGGACGGCGTTCCACGGCCAGGCCGATCTCGTCGCTCACGCCGAGCGAGTCCTTCTGCATCGTTCCGCTCCTCTCAAGATGAGTGAGAGCGCGGACGGGGTCAGCTCCCGAGGGATGGTGAGAGCCGACCCCGTCTCGCGCCGTTCCTACAGGTGCGTCCCCAGGTGGTAGAACCTGTTGACGTCGAACACGACGCTCTTGAACGCACCGATGACACCGACCTCCATGCCACCGATGCTCGGCTCGACCGCACGGAGCTGAACCGGAGCACCGGCCGTCTCTCCGACCAGGAACGCGGACGCGTCCCCGACGATGGCGGTGTCCGTGTCGAACCCGTACGAGCCGACGACGCGCAGACCCGACCAGGTCCCGGTCATCGAGCCGATGTCGAGAGAGCCGACGGAGCTGACCTGCAGCACCTGGTCGGTTCCCAGCCCTGCGAGCTGGAAGAACCTGTTGGCCGCCAGGTACAGCGTGTCCGTCCGGGCGCGGCCGCCGGTGGCCGTGTACACGGCCGAGACGCCGGCGATGGCCGCTGCGCGCCACTGCGCGAAGCTCTCCGTCCCGGCGGTGCCGAGACGGCCGCTCGTGGTGCCGACGGTCCCGATGGCCGCGGACTCGAGCACCTCGCACGCCGCGCTCTCCGTCTGACGCGCGTACGCCTCCGCTGCGAGATCGAACCACAGCGCGAGCGCGTCCGGAGACGACCAGTTGATGGCCTGCCACGAGAGGTCGCCGCCGCCGATGTACGTCTCGGCAGTCAGCGTCTCCAGCGTGACCGTCATGCGGGCCGTGCCACCCTCCTGCTTCTCCGCCGGCTGCAGGAGGACCTCCGGCCGCTGACCGATCTTCGGGTACGTCAGGCTTCCGCGGTCGAGCGGGACGCTGCGCCCGGACTCCACGACCGGCCGGGACATCGAGATGATGTCCATGATCTGGGCCATGTGCGGAGCGGGCACCAGACCGGGGACGTTGCTGGACAGGGTGTTCTGCAGCGTGCGCTCGATGCGCTCGTTCGCCTCCTGCACCGCCTGCTGCATCGTGCCGGAGTCACCCGCGGCCAGCGACGCGATCTCCGGGTACCGCATGATGATCTGATCCCTCGCGAACTCGGCGAAGGTGCGATGGATGATCGGCTGCTGAAGCGAGCCGCGTGCCACCGCGTAGTTGCCGTTGGACGACGGCTCCACGTCGTCCCTCACCAGACCTGAGACGTCCTTGGCCGCGTCGTACCGCTCCACGTCCGCGGCCAGGAGCACGATCTCGGCCTCCAGCTCGTCGACGCGCGTGCGGTACTTGGTCAGGTGCTCGTTCTCGTAGTCGTTCAGGTCACGGTGCTCCTCCTCCGCGACCGTGATCAGGTCGGTGATCTTCTCGTTCGTCCGCTCGCGCTCGTCGGCAAGCCGCTCGAGTCGCATGCGGGTCACACCGAGTGCAGCCATTGCTGTCACCTCCGGTTGAGTTGTTCACCGGCGGGTGCCGACTGCTCCGGACGGTCAGGGGTGCGACGCGCTACGCCGGGTGCCTGACTGCCGAGGCCGGGGTGCGCCTCTGGTTCCTACGGTAGCCGCAGCCTCACCGACGCGCCGCGTCCGTGACCTGGGCCGGGACTTCCAGTCCGGCGAGCCGGAACAGCCGAATCATTCTCCGAGCCGTCTCCGCACGCTGGACGTTCGTGATGCCAGTGGTGGTCGGAAGCAGCCGTGCCGCGACGGCGAGCGCGGACACGTTCAGCTCGCCGGTCGGCTCCAGCACCGGTAGCGAGCAGCGCT
>Ga0081455_10005439_pt1 | contig 13969 bp, 12 predicted proteins | sample TabmetS3T2R1_FD_70207 | JGI IMG/M metagenome (GOLD analysis project Ga0081455, IMG submission 70207) | Tabebuia heterophylla rhizosphere microbial communities from the University of Puerto Rico - S3T2R1 | ecosystem: Host-associated > Plants > Roots > Rhizosphere ... | reverse complement strand
GTTCGCGCGCCGGGCCGCGGCGTCGGCGAAGCGCGGGTCCTGCGCGAGCTCGGGGCGCTCGATGGCGGCGAAGATCCGGTTGACGATCTGCTGCGTGCCGCCCGACAGCGCCACCCACCGGCCGTCGCTGGTCTCGTAGGCGTTGCGCGGCGCCGTCCGTGGCGAGCGGTTGCCCTGGCGCCCCTGCACGACCCCCGCGTGCTGGTACTCGGCCAGCTGCGGGCCGAGGATGCTGAACAGCGGCTCGTACAGGCTGAGGTCGATCACCTGGCCCTCCCCGCCGTTGCGCGCGTCGCGCCAATAGAGCGCGACCATCGTGGCGAAGGTGCCCGCCAGCCCCGCGATCCCGTCCGCCAGGCCGAACGGCGGCAGCGTCGGCGGCCCGTCGGGCCAGCCGGTGATGTGTGCGAAGCCGGAGAAGGCCTCGGCCAGGGTGCCGAACCCCGGCTGAGAGCTGCGCGGGCCGGTCTGCCCGAAGCCGGTCATGCGCACGAAGACCAGGCGGCGGTTGAGCGCCGCCAGATCGTCGGGGCCCAGGCCCCACAGCTCCATCCGCCCCGGACGGAAGTTCTCGATGAGCACGTCGGCCTGCGCGGCGAGACGGCGTACAACCTCGCGATCGGCGTCCTCGTTGAGGTCGAGGGCGATGACGCGCTTGTTGCGCGAGATGACCTTCCACCACAGCGGCACGCCGTCCTTGGCCAGCCCCCAGCGTCGGGCGTCGTCGCCGCGGGGATGCTCGACCTTGATCACCTCGGCGCCGAAGTCGCCGAGGTTGGTGGCGACGAGCGGCGCGGCGTACAGGCTCGAGAGGTCGAGCACGCGCACGCCGGCGAGCGGCATGGCCGGGGCGCTGCCGTCGACGGACTCGCCGGCGCCGGCCAGCCGGCGCCGGGCGTGCTCGGCGACCGGGTAGTCGATGAAGCGGCCGTCGATATGGATGTTGGCCACGCCCTCGCGCTCGCTGCGGTCGAAGGCGGTGACTACCGTCCGCGCGCGCGCCAGCTCGGCCTCGCCCGGCACGAAGACCTCCTCGATGACGGGCAGCTGGGCCGGGTGGATCGCGTGCTTGCCCGCGAAGCCGAGGGCGCGGGCCTCCTCGGCCTCGATGCGCAGCGTCTCAAGGTCTTTGAAGTCGGGGAACACGCCGTCGTGGGGCGGCGCGAGCTCGGCGACGCGCGAGCTGAGCACGAGCTGCGCCTTGGCACCCACAATCGTCGCGCTCAGGCGCCGGCCCGGCGGTGGCCACTCGAGGCCGAGGTCGAGGGAGAAGTCGCCCGCCCCGAACCCCAGGCAGTGCACGCGATCGCTCGCCCGGCCGATCTCGACGGCGCGCTGCAGCGCGGCCGCCGACTCGATCGTGGCGATGACCTCCACCGGCCGCCCGAGGCCGCGCTCGCGCTCGAGCGCGGCGAGGACGCCCGCCAGCGTCTGTACCTGCTCGGCGCTCTCGGCCTTCGGGAGCACGATCCCGGACAGGCCAGGGACGACCACGCTCTGGAGGTCCTCGTGGAGCAGACCGCTCTCGAACGAGTTGACGCGGACGTAGAGCGTGGCCGCGGGGCCGTGACGCTCGATCGCCGCTGCCACGAAGCGCCGCGCCGTAGGCTTGGCCGACACCGCCACGGCGTCCTCGAGGTCGAGGATGTACGCCTTCGCGTTGAGGCGTGGGATGTTGTCGAGCTTGTCTTGCGCGCTCCCCGGCACGTAGAGCATCGCCGTGAGGGCCGCTGTCATCCCTCCGACCCACTCCCCAGTGCCGCCGAGAGGCGCTCGGCCACCGCGCGCACACGCGGTTCGGCACGGCCCATCGCGTCCAGGTCCCAGCGATCGGCGGGCCCGGCGACAGAGATCGAGGCCACGGGGGCGCCGCCGCGGAACACGGGGACCGACAGCGCGCCGACGCCCGGCGTGCGATCGCCGATTACCGCTACGGCTCCTCGCGCGCGGATGCTCTCCAGCTCACGCAGGAGCTCGTCGTGGTCGCCGCCTGCCGCGCGCGTGATGAGCGGCCGGATCTCGCGGTCGGGCAGGAACGCGAGCATGACCTTCCCCGACGGACCGACGCAGAGGGGCAAGCTCTCGCCGAGCGAGAGCACGCGGCAAAGCTCGTGTCTGCTCTCGGCCCCGGCCACGCACACGCGCCGGCGACCCACGCGCAGGTGAAGGCTGGCGGTCTCGCCCGTCTCGTCGCGCAGGCGCTGCAGGTGCGGACCCGCCAGCGAGGGCAGGTCGGACGTGCGCATGGCGGCCGCCGAGAGCGACAGGAGCCCTGGGCCGACGCCGTAGCCCTTGGTCGCGGGCTGGCGCTGGATGAGGGTCCGTCCCTCCAGGAATCCGAGCAGTCGTGCTGCGGTGCTCTTGTCGATGCCGGTCGCGCCGGCCAGCTCCATGAGCGTGAGCGGCCGCGGGCTGCCGGCGATCCGCTCGAGCAGGTCGAGTGTTCGTGCCGCGGTCTGGCTCACCGAATTCTCACTGTACGAGAATAGGGATCAACATGTGATGCGAAGGTATGACACGGCGGCACGACTCGTCAAGCCGCAGGCAGGAGTCATGCTCCGCAGGCACACTCGAGCGCCGTTTCGCGTCCGAGCGCAAGCAGCCGGGTATCTGCCGTCGCAATACTCGTTGATCGGGTAAGCGGCATGAGCGAGATCACGAACACGGGCGCCACCGCAGCACTCCAGGAGCGCGTGCTCGCCGCCGTGGACGACGCTCGCGACGAGCTGGTTCAGGCGATCTCGGAGGCCGTACAGATTCCGAGCGTCAACCCCCGCTACCCCGGACAGGTGTACGAGGACGTCGTTGGCGGCGAGGGCAAGGTGTCGCGCTTCGTCGCGGAGATCTACGCCGAGCTCGGCGCCGAGGTGGACCTCTTCGCGCTCGAACCCGGGCGCGCGAACGCCGTTGGCGTGATCCGCGGATCGGGCGCAGGACGCTCGCTGATCTACAACGGTCACGTCGACGTCGTCCCACCCGGCAACCGCGAGAACTGGCGCCACGACCCCTTCTCGGGCCTGATCGACGAGGATCGCGTCTGGGGGCGCGGCTCCACCGACATGAAGGCCGGCGTGCTAGCGCAGGCGTTCGCCGCGCGCGCCCTGCAGCGCGCCGGGATCCGGCTGCAGGGCGACCTGATCCTTGAAGCGGTCGTCGGCGAGGAATGCATGAACAACGACGTCGGCGTCAGCGCAACGGTGGAGCGCGGCTATCGAGCCGATGCGGCCGTGGTCTCGGAGCCGACCGCGGGTCGCCGGCCGCTCGAGGTGATGCCCACCTCCGCCGGGCAGCTGTGGTTCTCGGTGAGGGTGGAAGGCAAGGTCACCCACGCGGCCAACCGCGGCCAGACGCTCCATCCGGACGCGAGCGGCGTGACGCCCGGGGTAAGCGCGATCGACAAGGGCTTCGTCATCTACGAGGGCCTGCGCCGCCTCGAGCAGGAGTGGGCGTTCAGGAAGCGCCATCCGCTCTACCGGCCGGGTCAGTTCACGATCATGCCGGGGATCGTCGCCGGCGGCACGAGCGGCGTTCAGTTCCCCTTGTTCGTCCCCGAGTTCATGCAGACCGAGTACCTGGTTTGGTACCCGCCGGGTGACGACCACGAGTCGGTCATCCGAGAGATCGAGAGTCAGATCGCCAGCTTGGCCGCCACCGACAGTTGGCTGCGCGACCATCCCCCCGAGGTCGAGTGGCGGCTTCACTGGCCGGCCAACGCGCCGCCGGGGGACGCCATCACCGCCGCGATGGCCGCCGCCCATGAGCAGGCCGCCGGGGGCACGCGGTTCGCCGGTCCGGCAAGGATCTCCGGGTTCCCCGCCGTCGACGACGCGTCATGGCTCACGCTCGCCGGCATCCCGGCCATCAGCTACGGCCCGGGCGACCTCGCGGTGGCCCATGCCGACGACGAATTCGTTCGCATCGACGAAGTCATGTGCGCCACGCGCGCGTTCGCCCTCTTGGCGATGGCGTGGTGTGGCCTCCGCGCCTAAGTGCTGACGTCCTGCTCGAGCGCTGTGGACGGGAGACCGTGCTGGGCGCCGCAAACGGCTGGCTCGACGAGCCGCATCCCGCTCACCCGAGGGCCTCGATCGCCAGTTCCATCGCGCCGTCGACCGGAACCAGGATCGGAAGTTCCACGCCGGCGGCACGGTACTCGTCGAGACGGCGCCGGCAGTCTTCGACCGATCCGGCCGCTGTGAGCAGATCGACCACGTCGTCGCCGACAAGCGGCGCGGCCGCGTCGACGCCGCCTGAGCCGAACGCGGAGGCGAGCATCTGAACCACGCTGGGCTCGAGACCGGTCTCACGCGCGACGTTCGGGAACAGCGACAGGTAGACGGCGAGGAAGCGGCGGGCGGCGTCGCGCCCACGGGTGGGGTCGTCGTTGGGTGAGACGACGATGCACATCGCCACCTCGATCTCGGACGGGTCACGCCGGGCCCGCTCCGCCGCGGCGGCCAGCCGTCGCCGGCGCTCGCGGACGTAGGCGGTCGGCAGCGCCACGTTCAACAACACGCCCGCCGCGACCTCGCCGGCATACTCCACCGCCCGCGGGCCCGTCGCGGCGAGGTACAGCGGAATCGCATCCCGCGCCCCGACGCCGCCCTTGTGACTGAGCACGTCCTCGATCTTCGCCTCACGGAGATCGACGCACTCGCCGGCGTACGTCACCGACTCGCCGCCGATCAGCCGCGGGATCACGTCGCAGTACTCGCGCAGCCGCGTCAGCGGTCGCTCGAACGCGACGCCCTGTGGCGCCAGCACACGCGGCGAGCCCGCGCCGAGGCCCATCACGATCCTTCCGGGCGCCAGCTCGTCGAGCGTGGCGAAGGTCAGCGCCAGCAGCACCGGGTTGCGCGTGTAGACGTTCACGATCGCGGTCCCCACCCGCAGTCGCTCGGTACCAAGCGCGATGGCCGAGACGGGCGTGATCGCATCACGGGTCAGGCGCGTCTCGGCAACCCAGGCCGATTCGAATCCCTTCTGCTCGGCGGCGCGCGCGAGCGACACCATCTCCGGCACGGAGGGCGCGCCGAGGAAGAGCAGTCCGGTGCGGGTACTCAGCGGGGCGACGGTTCGTGGTCGGGGTCGGGCACGAAGCGGACTGTGTTCAGGCGCGGGCCAGCGGCTGAGCCGGCGCGCCTAGGGGTGGGCCATCCGCCCCGACGATCGGAACCGAGGTCAGCATCGCCTCGACGCGCGGTGCGACGGCCGTCATCCGGCCCCGTCGGCGCGGAGCGTGATCGCCGTGCGCTCGGGTTCGCTGGCGAAGAAATCGCGGCGAAACTCTGCACCATCCTGCCACTGGCGCTTCGGGAGTAGCCGACGGACGAGCGAGAACCGCTGCTCGCTGCCGTCGAACGGGAACGGGGTCATCCGCACGGCGGCCGTCCCTCCCGGCTCGAAGCGGTAGCCCGAGAACTCGCTGGCCGGCGGCGCGACGGTGTCGTTTATGCAGAACAGCAGCGACAGGCGGTCGTAGATCTGCAGCAGTTCGTAGTCGTGCTTGCGCTGCTCGGCGGTCACGCCGGTCTGGGCGTCCCGCGCATCGAAGCCGCTCTCCTGCTCGGCGACGAAGGCCTCGATCTGCTCGCTTGCGTCCTCGGCAAAGGTCAGCTTGAGATCGGGCTGGAGGCCGTACCGTCCGCGGTAGATGCCGGCGCCGTGCATCGAGACGAGCAGGCCCGCGTACGGATCCTGCTCGCTGATCGCCGCTATGCCGGCGCGGTAGAACGCGAGGTGAGCCAACACGCCGACGTCGAGGAAGTTGAGCGGCTTGCTCGCCTGCGAGTCGCACATCGGCGCCTGCTCCCACACTGCCCAGCCATCGTCGTGGCGCTCGGCGGCGGTGATCAATGAAGCCGACCGGTCCGTTTGGTGGTTCCACCTGCGAGCGAGGTCGCCAGACAGGTCCGCATGGTCGGTCTGCAAGACGACCTGCCAGTGGTCGCCAACATCGCACACGATCATCGTGTCCTCCGTCCCTGATCTTCGCGGGAGCTTACGGCAGCCGGCGTGTGGAGATTTCCGCGGTGGCAGGTGCCCGAGTTATCGTTGGATCGCCGGTGCCCTGCACGCCGAGGCGGACGGAGGAGAGCAATGAGCACGCTGATCAAGGGCGGCCGCGTCGTCACCGCGATCGACGACTACGTGGGGGACATCCTGATCGAGGGTGAGACGATTGCGGCGATCAGTGCCTCGCTCGATGTGAGCGCCGACCGCGTCATCGATGCGGCCGGCAAGTACGTCATCCCGGGCGCCATAGATCCGCACACGCATATGGAGATGCCGTTCGGCGGCACGGTCACATGCGACGACTTCACGTCGGGCACGACATCGGCGGCGTTCGGCGGCGTCACGACGCTGATCGACTTCTGTCTCCAGGCGCCCGGACAATCGATCCCGGACGCGCTCGCCACCTGGCACGAGAAGATCGAGCGGTGCCCCCCCGTGATCGACGTCGGCTTCCACATGGCGATCACCGATCTGCACGACGGGGGCCGGCTCGAGGACGTCGCCCGCGTACCCGAGCAGGGCGTGACGAGCTACAAGCTCTTCATGGCCTACAAGGGCGCGATCATGGTCGATGACGAGACGCTGTTTCGGACGATGCAGGTCGCGGCGAAGACCGGAGCGCTCGTCATGGTCCACGCCGAGAACGGCGACGTGATCGACGTCCTCGTCAGGCAGGCGCTGGCCGAGGGCAAGACGGAGCCGCGGTGGCATGCGGTCACGCGGCCGCCGCAGACCGAAGCGGAGGCGACCGACCGGGCCGTGAGGCTCGCGCACATGGCCGGGTGCCCGCTCTACGTCGTCCATGTCTCCTGCCAGGAGGCGGTGGAGCCCGTCGCCGCAGCGCGTGCGGCTGGTTGGCGCATTTGGGCAGAGACGTGCACTCAGTACCTGTTCATCGACGAACACCACCTCGAGGAGCCCGACTTCCAGGGCGCCAAGTACGTGTTCACGCCGCCACCGCGGCCGGCGCACAACCACGAGCACCTCTGGCATGCGTTGAAGACCGGCGTGTTGTCAGCGGTGTCCAGCGACCACTGCGCGTTCCGCATCAGCGATCAGAAAACCCTTGGTCGCGACGACTTCTCGAAGATCCCCAACGGCGGGCCAGGCATCGAGAACCGGCTGCACATGCTGCACCACTTCGGTGTGCGCGAGGGCCGGCTGAGCATGAACGAGCTCGTCGACCTCTGCTGCACGCAGCCGGCCCGCCTGTTCGGGCTCTTCCCGCGCAAGGGCACGATCGCCGTAGGCAGCGATGCGGACATCGTGATCTGGAACGCCGAGAAGCCGCTCACCCTGTCCGCCAGCACGCACCACAGCAACGTCGATTACAACCTCTTCGAAGGCACAGCGGTGGTTGGCGCGCCGGAGATGGTGCTGCTGCGCGGACAGGTGATCGTCGACAACGACGAGCTCGTGGCGTCGCCGGGAGCCGGCAGCTTCGTCGCTCGCGCCCGGTTCGGCGAACAGCTTGGCGTGCGAGGCGAGGCGCGGCTCACACGGACCTGAGCGGCGCCAGATCAGCCGTTTCCCTGCCGCCGGTCGCCGTTGACGATCGTCTGCACAATCAGGTATACAAAGGCATACCCATTGGAGGGGGCTCAGCGACGCACATGTCGGGAAGATGTCTGCCGGATGGCCCACGGCGGTAGTCGCTACGGGCGCTGCCGCGACGCCGTCGGCAAGCGCTGTCGCAGCGACCAGCTTGAGCGAATAGGGCTGGCCGTTTCCCCCGTTCGGGAGGAGAGTTCCGCGCGCTGAGTGCTCCGCGACGAGGAGGAGGGAGCAATGAGTATTCGGGTGGTGCACGAGCGGCCTCCGAGCGACGACGTTGACGGGCCGCGCGACGGGATCACGCGGCGAGGTGTGCTGCTCAGGGGCGCTGCCACGGTCGGCGCCCTCTCCGGCTTGCCGGCGTTCGCTGCGGCCTGCGGTGGCTCGAGCGGAGGCTCCAGCACCGGGGCCGCCGGTCCGGCGACGCTTCGCGTCCTCGGCATCGGGGTCGACCAGAACCCGGCCCTGAAGGCGCAGGCCAAGAAGGACCTGAACATCAACCTCGTCTACACGATCACGGACACGCCGACGACGACACAGAAGTCGATCACGCAGCCGAACAACTTCGACGTCGCTCACCTGTATGTGCACCAGGTGCCGCAGATCCTGCCGGCGGGCGTGATGCAGCCGATCGACACTTCCAAGCTCCCGCTCTGGAAGGGCGGCACCCAGCCGTACGAGGCGCCTTCCAGCGAGCCGAGTGACCTGTCGAAGTCCGACCCCGGCTTCCAGGACCCGAAGATCATCCCCGGGATCGCGCCGGTGCTCGTCACCGGTCGGCTGAGCACCAACCCGCAGGCCACCCCGGGCGTGGGCGATGCCGCGTACCGCATGCTGCCGCTGAACGCGGAGAACCCCGGGCAGCTGACCGGCGGTGACGACCCGTTCAAGGCCGCAACCGCCGAGCAGGTGACAACGTCGGCGAAAATCATGGGCATGCCGGGCGTGTTCAACGTCGACTCGATCGGCTACGACAAGACCGTGATCCCGACGGTCGACAGCTGGGCCGAGCTGTTCAACCCCGCCCACAAGGGCAAGGTGGCGCTGATCAACGATCCGCAGATCGGCCCGATCGACGCTGCGCTGGCAGCGCAGGCCTCGGGCAAGTTGAAGTTCGGCAACATCGGCGCGATGAGCAAGGGCGAGATCGACAATCTCACCAAGCTGCTCACCGACATGAAGAAGGCCGGGTTCTTCCGCGCCTTCTGGTCGACCTTCACCGAGTCCGTGAACCTCATGGCCGGCGGTGAGGTCGTGATCGAGAGCATGTGGTCGCCCGCGCAGACGATCCTGCTCGAGAGCGGCAAGAAGGTCGGCTTCGCGGCGCCGAAGGAAGGCTTCCGCGGCTGGTGTGGGTGCACGATGATCTACAAGCACGTCAGCGGCGCCAAGCTCGACGCCGCTTACAAGTACCTCAACTGGTGGCTGTCGGGTTGGCCGGGCGCGAACATGGCCCGCCAGGCGTACTACAGCCCGCGTCCGGACACTGCGAAGAAGTTCCTCACGCAGGCGGAGTGGGACTACTGGTACGGCGGGAAGCCCGCCGCCGAGAACCTCGTCGGACCGGATGGCAAGCCCGCCATTCCGAAGGGCGATGTTCGTGAGGGCGGCTCGTTCACCCAGCGGATCCGGCGCTACTCCGCCTGGAACACGACACAGCCGAACAACGACTACATGGGCACGCAGTGGAATAACTTCGTGTCCGCGTAGCCTTGGTGGCCATCGAGCCGTCACAATGGGAGAGCCAGTGAGCACGGTCCACGGCGAGGCGCCAGCGGAGACGCAAGCCACCGTCGCCTCCGGCGGCGATGCGCTCGTGCTTCGTCAGCTGACGAAGCACTTCGGCGATGTCGTAGCGGTCGACGCCGTGGACCTCACGATCGAGGCGGGCACGTACGTCGTCTTGCTCGGCCCATCGGGCTGTGGCAAGACGACGATCCTCCGGATGATCGGCGGTCACGAGCATCCGACGTCGGGCGACATCCTGCTCGATGGCCGCTCGCTGGTGGGTATCCCCCCGGCCAAGCGGCCAACGACGACCGTCTTCCAACATTTCGCGCTTTTCCCACACAAGAGCGTGCTCGCAAATGTCGAGTTCGGCCTGCGGATGCAGGGCGTCTCCAAGGAGGAGCGTCAGAGGCGAGCGATGGAGATGGTGGAGTTGGTGGGCCTGTCGGAGCTGCGCTTCCGGCGGCCCTCCGAGCTCTCCGGCGGCCAGCAGCAGCGTGTCGCGCTCGCGCGCGTCCTGGTGACGAAACCAAAGGTGCTGCTGCTGGACGAGCCGTTCGGCGACCTCGACCGGCTGCTGCAGCTGCGCATGCGCGTCGAGCTGCGTGAGCTCCAGCGAGAGCTCGGGATCACCTTCGTGCACGTCACGCACAATCAGGAAGAGGCGCTCTCGATGGCGGACCGGATCGTCGTCATGGAGGCCGGCCAGATCAAGCAGATCGGCTCACCGGCGGAGATCAGCCAGCGCCCGGCGAACGTGTTCGTCGCCGCCTTCATGGGCGACAACAACATCCTCCACGGGAAGGTCTCGGAGGTCGGGGACGATCAGGTGATCCTCGACTCCGACGTCGGTCAGTTGGCGATGCCCCTGCCCGAACGCTCGCCCAGCGCGGGTGAGGAGTTCACCGTGGCGGTGCGGGCCAACTCCGTGCGCCTGACCGAGGGTGGACAGGACGCAAAGCCCAACGAGCTGGCCTGCACGATGACGACGACCGAGTACCTCGGCGACGTGATCAAGGTGCACATGCGCGTGGGCCACCACCCGCTGCTCGCGAAGCTCCCCGAGCATCGCTATCCCGAGATGGCGGCCCTCGCCGGGAAGCCCGTTACCGCCAGCTGGGACGCCGCGGACGTCCAAGTCCTCGGTGACTGAGCACCCGGGCACGGGCGGCGAGCCGGGCGGCCAGGAGACGGCCACCGAGCGCCTTGCCGATACCGACGCCGCGATCGGCGAAGACGCCGGGGCCGAGATCTATGGCGCAGCGGCGCCGACGGCTACAGCCGCGCCCGGCTCCTCCAAGCTCGTGACATTCCTGTGGGCGCTGCCGGGGACCCTGTGGCTGCTGCTGTTCCTCGTGGCTCCGGTGATCGTCGTCCTGGTCGTGTCGTTCTTCACGCCCTCGATCACGGGCTTCGAGAAGCACTGGACCACCGACAACTACAGCACGATCTTCGCGAGCAACTCGACCTATCTCGACACGCTCAAGACGGTGGTGCGCAACTCGGCCATCATCACCGCGGTCTGCCTGATTATCGGCTACCCGGTGGCCTACTTCCTGGCGGTGAAGGTCAAAAAGGTCCAGTACGCGTTCGCGCTGTTCCTCATCGCGCTGGCGCCGTTCTTCACGAGCACGCTGATCCGCGTCGAGTCGTGGATCCCGACCATGGGCCAGCACGGCGCGGTCAACTCGATCCTCCAGGAGATCGGGATCACTCAGCACCCGCTCGGCATCCTGCTCTTCAGCCACTTCGCCGTGAGCGTCGCACTCGTGCAGCTGCTGGTGCTGTTCATGGTGACGCCGATCTTCTTCCAGCTCGCGTCGCTGGACAGGAGTGCGATCGAGGCGGCGCGTGACCTCGGCGCAAGTGGCTGGAAGGTGTTCCTCCACGTCACGCTCCCGCTTACGCGCGGCGGGATCGTGATCGGGTCGGTGTTCGTCTTCGTGCTTGCGATGGGCGACTTCGGCACCTACCGACTGATCGGCGGAGGCAAGGTCGGCTCGATCGGCGTCAACATCTCGAACCTCACCTCGCTCCTGCAGTACCCGCAGGCGGCGGCGCAGGCGGCCATCCTCGTGATCGCCATGACCCTCGGAGTGGTGCTCCTGCTGCGCTTCGCGAAGCTGGAGCAGGGGATCTAGGGATGTCTCAGCGGCTCAAGGACCGTCTGTCGACTTGGGGCCTCGCCATCTGGTTCGGGGTGTTCCTGATCTTCCTCTACGGCCCGATCCTGGTCATGCTGGTGCTCTCGCTGCAGGGTTCGGACGGCCGCTCGACCTTCCCGGCCCGCGGGCTGATCAGCGGCTACTGGTACAGCTACCTCGGCAACGAGGCGTCGGCGGCCCTACGCACCGCTGCGGGCGTATCGGTCACCTTGGCCCTGATCGTCGGCCTCATCTCGGCTGCTCTTTCGCTGTCGCTGATCATGGCCTACCGGCGGATGGGCCGGCGGACCGGGCGAGCGTTCTTCTACCTGATCCTGCTCTCGCTGATGACGCCGGGCATCCTGCTCAGCCTCGGCATGAGCCTGTGGTGGAAGCTGCTCGGCCTGAACGTGTCGCTGTATCCCACGGGGCTCGGCGTGCAGGTCGCCTGGGCGCTGCCGTTCGGCTTCCTGGTGATGCTGGCGATCTTCAATCGCTATGACAGCGCGGTCGAGGAGGCGGCGCGCGACCTCGGCGCCTCCGCGCTCCAGACGTTCAGCCGCGTCACCCTGCCCATCATCTGGGGAGGAGTGTTCGGTGCGGCGCTGTTCGGGTTCACGCTGTCCTGGAACGAGTTCGAGCGCACGCTGCTGGTCTCGCCCACGCCGACCTTGCCGCTCGAGATCTACGGCGAGCTTGTCAGTGCAACGCTGCAGCCGAATCTCTACGCCCTGGGGGTGATCACGACGTTCGGGACGATCGTGCTCGTGTTCCTCATGCTGATCATCGTCGCGCTGCTCGTGAGGCGCACGGCACGGACCCAAGCCGCGGCGCTGGCGGAGGACAACGTCGAGTCCGTCGCGGCGATGCCCGCGCTCGAAGCGGCCTGAGCGGATGCCCAACCCGCGCAGCAAATCCACTGCCACCAAGGAGAACGCGCTCGACGATGCCGAGCGCGACGCGCTCCTCGCCGTACGACAGGATGCCCGCCTCGGCACCAACCGCGGCGACGGCTGGTGGCACATCACGCCGATCTGGTACCTCTGGGAGGGTGGCCGCTTCTACCACACGCTCGGTGCGGGCCGGCGGCACCTGCGCAACCTTCGCGTCGACCACCGCGCAACGCTGTGCGTCGACCTGGATCCGCGGCTCGACGAGGGATTGCAGGCCGGCGCTCGAGCGGCGGTGTGCTTCGGCACCGCAGACCTCTCAACCGACGAGAGCCTGATCCGGGACGTGACCGAGCGAATCCTCGTCCGGTACCTCGGCCCGGACGCCACCGAGTACCTCGAGCCGATCATGGCCGAGGGCCGCACCATCGTGACGATCACCCCCCAGGAGTGGCTGACCTGGGACTACAACAAGGACTGACGCTCGGCGATGAGCACCATGCCCGCGCGCCCGCAGGATCGGCTCGTCCTTCGCGACGGGATTGCCCGGCCCGGAGAGCGCGCGATCGAGCCCCACTCGGTCGTCCTGTGGACGGCCCTGTCGCTGCCGCTCCTCGGCTACTTCGTCTGGTACTACCGCGCGCTCCGCGACTGCGAGCGCCTCCTCGACGACGGTTCCAACGCATGGTTCTGGATGGCGATGCTCTTCCCCGGCATGATCTTCGTGGTGCCGTACGCCATCGCCCAGGCCAGGGTCGTGGCGCGCGTCGAAGTTGCCACCCGCATGCCCTTCGCAACCGTCGCCTACGTCGGGTTGTGCATCGCCGGTTTCTTCGTCCCGGCGCTGCTGGCACTGGTGCTGCAGTCGCGTCTGAACCGCGCCGCGCGGATGACCCCCGACGCCCTGGGTCAGCTCAAGCTGTAACCACGAACCGGCCGCCGAGCAGCTCAGCGCTCTGACCGGGTGCCGCGAGCGCCGCGAACGCACCGCGGACCTCAGCCAGCTCCGCTTGCGCGGCGAGCAGCAGCCGCAGCAGCATGCGGGCATGCGCCGCGGTCATGGCACCGGAGGGGATCAGGCCGCGGTCGATCAGGTCGATCTCCGAGCCGGTGAACGAGTACGTGCGCTGGAGCAGTTCGCCGCCGCCGGTGCGCGACGCGAGCACCACCGGCATGTCCCGCGCCAGCGACTCCAGCTGCTCGACGGGGGCGGCAGTGGTATGGCCGCCGCCGGTCGCCTCGACCACGAGGGCCTGATAGCCCGCGTCGGCGATCGCGCCGACGAGCAGGCCTTCGTCGCCTTGGCCGAAGGTCAGCAGGGCCACGCGTGGCGGCTCGTCCACCGCACCAAGCTGCAGGCGCCGGCGGCCCACGGGGCGGGCTCCGACCCGCACCAGCCCTTCACTCAGCCAGCCGAGGTTGCCGCCGGGCGAGGACCGGAACGGCATGAGGCTCTGCGTGTGCGCCTTACGCACGTATCGGGCGGCGTGAATCTCGTCGGCGAACACCACGAGCGCGCCGAGTCCGCGCGCATGGGGGCTCACGGCCGTGCTCACAGCCGCGAGCACGTTGGCGGGTCCATCGGCCCCAAGCAGCGTCGGGTTGCGCATCGCACCGGTGACAACGACGGGGGCGTCA
>Ga0081455_10003879_pt2 | contig 13971 bp, 15 predicted proteins | sample TabmetS3T2R1_FD_70207 | JGI IMG/M metagenome (GOLD analysis project Ga0081455, IMG submission 70207) | Tabebuia heterophylla rhizosphere microbial communities from the University of Puerto Rico - S3T2R1 | ecosystem: Host-associated > Plants > Roots > Rhizosphere ... | reverse complement strand
AGCAGTGAAATATTTATAAATGATTTCTCCTATCTTGTAAAAAAGGGATCTTCAGCATGTCGGATAATAGAGATAGTAACCAAGAACCTGTAATGTGTAGCAAATGCAACATCGTATTCAAGAGTGAGACAGAATTTATCATGCACTACGACAAGAATCACAAATAAGATATATTTTCAAGATCTGTAATTATTATAAATTAAAAGGCAGGCGGCACTTAATTAGGATTAAATCGGACGGAACCAGCCGCCGTACCTTTGTTTGAAGTCGCTGAAACAATGTGCAATATTGTATATAAAAAGTTGCATTGCAGTAGTACTTTAGTAATAAAATCGATAGACAGTTCCAAAGACTATTTAATACATACACAAATATGCATAATTAAAGTGAGATTTCTAAATTATCACAATATAGCTCGTTTTTGGGGTAACAAACGTAATACATAGAACAGCGGAAAAGAGATTTAGAACATATTTCTTAGTCTTGATTTAATCAGTCTTAAACATTATGGCCGAAAAGTACTAGAAGAGAAGCCGACAAGATTACGACCCAATATTGGTTTTGGTCTCAATCAGAGAGGAGATCATGAATCTATTGCTAATCCAATATTCTGCCCACTCTTCTCCACAATAATTACATCTTACTATGTGATAAGACATACTATCACGGATATGATAGACCGGAGTGAGGGTGAGGTTATTTGGCGCACATATACACTGTTCATTGAATTTAGTAGTAATAAGGTCGCTTCTCTTATTTTGTATTAGCTTACTCACGGGCTACTATACCACCAGTTTAGAGGCGTGGCAGAACTTAAATCTTTTCTAATCTACATCACATAAGTTTATGATGATTCATTTTATCAGCCAAGAAAAGCACTCATTCATAAATCATCATCAAATCTGCTATGCAAGAGTTTATGGAGGAATTTAGATATCGTCTATATTAATAGATATTATGTTACTAGTTTAAAGTTACTAATCCGGTGAATGCAATCGATAACGCCTGTATCACTAGTGATATAGTTTGTTGACAAATTTAAAGTTTCATTTTTACATTACGTTATCAAATTAGAATTCTGGGCGTAGCGTCATGACTAAGGTTCGCCATATGATCTAGCTAGTTTTAATCTATTTCGTCTTTCAACTGAACTGTTAATCTTTCCAAAATCTGTATTAATCGTTTCTTTTGCGCACGCTTGGTAATATTCCAAATACCCTGTTCAGCACGTTTGTGAGCCAATTTGTATTTGATCCCGGTCATGGCGGTTGTGTATCTGTTCGCATCAATCTTTTTTACATTTTGATGAGCAAGTATATACCAATGATACTCTGTTCCGACTGGAACACCAGACCCTTCAGGAGCCTGTCCAGCTCTTTTTTTGTCGACTGAGAACGTAAAATCCCATTGGTCTGGTGTTGCCTTTTTTTTCATTCCACTCACCTTTATCGTAATACCACTTGTGGCTTCTTCCCACCTTCATGCCGGTATATTTTCTTCCTTTATAATCCTTGAATTCAGTGTAGGTACTGACGGTATTTTTCTTGTCGCCAATTTTACCTCTCTGAATAGTCTCCTGTGTCATGACTAGTATTAGGCAAAAAGGACTTTAAAGATATGCAAAATGTAGAAGCGTTACAGATACGGTGAGTTATTGGAGAGCCTTCATAGTACGGTATTAAAAAGAAGATTTCCTTTCGATAATTCAACGAATGTTAAAACTTTTGGTTGCCGTCCTGACCTTCATAACCTTCGACTATCGATCAGATTACGAGCGATTTTGAAATAATTATTAGATAGGTTTTCTATTCTTAATTTAGCAATAGAATGGGCTTGCCCAAATTGGAAATACTATTTCTAACTGCTCACCTGCCGTATCCACCTGCAAGTGGAGGCCGTAGAAGAGAGTATGAATTAATTTCAAGGCTGGGAAAATATTTCAAAATACACTTATGTTCTCTAACCTCTGATCCAGAGATTGATAATTTAAACTCAAGATATTTAGAGCCCTGTTGTGCAAGCATCAGTCTTTTCAGGATATCTAACCCCAAGGAATTAAATTGGCATACTCGAGGACGTCCGTGGTTAATGAATAGATACCATTCAGAAGAGGGACTTCTGAGAATCTCTCAACTTCTCAAGGACCGGCGCTTCGATCTAGTTCATATTGAAGGCTATTATCTTATGCAGTTACTGCCAGCTGGCCTAGATCTACCTGTTGTACTTGTTGAACATAATATCGAGTACTCACTTGATCTGCAAAGGACAACCTTGTCGCGATCCTGTCAGGATTTTCTATCGAATTGGCGTGAATATTACTACACATTATCATGGGAGCGTACCTTTTGGAGACGAGCTACAAAGGTAATAACGCTTACCGACGAAGACAAGAAGATGATAAGGCATGTAGAACCCGAAATTGACGTTCAAATGATCCCGAACGGAATTGACCATGAAACAAGTATCTTTCCTCCAGGATCGTCCAGAACAAAGAGTACAGCTGAATGGAGCAGATACATGAGTATTCAATGTAATACATGCTCATCCATCCTCCTTGTATGCAATTTTGCGTACGAACCAAACGTTGACGCTGCTCTTTACTTTTCTCGTTACATATTCCCTTTAATTCTCAACCGAGTCCCTAACGCAATATTATTTCTAGTTGGTAATTCCCCCCCAGATGAAGTGTTAGCCTTAATGAATACCAATTATTTATGCTCACATATCAAAGTCACTGGCTACGTAGAATCCCTCAATCCATTCTACGAAGCTGCCCATGTTGTGGTTTGTCCTCTTAGAATAGGGGGCGGAATTAAGGTAAAGATTTTAGAAGCATTAAAGGCTGGGAAAGCTATAGTTAGCACATCAGTGGGAGCGCAAGGTCTAAATCTCAATTGCAAAGCGCTATGTATTTGTGATAACGTATCTGATTTTGCAAATAATGTAATCAGATTACTCATAAATTCGCATGAACGTCATCTGCAAGAAAAGGAGGCGTTACGCTTAATGAGAACCTTCCCTACCTGGAGACAGATTGCTGAGAAATATATTTTTTGTTATTGTAAGATTGTCCCAACTCTTTATCAAAAGAAAGTATAATTTTAGTTAGTCCGAATCCAATCGTGATTTTACAGCATTAATCAAATAGTCCATTCCTACTGGCTTTTTTATATAGCATTCAAGTTCATTTAGATTGGGAAATTCCCTTCTGAATTCACTAAAATATTCTTCAAAGGCAGTAATAAAACAAACCTTGACCTCACTTTCTATCTTACTTATATTCTTATACAATTCAAATCCCGTCATCTGTGGCATATTAATATCCAATAATAGCAAGTCATATGTCCCCTTCTTGTAGTTGTTCAATGTCGATACTGGATTATTGGAAACATCTGTAATAAATCCGGCACGTTCCAAAGCTAACTTAAAGAACTTGGCGATATCAGCGTCATCATCTACTATTAGAATCCTCTTGTTACTATTCGCATTAGGGATCTCCGGGGGATGTTGCGTATTAGCTCCTTTATTGACACTAGGTTGAACATCGATGTCCCTTTCGAAGCCATTACTCGCAAGGTGAAAGCGGAAGGAATAGGGCGCTCGACTGATATATGAGGAACGGACATGCGAATGAGCAAGGCGGCTTACAGCATCATAGCGATTTATTCCATTTTCGAAATGTAACCTTGATAATATGCTCGCGGAACTGGGATTATATGTCATCATTATATACCAGTGCAATTTTTTTGCGCATCCAGAGTATTTTAGCTTTTAGGGCTAATCACAACTAAAATTTAGATAGAAGTTACCAAAAAATTTTCTCTTCTATTTACTGATTTGAATCTTTACTACAAATTTTAGGATTACCTCTATACCCTGATGATAAGGTAATTGAGAAGTTATAGTAATGAATATTGTGAGCAGGCGTCATAATTAGACGTCTACACTAGAAAACTCGTCGGAAGCTGCTGCACTGGTTTTTCCTTCAAAACCAAAGCTTTTTCTTGGCATTCTGCGCTTGTTTCAGTATTAAAATTTACAAATCCAATTTTACTTTCTAAATTTTGTCCTTCAGTATATCTTTTATTGCCAGTTGTTGGCAAGTCAAAACGATCTATTTTTTTGGATTCTCCTTAACCGGTCCAGCAAATCGAAAATTTGTGCATGTGTCAAGTTCGCACCCCTGATTCGGTCGACATCCAAGTTAAGTCCTTTTAATTCATCAAAAGCTAGAGTATCCTCTACTGTGTCAGTTAGCTGTTTCAATGTGAAAGGCTTTTGCATTAGCTCCACCACCTGTTTCAGTGCTTTAACCGAGTGTTCAAGCGTATCCCTCACGTATGCGGATGCAAAGATTATTCGTTGGTTAGGATCAGCATTCAATATTTCTTTGGCTACTTCCATACCATTCATTCCTGGCATACTATAGTCTAAAATTACGACATCATACGGAGTAGTACTTGTATTGACTACATCATTGGCCTTTGCACTAGAATTATCGTGAGAGCGAATATTTTTTTTATTTGCATTCTCCTTACTCTGGTGAATTGGCTTTGACGCCATACTACTCAAAGTAGTAAGATAGTGTGTATAACAATCTGAACCGTTTGACGTGAGGACAACTTGATGTCTATTTTTCTCTAAGGCTTTCTTGTACAGATTTGATATATCAAGATCATCTTCAGCTATCAAAATACGCATTTACGATGCACCTAGTATGGATTATAGCTATATATTAAGTGGTTGCTTAGGCGATTCGGCAAATTGGTGGAGGAGCAAGTTTATGTTCACTTTTGTCAATTAGATCCAAGAGTCGTTGCACATCCTTCTGACCGTTTCCCAACTTGTATTTCTTAATAGTAGTCAAAGGGATATCCAGGTACCCTTGATGATTTGTATTCCTTTTTCGTTTAACAGAATTGTCAATCTGCCTAAGTATAGAATCTATTTTCTCATATGCCAATCCAATTTCCCCTTCTGTAGTTTGGCCCTTCCAGAGCCTTGCACTACTTTTTTTCGTGGTAATATCTGAAGGAATTTGCAAAAGTTCGGCGAGCTCTCTTACCTCACTCTTATAAAGATCACCAATTGGCATAAGATCGACAGCAGCATCACCATACTTGGTAAAGTATCCTAGTTGAAGCTCACTCTTGTTGCCTGTACCTAGAACAAGTCTATTCATTACAGCCGCATAATAGTACAAGATTGACATTCTTAGCCTAACCAGAAAATTAGCCCTCGCTAGCTTATTTTTTGGAAATTTTCTCAAAAACTGATTCCTTGTCTTTCCAACTTCTATAACTTTGTATCTGATTTTTAGTTGCTTTGCGAGATTCTCCGCATCTTCAGTATCATTCTCCGGTGTTACAGACGAATCTGGGAGGATAAGGCCGAATACTTTTTCTGCGCCCAGAGCGTTGACTGCAAGACAGGCAGCTACTGAAGAGTCTATTCCTCCGCTCATCCCGATTACGACACCTTTTGACCCTCTTTTACTGACTTCAGTTTTGATAAATTGTGATATTGCTCTCATAATTTTGCTCTTGCGCTTTTCATCCATTATTTTTGTGCAGTTGGTATGAAATTACCTTTAAGTATTTCTCAAATCATGGAAAATCACTCCTATCCTGAAAAAAGGAATTTTATCCTGATAATAGAACAGACATACTACAAGTAGCATTCTATGATTTTTTATAGTGTGATACAGCTTAATTGCTAATTTCTAGCTTAATTTAGTAAACATGGAAATGCCCTTTCTGAAAGTTAACCAACAGGTAGCCTAATTGTAGATATACATATATAACCTTCATATATTTTTGCACACCTAATCAATCACATGGGTGAAGAAAGTTCTGACAGCTATAATAAGGGAAAAAACAATTCGGACTCACCTGATAGATATGAGTCCGATGGAGATATCTCCAAAGACTACGATACTATCTTAAAGGAAAGCGCAGTCCTTACGACTGTTTCTGGGTTTCTTTTCGCATTCCTTCTTAATATTTCGATAAATAGGCCAAGCGATTTTTCTTTTGAAGATGGCATAATTCTTATGATAGCTCTATTTACGGTTACTTTCGCCACTTCATTTCTATCTATGCCAGTTTTTTACCATCATCTTCAGTACCCATATCGGAATATTGAAAAATTTAAACTAAGGAGTCACAGATTCATAGTATTTGGAACTGCACCGCTCTTCATTACATTATACTTAGGTTTACTCTTAGGGCTCAAATTTGGATTTCATTTAGCCTTTGATTCTCCGGCAATTGAATACTGGGCTTACGTACTTTCGGTGGTGCCGTTTGCTACTGTATACATATTCTATAGACTAAGAAAATGAGAATCTTAAGGGTCTATGCGATAACACGAACAACAATTTTTCCCACGGTTAGTCAACTAGGCCGTTTCTTGAGACCTTGATCTGCCCATATGCAATCTTGTTTGGATCGATTCTTTCTTCTCTTCAGAATGTCGTTCAGCTGGTCGGGCAAAAAAATGATTAGTCAAAGTTAATGAATGATAGTTATCTCAGCATGTCAAGATCTGTTATCAAATCCCATACCGAATTTTGTCTCTTGCGAGGATCTACTTGGATCATTTTGAGGATACAAGCGTCTAGTTGCGCCGTAACATTTGAATTGAACTTTGAGGGAGGATCGACTTTAGGTCGCTTTGATAAATGAGTCCTAGACGTGGGAAGTGGCAGCTGCCTCTGGTTATTTTCCATTGTAAAGGGATCATTTGGGTTATAGGGGGAGGGCCGCTTTCTTGTTAGCATCTCATAAAACAGTATTCCCAATGAATAAATGTCAGTTCGCCCATCTATTTCCTTTTTATTGAATGCAAACCATTGTTCAGGCGAACAGTAACCAGGCGTACCACCTATTTGTCCTTCTGATGTTACGGTTGTAAGCTCTAATGATTCCTTGTCAATTGCATCGCCTTTTACTAGTCCCCAGTCTGCTACTTTAATACTCGATTTAGTATCGTCATTAAAAATAATGTTATCAGGTTTAAGGTCTCTATGGTATACACCCGAGCTGTGTGCCTGTGCCAATGCGCTGCAGATAGGAAGTATAATCTTGCTTATCGCCCAGGTAGGTTCGAAGACAAAATTCCTATCTGTATTAAATTTCTTGTCCATATATTTTCGTAGGGATCCTCCCTTTAAGTATTCCATAATATAATATGGAAGAAATTTGGGGGGATCACCACCAATATTCCAGTAAAGAATATTGACTATATTGGGATGATTGAGCTCCGGTAGTATCTTAATCTCTCTCTCAAAACGCTCTTTACTAAGAGGATCGATCCGTGTTAGTTCTTTCAATACACATTTAGTCGTACTAGTAGTAACACCATCTTCCTCATGTTCTACCATGACTTCATATATCGTACCAAACGATCCAGAGCTTATTTGTTTTATGATATCGTATTTCAATTCTTGAAGTGCTATGCAGTAACTAACTTGACTAAATGTCCTAGTCGACGACAAAAATTTTTCCTTTGAAGTAAAAACATGCTTTTCACTTGGTTGATTTAAAAAGTCATGATAGTTATCGGGATTTGCCAGTCTTAGATGAGAGGATCCTAATTACACCCTTCCACTATCTAGAGTAAGGCCTACCATCAAATTCCTAACCCTAAATTCAATGTTGGTTACCTTCGTGTTCTTTTAATTCCTGGCGAGACTTAAATTCCTGACCACAATCATCGCATGAATAGTACGCGTCTATACTTGAGCTGCTCTCATCAGATTTCTGACCTTTGTCTACTGTATCACTCATATTGATTTTGTATATGTAGTAAACTATATAATCATATTCGGAGTCATCAGATTATTACAATCCTCATATGAAGATAAATGTGTCTAAGATTAGGATAGACGTTCTGTACTGTTCTCCAGCGTTCAAATATTGAGTTAGCCTAGGTCTGTAGAGACTTATAATGGTTAAATAGTTTTCTATATACTAAGTTGAGAATAGAAATGCTTGGAACACTTGTCTACATAATACTAATCATAATTGCTATTATTATTATAATAGCCTTACTAAAGTTCTTGTTTCAATTATTCTTTTTGATACCAATTGAAATTGACCTGAGTAGCAGCACTCTTTATGTCAAGACAATGCCGCTGACCTAGAAGAGACAATCTGCTCTCATTGTAATTGTTGAACAAATGGGGATGATAATATCTGATATGGAAGATGGCCTCAAAAACCTGTAGAATCTAAAGAGTGTGAGGTTTTTTGGCATTAGATACAGCTTAAAAAAGAGAATCCCTAACATTTGCTCAATGTTTATCAACCGGTTTTGTAAGGGGGCAGATACCATTGTTCACCACACATTATATAGTATGGTGAGCAAGCTTAAGCATGTCCAAAAGAGAAGAAGAAAAAGCAATAGAGGCAACCAAGAGGATTGCTGAAGAAGCGAAGAGAATCGAAGACAAACGCGATGCGGCTCAAACACTGCAAGAAATCGAAGGACGTTCAACTTCTCAAGAGCTTCATCGAAATGTCCAAAGATCTCTAGATGAAACTAAGGATAATGTAAAGAAATCTATAGATGAGGCTAGAACTCAAATTCCAAAGTATACTGATGTAGTCAAGAATTATCAGGAACAAGCGCTACAGTCTACACGAGATATGGTTGTAAACTACATCGAAGTTCAGAAGTCAATTATTGATTCTGTATTCAACTATGCAGTTTGGGGACCGTACTATGAGAACTCTTATAGAGTGTATAGCTATTGGTTTTCGCCCAGAATCCCGACAGAAATTTACGCTAGAACAGTAAGCAATATTGCAGACAGTATTTCTGCGGCCACCAGAATAAGTAACGATATTACTTTTGGAAATATCGGCGCTTTTGGGAATGCATTTGAGAGAGCTCAGCAGCATACAAAAGAGCTTGCAAGAATAAATGTCAATAACGCAAAAACGATCGCAAATGCTGCGAGGGAAACTGTAGGGTTCACGACCTCTACTGCCAGGCAAAAAGAAGGTTACACAAGTTAAGAAATTCCGCAGCTGAAGATGCAAGCAATCTAATTAATCTAATACACTAACGTTCATTAATTTTTCTCAGGTTTGCGCGTATAAGTGGCCGATATAATTACATCTAATTTTCTTGCGATTAGTATCAAGTTCCTACCCACTTACCTAAATCTCAAATTCCTTCAAAGAATTGTCTGCAATGCTGACACACAGGTGTTTTTCATCAAAGTGTGTGACCTTTGACTTGGGAATTAAATATTCGTGTTCTTTCTTGTTTTCGCCGGCAATTACAACGAGATTGTCTTTGACTTCGGCAAATACCTTTCCAATTTCTCGTCTATGAAGTACGACTGGAATCCGACGTGAGCTATAATAAGTAGAATCGAATAGAGTTTTAATATTACTGATCGCTTTGTCATTATTAATAAATTCCTTGGTGGAAGTCATAACAAAGTCTTGTTCAAAAAAGTATATAATAGTTTAAACTACGAAAGTTTGGTTTGACACTTACAATAGTCTACCTCCTCCTTGAATTTGTACTCGTATGAGAAGATGCGCAATAACCGCAAAAATCTTGGATATTACCTTTAGTGTGGCACATACATTCGCATTTAGCTCCTATCGAGAAATTACTCCTTCTTTTCAATTTCCTACGTTAACCTCCACTTAAACTACAGAAAGCCGACTATAAAACTGTAAGGACACAGAATGCACGATTCTACTGATTAATTTGTAACCAGTTGAATCGTTTCAACTACGACTTCAAATACTCTTTCATTCTAGACGCCAAGTGAACGATTCTCAAATAAAAATCGTAGATCGATATTATTCTTTCCAACTACCTCAGTTATTTCGGACCATTCGACAAAAGAGACGAAATCCATATTCTTTACGGCATCAACTATTTTGAGGAGCTCAGGCGAATTTCTGTAGATGATTTCAGCAGCAACATTGACTTCAGGGTCGCCTATTCTAAGGGTGCATGACTTAACATTATTTTTGAATCCTGTAAGTATCTGGTTTGCAATATTTCTACACATACCCTTCTGAACAGTTACCAATAATTCTGCCTCTCTCCAGCCCAATCTGGCGAGGTCCAAATTATACGCTTTACGCAGAATAGATGAGCTCTCGAGATTAGCCCTCCTTCTTTGAACTGTTGACAAGGGAATTCGTAGCCTTCTTGCTATATCACTGCTCTTAATATTAGGGTCTAAAAGTAATTCATTAACTATGTTTATGCTTGTTTTATCCAATTTAGCATAAGTACCATAGATAACTTCGCTGTGCTCCCCTACATTTTCTCGCCTATTCATTCCAGAATACTTGCTCGGTACAAAAGACGTATCTTTTAGGCCAGACCTCCGTCCCACTCTTGTTATAGAAGAATTTTTTCTCATCCTGACTGTCCGGTCGACTCTACCCTTCTGCATTACAGGTCGTTCCTCAGCATAGAGGTCAGCTTGTTCTTGAAGTGACACATCTACATATTCTTTTAATATGGCATTATACATAAACTTATGGGATAAAATTGAAGACTGGCGTTATTGCTTAAAGCAACAATGACGCAAATAATAATATGTTGCTAATACTTGAGATAGTATAACCAATTAATGAAATTGTTAACAAAATATCTTTTGGTATGTAACATATATCCTCAATACAGTAAATAAGTTGGATGGAAGTCAAAATTCTTGCCTTGGGTGTGTATTCTTTCCATACGAAACAAATAGGTTTGTCGATACTTTTGATTTAGATTATATGCTACAACTAGGCGAAAAGACATATTTGTTGATACATCGCGATCCGTAAGTTAATTGAATTTAATCTCCTTGTACCGAACCGCAGTGTCCAAAACGCTGGAAAAAAATCTAAGAGGGTATATGGTTATGAAGTTATAAAAATGCAAACTCTACAAATCATGTTGATTAACGATATATCGGATAAAGGCTACGTAACGGACGAACTCTTCACAAGAACAAGTGAGTATATTTTCACATATTATGATATTTCTTTTGATGTTCTCCTAAAGTGTCCAGGCTGTCAAACTTTTGCTTGCATAAATCGCATACCAATGGATCAAGATTAGGTTCGTCATAATCAACGCCTGGTTCACCCTGCATATTTGTTAATGGGAATATATAGTATTTAAACGTAGAATTGCCAAATTGTTCAAATCGTATATATTTTATATATGTCTGCTACAGGGGCTGTAAGGTTCGAACGATTATACTGAAGGGAATTATAAACAATTCCCTCGTTACGACGTGAACTTTAATAAATAATAATGAGATAGATAAGGTCGTCAGATGAGGAATCGGAATACGACAAAATGTCATGTCTGCAATTTCGAAGTCGAAATAACTGAAATTATTAACGGGGTGAATTTTGATGAGCATTATTTGAGCTGTGGTCACATACAAAATGTCGGCAAGACTACCGAACAGGATTTTAATCTGTCTCAAACCTGTAGTAATTGTGGGCTCACTGCCCGTAACAAAGCTGAGCTTGATGAACACATAAACAGTGCACATCCCCCCGATGAAAAGCGCATTCGAAAGTAAGTCTGTCTTATTCTAACTATTTGCCGCAGCAAAGTGTTGTGCAAGAACACATTCCAAGTCCAAATGAAAATGTGTTTTTCACAAAATTTTTACTACAAGTCTAACCTCATTTGTCAATAATCCCAATGGAAACTGCCATTTTGTATATCCTTAAAGTCTAGAAAGAGGAGCGTTCACTTGTTCTGAAGTGAAATTAATCGATAGGGTAATCTAGTTACGGTTTAAAAATGACTTTGGTAACTTCTTCTTTTTGATCAAACATTTCATATGCTTTAGGTGCTTCATCAAGTCTAATTGTATGGCTCAGAACCTTTGTTGCATCGATGCGGCCTGTTTCTATAAGATGAAGCAGCTGTTCATTGTATCTTTTTACAGGACATTGGCCCATCCGAATTTGAAGTTCTCGGTTAAATAATTGTCCCAGCGGAAATTGATCGTATGTAGCGCCGTACACTCCTGGTATAGAAATGACCGAATATTTTCTCGAGGCCTGCGACATCCAATTAATGACTTGCAATGGATTAGCTGGCTCGTATGCAGGGTTTGATACCTCTGAATGGTCATGTTTTAAACTAATCGCATTACCGTTTCCTCCATTTCCTAGGGTGCCTATGTGACCGACTGCCTCATACCCAACTGCGTCTATACATATTACTCCCCTGCCTCCAGTTTCTTTTTTTATTTTTTCAACGGGATCCTCATCGTCAAAATTAATTATCTCTGCGCCCAGATCTTTTGTCTTTTGTAAACGGATTGGCCAATGATCGATTGAAAAAACCTTGCCGCCCCGCGCAAAAAGGAACACAGAACTGCAAAATAGCCCACCGGTCCAGCTCCAAAAACTGCAACGTCGTCTCCAGGCTGCACATTAGCCATATCTACACCAAAATAGCCTGTAGGCAGAATATCGCTTAGAAATAATACTTCTTCATCTTTTTTGATCTTCTCGGGAATCTTCAGTGATGCTACAGTATTGGCAAAAGGTACTCTGACAAATTCAGCTTGTCCACCATCGTATCCTCCCATCACCTGTGTGTACCCGAATGCTCCTCCTAATTCGCCGTTTGGGTTAGATCTGTCGCATTGCGACCATAAGCCATTTCTACAATACCAGCAACGACCGCAGTCAATATTAAATGGAATTACAACCCTATCGCCTACCTTGACTTCGTGAACCTCTGACCCAACTTCATCGACAATCCCCATGAATTCATGCCCTAGTGTTTGACCTGGTTCCATACCAGGAACTGTTCCATGGTAAAGATGTAAATCTGAACCGCACAATGCCGTTGACGTAATACGCAGTATTACGTCCTCAGGGTGCTGGATTTTAGGCTTAGGCTTGTCATCAATCTGAACATCTTTTTTTCCATGATATACCAATGCTTTCATGACAAAATGTCTTGTGCTACATCCAATAAATAACTTCATCGAATGGATTTACCATTTAGAAGAACAGATGGTTCACTCATGCAATTTAGTCCGATGCCTCACAATAGCCAATTCAAAGTCAAGAAACTTATTTTTAGTTAAAGAGGCTGCACATGTATTAATCGATAGTCAATGTTGTGAGTTGGCAATGCATATTACAGTTGAATACATTCTGTCAATCGATGAACATAAAGCTCAATTGGTATACACCACTAATTGACATCATCCCGCTTTGGTTCGATTTGCAATAAAATAATGGCGCCGTATTTTTAAGAAAGAGTTTTGTCTTTCTATTCAAATTAGCTTCAAAAAAAAATTAGTCGATACAGGCATCAACAATATGTTAACAATGTCAGTATCGCTAATTTCCTAGATTCTTACTAACTAATCCTGCGCTTCCTACTCGTTTTACGTATTAGAAGCGGTTCCTTTGGTCATCCCACTTCGACGGGCTCTCTCTGCGGCTTCTTGTGGATCTGTTCCTACTTTTCCTGATTCAGCGATATTCTCTGTCATCTCTCTTTTGACAGCTGTCGGCTCATGTTCTCTTATTTTCTCAGGTGACATTGGTTCCTTAGATTCATATTCGGTCAAAGGTTCGTTCTCTGATACCCTGTCATCATCAGTATTTTGATCATCTCCGACGACTGAATCTTTAGCAGTTGCGAGTGTATCCTTAACTTTTTCAGTTAGTCTTCCCATTGTACCCACTCTTATCCGACAAACTATAAAAAAGTAGGCTGGATAGTGTTTTGGACTCGGAATTAACTTTCTAGATGTAGGTTTTTTTCTTGTGAAAATTAGAGAAGTCTTCTTACAGTTATTGAGTGTTATTTGTTTTTAATAATACATATTTAACGTAGGCGGCAACAACAAAATGGCTTAAACTGTTATATATCATTATACTTATGCGGAATTATGAGCAGAATGACATCCAGTAGGCCCAATCCTGAAGACCAATCCACAAAAAGTGT
>Ga0081455_10005438_pt1 | contig 13976 bp, 12 predicted proteins | sample TabmetS3T2R1_FD_70207 | JGI IMG/M metagenome (GOLD analysis project Ga0081455, IMG submission 70207) | Tabebuia heterophylla rhizosphere microbial communities from the University of Puerto Rico - S3T2R1 | ecosystem: Host-associated > Plants > Roots > Rhizosphere ... | reverse complement strand
AACAAACGGATATCGCGGCGCGATCACGTGGCGCTTTTCATTGTTCGCGATTTCAGACAGGAGGGAAGCCCGCGCCCCAACCATGAAATTGTCGAACACGGGTTCTTCCCGATCGATGCATTGCCGGAAGACACAACCCGAGCCACGCGAGCCCGCGTGGCGGAAGTATTCGGCGGCGCGGTAATCAGCGAATTGTGGTGAGGGCTAGCCGAAGCGCGCGCGATCGTGTGGGGCAGCGAAGTCGAGCTGCGGGCCGACCGGAACGACGCCGGTCGGATTCACATGCCGCTGGCTTCCGTAATAGTGCCGCTTGATCTGCTCGATGCTCACCGTCTCGGCAACGCCCGGCACCTGATAGAGGTCGCGCACATAATTCGACAGGTTTGGATACTCCGAGATGTGTCGCCAGTTGCATTTGAAATGCGAGTAGTAAACGGCGTCGAAACGGATCAGGGTTGAGAACAGCCGCCAGTCGGCCTCCGTGATCGTGTTTCCGACCAGGTAACGGTGCTGTGACAGAATCTGCTCAATCTCCTCCAGCGTATCGAAAATGTTGCGAAATGCCTGCTCGTAGGCGGCCTGCGTCGTGGCAAAGCCCGCGCGATAGACGCCATTGTTGATGTTCGGGTAGACAAGATCGTTGAGGCGGTCGATCTCGTCGCGCAGAGTTTTCGGATAGTAATCGGTGCGCACGTTGGTAAACGCATCGAACGCCAAGTTCAGCATGCGGATGATTTCCGGCGATTCGTTGTTCACGATCGTCATGCGCTTCTTGTCCCAGAGGACCGGCACGCTCACGCGGCCCGAGTAGCGAGGATTGGCCAGCAGATAAATTTCCGACAGCTTGCTTTTCCCGTTCACCTCATCGCCGGTCGACCCCTCCGATTTGTTGAACGTCCAGCCCTCGCGGCCCATGTCGGGCGACACGACCGACATCGAGATCACGTTCTCGAGCGCCTTGAGCTTGCGGAAAAGAACGGTCCGATGAGCCCACGGGCAGGCGAGCGAAACATAGAGGTGATAGCGGCCGGCTTCGGCAGGAAAACCGCCTTCGCCGGTAGGGCCGGCACTTCCGTCCGGCGTAACCCAGCTGCGGAATTGCGTGGTCGGCCGGATAAAATGGCCGTCTTTCGTGCGCGAAACGTCGTCCTGCCAGACGCCGTCGACCAGAAGTCCCATACCTTTTGCTCCGGTTGCATCTCCAGCACCCGAGTTGGGGTCGAATTAAACAATATCAATCTCATTTTGCCATGATCGTCGTGGCCGGGCTTGTCCCGGCCATCCACGTCTTTTATGCGTGAGCGCCAAAGTCGTGGGTGCCCGGTACAAGGCTTGTGCTCGGGCCGGCCGAAGGCCGGACCCGAGTGCCGGGCATGACGGTTTGGGTGCTGGGGAACGCAATGAGCGAGTTGGCGCTGACCATCATGCCGGAGACCGCCGCCGATGCGGTTGCGATCGAGCGCCTGCATGAGCGCACGTTCGGACCGGGGCGTTTTGCGCGCACGGCATTCCGTATCCGCGAGGGTAGGGGTCACGTTCTGGAATTGTCGTTTACCGCGCGCATCGGCACGCTGATGGTGGGATCCGTGCGGCTGACACCGATTTGCATCGGCGACACGCCGGCGCTTCTGCTGGGTCCGCTGACGGTCGAGCCACCGTTCCGTTCGCACGGTGTCGGCACGGCGCTGGTCAAGCGTGCCATTGCCGAGGCCAAGGTCAACGGTCACAAGCTCGTTGTTCTGGTCGGTGACGAACCGGTTTACGCGAAATCAGGCTTCAAGCGCATTCCGAAGGGTCAGGTGAAGATGCCCGGTCCGGTCGACCCGGCCCGCCTGCTGATCGCCGAACTTGCGTCGGGTGCCTTCGACGGCGTGTCCGGAATGATCCGCCCGGATTGGGAACTCAGCAAATGATTCCCGCTTGCGCGGGAATGAATGGAGTACGTGCTAGCGTCCCTCTCTTGCCCAGGTCGCGGCGAGAGACCCAATCAGCAATAACAGTCCGATAAGTCCGGCGAAGATCGGGAGGACGCCGATGCCGCGCACAACGCTGGCGTCCCGCATCTTCAGGCCGATCCAGTCGTCCCCCTTGAAGGTCGTGCTGGTGCGCACGGGCACTATGCGCGGGACGTTGATGCGATCGCCTTCCGCGACCCGCCGGGCGTCTCCACCCGTCGCACTGCTTAATGCATCCAAGACGTCTGTCGTCGAGGTCACCTCGGTGAACTCGCGCGGATTGGCCGGACCTACGTTTGTCAGGGCCGTAAGCTTGCCATCGGTTGCGCGCCAGAGACCCAGCTCGTTGGCCGTCGTCGCCGCGCGCCATAGCCCCGGCTCGACCTGTTGCAGCTCAATCGGACGGGTTTCGCCGCTCGGCGAGGTGAGCGTTACCCGATTGACGCTGTCGGCCATCGTCTGACGCTGTACCGTGATGTCGCGGCCGTGAACAATCAGCCGCAATGCTTCTTCCTCCAGGTCCGGCTGCTTCATCAGCCAGTGCGACAGCCGGCGCAGGAGATCGAGATGCGGTCCGCCACCCTCATATCCGCGCGCCCAAAGCCAGATGTGATCCGACAATAACAGCGCCACGCGCCCTTCGCCCTCGCGCGCCAGCACGAGGAGCGGCTTGCCGTCCGGGCCCTGCATCACGTTGGTGCCGGTGCTGCGTTTGATATCCACCAGCCGGAACCACTGGCTCCAGTGCGGAGGGTCGGTGTCGGAGCCTTCCAGCTTGCGCGTCACGGGGTGCCGCTGGCCGGCTTCGGTAAGCCGTGCGTAGAAGCTGCGCTCGGTGATCTCACCGGTCGGCTCGGCGGGCAGGATGCCATCAAGCGGCGTCCGCCAGATGCTTGTCGGGCTCGCATAGTCTGGGCCCGCGGCGATCAACACCGCGCCGCCATCGCGGACATATTTTGCAATGTTGTCGAAATAGATGAGCGGCAATACGCCCTGCCGCGCGTAGCGATCAAATATGATCAGCTGGAATTCCGCGATCTTCTGCTGGAAAAGCTCGCGCGTCGGGAATGCAATCAGCGACAGCTCATTGATCGGCGTGCCGTCCTGCTTTTCCGGCGGCCGAAGGATCGTGAAATGCACCAGATCAACCGAGGCGTCCGACTTGAGCAAATTCCGCCAGGTGCGCTCGCCGGCATGCGGCTCGCCGGAGACAAGCAGCACACGTAACTTGTCGCGCACGCCGTCAATCGAGATGACTGCGCGGTTGTTGACCTGCGTAAGTTCGCGTTCAAGCGGAGACGCCTCTATCTCAACTATGTTCGGTCCCGCGTGCGGGATCGGCACATTGAAGTTGATGTCGGTGTGCACCGTGACCACGCGCTTTTCGAGAACTTCGCCATCGCGTCGTACTGTGACTTCCGCGGCGCCGATCCTGGCGCCCTGATCCTCGATGCGGAAGCCGATGGTTTGCGATTGGCCGACGATGCCGAAGCGCGGCGTGCGCGTAAGGACGACCCGGCGATCGATTTCATCCTTCTGGCCGGTAATCAGCGCATGCAGGGGCGCGGAAAAACCCAGCGTGGAAGCGTCAGCGGGCACGTCATGAACGCGGCCATCGGTGATCAGGACGGCGCCCGCGACGCGATCGGGCGGCACATCGGCGAGCGTCGACGACAGCGCGGAGAACAACTTGGTGCCGTCGGTCTCGCCGTCGGCGGCGCCAGCTTCGGCAACGCGGACCTCGAGTCCCGGAATGCGCTTGAGCCGCTCGACGAGGGCCGTGCGCGCAGCCTCCGTCTGCTGGGAGCGATCGCCGAAATTCTGGCTCGGGCTCTTGTCGACGATGACGGCGGCTACCGACGGTATCGGGTCGCGGTCTTCGCGGGTGAGAGAAGGATTTGCCAGCGCAAGCACCATCAGGCCCAGCGCGAGCGCGCGCAGCGGCGCGCCGCGGCTTCGCGCAATGAGGAGCACCAAAGAAATCAAAACGGCCGCGGCGAATGCAGCCCACACCGCGTAAGCGGGCACCAGAGGAGCAAATGAAACACCGAGATTCACCGCATGCTCCTATTGTCCGAGCCGCTCGAGTAGCGCGGGGATATGCACCTGATCGGCCTTGTAGTTGCCGGTCAGCGCATACATGACGATGTTGACGCCGGCGCGGAACGCGAACTCGCGCTGGCGCGGTTCGCCCGGAACCATTGGAAGCATTGGCTGGCCATCCTGGCGCATGGCCCATGCTCCGGCGAGATCGTTCGAGGTGATCAGGATCGAGGATACGCCGTCGCCCGCGCGTGCCGGCCGGTTGGGCTCTTCATCCTCGGTACCTGCAGGCAGTGCCTCGACCCAGAGCTGGCCATTCGTGAACCGCCCGGGAAAGTCGCGCAGCAGAAAGAATGTTTTGGTCAGCACGTGGTCGTGCGGGACCGGTTCGAGTTCGGGAATATCCAGCGAGGACAGGATCGCTCGCAACGCAACCATGCCGGGACCGCGCATTTCGCCGCCAGGGCCCGGCGGCGCGTCTACAGCATCGCGGGTATCGAAAATTACAGTGCCCCCTCGCTTCATGTAGCTGTCGATTTTTTCCAGTGCGGCCTGCGACGGCTTCGGCGCGCCTGGCGAGATAGGCCAATAAATCAGGGGGAAAAAGGCAAGCTCGTCGCGCACGGGATCGAGCCCGATCGGTTCGAGCGCTTCCAGGGCCGTGCGCTGCGCCAGGAACAGCGTGAGACCTTGTAGCCCGGCTTTGCTGATATCGTCGACGGCTGGATCGCCGGTGATGATATAGGCAAGGTGGGTTTGCAGCGTCGCCTTCATGGCAAAGTCTTGCTGCTGGGCCGTGAGCGGCGGTGTCCGCGGCTGCTGTGGCGCTGTCTGCGCACGGACGGGATCATGGGCGGTCAATGAAAAGACCAGGCCCGCCAGCAGCACCGCCGTCGCCGCGCGACGGCGCCGTCCAAAGGCCGTCAATCCACCGGACAGCAAAAGGACCACGATGGCGTCCAGCATAAGCAATGCGAGGGCCGCAAGAAAAATCGGTCCACGCAGGTCGAGCGGTTCGCCATGCCGGTAGATGTCACTGCGGGCGTTCAGCGGCGAAATGTCCAGCGGAGCAGGACGATCTGCCGGGGCCAGCGTGTTGACAGCGACCAGGCCTTCCGGGGGTCCGTAAAAACCCGGCGGATGATCGAGTCTGGCCCGTCCCGTGAAATTGCTCGGGATTGGTCGGGCAGTCGGCGGCGGGGTCGTAAATGCGCCGAAGCCATCGAGGACCCGCGTTGCGGGCACGACCTGGGCGGCGCGATTGCCGGTGCTTTCGGCCGCGGAATTTTCGCCCTCACCGGTCGCGGTTGAGCCTGCGATCGCTACCAGGCGCCGAAGCATATCGACGAAAGCACCCGACAAAGGCAGATCGGACCATCGGCTGTCGGCTGTGACGTGAAATAACACGAGCAGGCCTTTGCCGCGGCGCTCGGCCGTCACGAGCGGCGTGCCGTCGGCAAGCGTTGCCCAGGTACGATCGGTGAGCTGCGAGTCGGGCTCCGCCAGCACCTGGCGGCTCACGGTTACGTCGTTCGGCACCGGCATTCCGTTGAACGGGCCTTCCCGTGAAAACGCGGCGAGCGGCTGTGGCTTGTCCCAGCTGAGGCTCCCGCCAAGTATGCGGCCACCCCGCCTCAGCTTCACCGGAACGAGATTGTCGTCGCCGCTCGCAAGATGCGGCCCGGCGAAACGCACCAGCACGCCACCATTGTCGATCCATTTGTTGAGGCGCTCAAGCGCATCGGTCACGTTGCCGACGTCGGCGAGGATCAGCATCGGCAGACGACGGTCCAGGAATCGCGTGACCGCTTCTGCCGGCGCGACGCCTTCGGCGAGGCTGACATCGGCAAATGGATTAAGAGCACGAGCGAGGTAATAGGTGGCGCCGATGAGCGGTTGCGAACGATCGGCTGTCGAGCCCGACACGACGCCAACGGTTCGCCGGCGCCAGCGCTTGTCGAGCAATTGCACGGCGCCTGCCGAACGCTCCCCTGCGATCTCGAGCCGTGCCACGTCGTTGCGTATTTCAACAGGCAGGTCGATCACGGCGTCGGTCTCGCGCTCGCCGGACTTGAAACTGAAAGGCGCCTCGCCAAGCGGGAGACCTTTGAGATCGATTGCATTCACCGTGCCGACATCGCCGGGACTGGTTTGCGTGCGCAGCACCTTCACGGTCAGCGCGCCGGCCGCATTGTCCGCTGCGGTAAGCGCGTGGGCTATGGGCAGGCCGCCGTCGACGACGGTCAGCGGACGAGTACCGATTATGCGCTTGAGCCCCTCAACGAATGCAGCTCCCTTGCCGAGGTCGACGCCATCTGAAAGCCAGATCACTTCGACGTTGGACGCATTCGCAAGAAAGCGCTCGATCGCCGGCAATGCATCGGTCCGCTCGATGCCATAAGGCTTGGGCTTGATCTGCTTGATCTGCACGCGCGCTGCTCCGGCGACCTGCAGTGAGATATCGCGTTCCGTTTCCGAGATTGGCAGCACCGCTACGCCGCGACTGTCCGCCTCGGCACGCGCAATCATTTCATCGGCGGTGCGCAGGCGCGCATCCCAGGTCGATGCCGCCGGCCAACCGTCATCAAGCAGAATGAGCAGCGGCGTCGTGCGATCGACCGTCGCCATTGGAGGATTCCACAGAGGTCCGGCTGCGGCGATGATCACGAGCGCCGCCAGGGTGAGACGCAAAAGCGTGAGCCACCATGGCGTGCGCGCGGGCGTTTCTTCCTTGGGCGCGATCTCGAACAATAGCCGCGTCGGGGGAAAATCGATCTGCCGGGGGCGAGGCGGCACCAGCCGCAACAGCCACCAGAGGATCGGCAGGCTGAGGAGGCCGAGCAGGACAAGGGGCTGGGCAAAGCCAAGCGGCAATGAGCCTATCATGCGGCGCTCGCTGGATTTGCCGGGGCGTGCCGATTCTTGATGATTGCGGCTCGCGGGTTGTCGCCCATGCGCGAATGAAGGACGAGCAGAAGCTCACTGGCAGGCCTGTCAGTGCGATGAATGGCGAAGCTCCAGCCGCGCAAATCCGTCTCCGAACGAATTTCCGCGCGATGCCGCGCAACGATGCCCTGATAATCGTTGCGCCAGGTCTCCGCGCGGCCCGCGGTGATCCTGCCTGCTCCCTCGGGCTCGATGAATTCCACACGACCGGAATATGGAAAGCTTTCTTCCGCCGGATCCACGATCTGGACAACATGCCCGTGGGCGCCGGTCGCGGAGAGTTGCCCGATTGTGCCGCGCACATCACGAATGGGCGCCCAGAGGTCGGACAGCATCACGATCTCGGACAGCGGTGACGGCGCGAAGGACGGCGGCAGGCTGGCTCTCTCTGTCGGATCGTGCAGGACCGCTTCCGCCATCTTTTCGATGACGTTGCGACTCGCCGTGGGGCGCAGCAGGCCCGGAACGCCGACGCGCTCACCGCCCTGCACGAGGACTTCCGCCAGAGCAAAGGCAATCACCATCACGCGCTCGAGCTTGCTCTCGGCTGCAAGGGCAGATGCGAAATTCATCGATGGCGAGCGATCGGGCCAGATCCAGATGGTGTGCGAAGCCTCCCATTCCCGCTCCCGCACGTAGAGATGGTCGTCGCGCGCGGAGCGCCGCCAATCGACGTTTTGCGCGGCTTCCCCCGAGACAAAGCGGCGATACTGCCAAAAATTTTCGCCGGGTCCGGCGCGGCGGCGGCCGTGCAGGCCATGAATGACAGTCGATGCGACACGGCGTGCTTCCAGGATCAGACGAGGCATGGCGTCGGCAAGCTTGCGGGCGCCGACTGTCGCCTGCCGCACCGTCCTGGCTTCGATGTCGTTCGGTCTTGCCTCCGCCATCGTGACTATCCGATGCGCGCTTTTAGCCGCCGGATGACGTTGGGGATGGTTTCGCCTTCGGCGCGGGCGGCGAAGGTGATGGCCATTCGGTGCTTGAGCACAGGTTCGGCCAGCTCCAGAACGTCTTCGACCGACGGCGCGAAGCGGCCATCGAGAAGCGCGCGTGCGCGCACCGCCAGCATGAGCGCCTGGCTCGCGCGCGGGCCAGGGCCCCAGGAGATCAGTTTGCCGATCTCGCCGCCTTCGGGGCCGGGGCGCGCCGAGCGCACGAGCGCCAGAATTGCCTCGACCACGGACTCGCCGACCGGTAGACGGCGGACGAGCCGTTGCGCCGACAGCAGATCCTCGGCGGTCATCGCCGGCTTGGCGCGCGACTCCTCGGCGCCTGTCGTATCGAACAGGATTTTGCGTTCCGCCTCCTGATCGGGATAGTCGACATCGACTTCCATGAGGAAGCGGTCGAGCTGCGCTTCGGGCAGCGGATATGTGCCTTCCTGTTCAAGCGGGTTCTGCGTCGCCAGCACATGGAATGGCTTGGGCAGATCGTGACGCTGTCCCGCGACCGTCACATGCTGCTCCTGCATCGCCTGCAGAAGCGCCGATTGAGTCCGCGGCGAGGCGCGGTTGATCTCGTCGGCCATCAGCAACTGCGCGAACACCGGTCCGGCAATGAATCGGAAGCTGCGCTTTCCACCCGGACTCTCTTCCAGCACTTCGGTGCCGAGAATGTCGGACGGCATCAAATCAGGAGTGAACTGGATGCGGCGTGCGTCAAGACCCAGTACGATACCCATGGTCTCTACGAGCTTGGTCTTGGCAAGCCCTGGTACGCCAATCAGCAGCGCGTGACCACCGGACAGCACCGTGACCAGCGCCTGCTCCACCACCACATCCTGACCGAAGATCACCGCGCCGATCGCAGTCTTTGCAGCGCGGACGTGGGCAGCCGTAGATTCCGCCGCCCGAACGATCATGTCTTCGAGTTTTTCGAGGCTTTCGCCGCTAGCCATTTCTCAGTTCCTTTCACTTTCGCCCTAAGCCGCACCTCGCGCTATGCAACAAACGCACCACGCGCCGAGTTGCTGCGCCGTTAAGCCGAATCTGCCTCAATCTATGGTCAAGCTTACGCTATCTTCTACCGCCGGATCGGCTGAATCACGAAGATGCGAACAGGCGGGCGGCCGCCCAATTATCGAAGGAAAACAATGGCGAAGGCAGGGCAGGGCGGATTGGAAGGGATTGCGGCAGGGCTGCCCCGCGAAAACAAGGGGCTGCCGCCCATAGAGCGCTGGAATCCGCCTTATTGCGGCGAGATCGACATGAGGATCGCTGCGGACGGGACCTGGTTTTATCAGAAGACGCCGATCGGCCGCCCGGCTTTGGTCAAGCTGTTCGCTTCCGTACTTAAGCGGGAAGGCGACCAGCATTTCCTGGTTACGCCGGTGGAAAAAGTTGGAATTGTCGTCGACGATGCGCCGTTTCTTGCCGTCGAAATGAAAGTCACGGAGGGCGATGCCGGACGCGTTCTCGAATTCCGGACCAATGTGGACGATTGGGTCGCGGCGGGCCCCGGCCATGCGCTGCGTTTCGAGCCGCAGCCGGCCACCGGCGGCCTCAAGCCATACCTCCACGTGCGGCGAGACTTGTGGGCCAAAGTGACGCGCCCGCTGTTCTACGATCTTGTCGCACTCGGAGAAGAACGTGAGGTCGGCGGCAAGGCAATGTTTGGTGTCATGTCAGGCGGCGAGTTCTTTGCCATGGCGGAAGCCAGCGCAGTGCGGGAGTTCGCCTGATGCAGGAATCCGCAACGACCGCTCTCGCAGCGGCGGAATTCTTCGCGCGCGTGCGCCGACGGCTCACCCTCGACGTGCCGCCTGGTCTCACCGATCCGGGCATAACACCGGTGCGCGGCGATCATGATGCTGATCCGGTGATGCGCAAGATTGCGGAGGTGCGCCCGATCCGTCCAGCGGCTGTGCTGGTGCCGATTATCGACCACCCCGAGCCGACCGTGCTGCTGACGCAGCGCGCCCAGCATTTGCCGGATCATGCCGGCCAGGTTTCGTTTCCCGGCGGAAAGATCGACACTGGCGACATCGATCCGTCGGCTTCGGCCTTGCGCGAAGCACAAGAAGAGATCGGCCTTGATCGCGGCCATGTCGAGCCGCTGGGTTACCTCGATCTCTATATGACCACGCTCGGTTACCGGATCGTACCGCTGGTCGCCCGCCTGCGGCCCGGGTTCAAGCTCAGACTAAATGTCGCAGAAGTCGATGCCACGTTCGAGGTGCCCCTCGCGTTCCTGATGGACCAGGCGAATGTGCAGCGCCATTCTCGCGAGTGGCAGGGCATGACGCGACATTACTATGCGATCACTTTCGGTGAGCGCTACATCTGGGGCGTCACCGCTGGTATCCTGCGCAATCTTTACGACCGGATTTACAGATGATCCGACCGATCTTCACCGAGATCGTCCTGTTTCTCACGCCGTTCTTGCTCTACGCGGTGTTCCTGTGGGCGACGCAGGCGGGGGTGCTGGATGTCAAATCCTGGCCACTGGTCCGCGTGGCGACGCTGGCTATCGCCGCGCTCGCGCTGGTGCTCGGAAGCTTCATCTATTTCGCGCATTTTTCCGGAGCGCCGCCCGGGTCGACTTATGTGCCGGCGCATATAGAGAATGGCAAGTTCGTGCCGGGGACCACGAAATAATGTCAGCCGAAGAAGGCCGCACCGATCTCAAAATCGGGGACACCTGGCTTACCACCGGCGGGCTACCGCGATTGCTTGGCGTGATTGATCGCGATGGCGAAGAGGCGCGCGTTGTCGGCGGTGCAGTACGCAATGCGCTCATCGGCATGCCAATCGCGGAAGTTGACGTCGCCACCACCGCCGTTCCCGAAGAGGTCGTGAAGCGCGTCACTGCCGCCGGCTTCAAGCCGGTGCCTACCGGCATTGAGCATGGCACCGTTACGGTTGTCATCGACAAGCAGCCGTTCGAAGTGACCACGCTGCGCAAGGATATCGAAACCTACGGCCGCCACGCCAAGGTCGAGTTTGGCCGGGACTGGAGAGCGGACGCCGAGCGGCGGGATTTCACGATCAATGCGCTCTCGGTCACGCGCGACGGCGCGGTTTACGATTACACGGGCGGTCTCAACGATCTGAACCATCATCGCGTGCGCTTCATTGGTGATCCGTCCAAGCGCATCGCCGAGGATTATCTACGCATCCTGCGCTTTTTCCGTTTCCACGCAGCCTATGGCACCAGCGATCATCCGGATGCGGCCGGGCTCGCCGCATGTATCGCCGGACGCAATGGGCTCGACCAGCTCTCGCGCGAGCGCGTGCGCATGGAGATTTTGAAGCTGGTCGTTGCCCCGCATGCGGTGCCGACGCTTATCTCGATGACCGATGCGGGCTTGCTGCTGCGCGTGCTTGGCGGCGTCAGCTACCTGGGCAGCTTTGAAAACATGACCAAGGTTGAAGCTGCGATCGGATTGGAGGCGAACGCGGTGCGCCGGCTCGGCGCGCTTGCCATCGCAGTTCCCGAAGATGCCGACAGGCTTTGGCAAAGGCTGCGGCTTGCAAACAGCGAGCGCGATCGCCTTGCATCGATGGGAGAGGGATGGGGGCGCATCTCACCGATGTACGGAGAGAAGGCCGCGAAGGCTCTGCTGTACCGGCTGCGGCCGCAACAGTTCACCGATCGTGTGTTGCTGGGTTGGGCGCGTTCGCAGGCTACAGCTCAGGATCCGGAGTGGCACGCACTTGCGACGTTGCCGCAGCGCTGGACCGCGCCGGTGTTTCCGCTCAAGGGGGCAGACTTCATGCAGCGTGGTGTGTTGCAAGGTCCGGCACTTGGTGCGGCAATTGCCGCGGCGGAGCAGGCCTGGGTCGCGGCGGGATTTCCGAGCGATCAGGCGGCGCTCGATACGATCGCGGAGAATGCGAGCTCAGCGCCAAAAAAATAGGTCTTATTTGTGAGTACGAGTCTCTTTTCCGGCTTCGCCGACATTTCGTTTTGGCAGCTGATCCCGGTCGCGGTCGTGGCGCTGGTCGCTTCGATTGTCGGCGGCGTGTCAGGCTATGGCACCGGCGCGCTGATGCCGCTGGTGCTGGTGCCGCTGGTCGGCGCCGAACCGGTGGTGCCAATCATCGCCATATCGGCGATGTTCACGAATTCGAGCCGCGTATTCGCGTTCTCCAAGTACGCCGATTGGCGGCGCACATTGATTGTGCTTGCTGCCGCGGTTCCGACCTGTGTTCTCGGTGCGTGGGGCTATACGAAGCTCAGCAGTGCAGGTGCCGCGCTGGTCATTGGCAGCATGCTGATCCTGAGCGTGCCGCTGCGGCGGCTGATGCGCCATCACGGCGTGAAAATCGGCGATGGCGGGCTGGCGCTCGGTTCATTTGGCTATGGCCTGGTGGTCGGCGGCACCGCGGGGTCGGGCGTGATCCTGCTCTCCTTGCTTATGGCGGCAGGAGTCGAAGGCGCCGCCGTCATCGCCACCGACGCCGCGATCTCGATCATCATCGGCATCGTGAAAATTCTTGTGTTCGGGATTGCGGGCGTGATCACGGCGCAAGTGATCGCCTTTGCCCTGTTGACCGGGCTGGTTGCGCTCCCCGGAGCATTCCTGGCCAAGGCCTTCGTGGAGCGCATGCCGCTGCATGTGCATACCGCGATCCTCGATGCCGTGGTGCTGCTTGGTGGCGTATTTCTCGTGTGGGGCGCGCTGCGCTGACCCGACTTACGGCCACTTCACGACGGGAGGCATGGAAGACAGGATCGACTCCACGTTGCCGCCGGTCCTCAGACCAAAAATCGTTCCGCGATCGTAGAGCAGATTGAATTCGACGTAGCGACCGCGACGGATCAATTGCTCCTCGCGCTCGTCGTCGGTCCAGGGCGTCGTGAAGTTCTTCCGAACCAGGCCGGGATAGACGCGCAAGAAGGCGCGGCCAACATCCTGCGTGAAGGCAAAGGTCTCGTCCCAGTCGGTTTCAAGATAGTCATAGAAAATGCCGCCGATGCCGCGCGGTTCGTTGCGGTGCTTGAGAAAGAAATATTCGTCGCACCACTTCCGGTACTTGTCATAGGGCGCGATCTCGGCGTGCAAGTCGCACGCCGTCTTCATTGCTGCATGAAAGGCGATGCTGTCTGGATCGGTTTGCGTTCGGCGCCGCTCGAGCACCGGCGTGAGATCGGCGCCGCCGCCAAACCATGCCTTGCTAGTAACGACGAAACGCGTGTTCATGTGCACGGCCGGCACATGCGGATTGTGCAGATGCGCGATCAACGAGATGCCGGATGCCCAGAAGCGCGGATCTTCGCCCGCGCCGGGAATCTCCTTGCGGAACTCGGGGGCAAATTCGCCGTATACCGTTGAACAGTGCACGCCGACTTTTTCAAACACGCGTCCGTGCATGAGCGACATCACGCCGCCGCCACCCGACTCGCCGCTGTGGTCGGTGCGTTGCCATGGCGTGCGCACGAAGCGGGCGGCGTCTCGGTCCGCGAATGGCGCGTTCTCGGGCAGCGCATCTTCCAGCATCTCGAAGGCCACGCAGATATCGTCGCGCAGCGTCTCGAACCATGTTCGAGCGCGTGAATTGCGTGCCTCCAGCTGTCCTGCGTCCATGACGGCTCCGGACGGAAATATAACCCGCGCTGGTTGCTAGCACACTCGCGCGCGTCCTGTTTGATCTCGATCAGCCAACTTTGAAGCCGCCCGTCTGGCGTAGTGCTTCGCCCGCAACCATGGCGGCTGCCATTGCAACATTGATCGATCGCATGCCGGGGCGCATCGGTACGCGCAGACGCACGTCGGCGACCTTGTGCACGGCCTCGGGAACGCCGACGCTCTCGCGCCCGAACAGCAGGACCTGGTCGTCGCTGAATGCGTGCTCGAGGTAGGAGCGCTCGGCGGCGGTCGTCAGCAGTACCAGCGGCACGTGTTCGCGCAATCGCCACTCCTCGAAAGCGGGAAACGACGGGTGCCGGGTGAGGGAGACCTGGTCGAGGTAGTCCATGCCGGCCCGACGGAAGGCGCGATCGGTCACCGGGAAGCCGGCAGGTTCGATGATATGCACCTCAATGCCGAGGCAGGCGCAGAGCCGGAGAATCGTCCCGGTATTCTGC
>Ga0081455_10005437_pt1 | contig 13977 bp, 10 predicted proteins | sample TabmetS3T2R1_FD_70207 | JGI IMG/M metagenome (GOLD analysis project Ga0081455, IMG submission 70207) | Tabebuia heterophylla rhizosphere microbial communities from the University of Puerto Rico - S3T2R1 | ecosystem: Host-associated > Plants > Roots > Rhizosphere ... | reverse complement strand
GACAGCCGAAACTCCTTGACAGGATGGTGGGACGGCCAAACGATGGGTGACCCTGGCTCGCCTACGATGGCTCGGCTCCGGTGGTTGTACGCATGATTCGACTGCGGCTCGGTGTCGACGACGTGGCCCGAACGAGTTTCGCTGCGCCTTGCCTGTACTGCGAGCTTTCCGTCAGCGCCCAGGTCATACAGCAGCCGACGAGTTCGTTCCGCCGGCTCTGCGCGGTCAGCGGGGTCCGCGTCCCGTCATCGGCGAGTCATCTTCTGGAGTTGGTGCCCGCTCATGGCAACGTTCCCGACTTCCTCGCGCCGGAGGGGGCGACCAGCCTGGAGCATGCCCTCGAAATCGTCATGTCCACGCCGGACCGGCTGATCCGGAACGACCTGGCGACCGTCCCGCGGCCGGCGGCATCGTCCTGGATGCTCGATCTGGCGAACGGCGGCCTGTCCGCCCGGAACGACCTGGCGTCTTCGCTGCGTGACTACCACGATCAGGTGCTCGAGCGGCTGTGGCCGAGGATCGAACACGTTGTGGAAAATGACCTGCGGTTCCGCGCTTGGCAGCTGGCGACGAAGGGTGTCGCAGCGACGGTGGACGGCCTGCACCCGGGGATTCGCTGGCGCGATGGAACGGTTGAGGTCGACGGGCCCCTGGACGCGGATGTCGACCTGGCGGGTCGGGGCCTCCAGCTCATGCCGTCGCTCTGGACCCGCCCGGGCTTCACCATGGGCTGGACGCAGCCCACGCTCGTGTACCCGGTGGTCCGCTTGGCGTGGATGACCTCGACGGCGACCAAGAACCACCGCGACCCGCTCGCAGCGGTCGTGGGCACCACCCGGGCGCGGGTACTCCGCGCCCTGGCCGACGAGCACACGACGAGCGGACTTGCCCGCGCGCTGGGGATCAGCCTGACATCAGCGTCCACCCACGCCGCCCTCCTGCGCGATGCCGGCCTCGTGACCAGCCGACGCCAGGGCCAGTCAGTCCGCCACACCCTGACCAACCTCGGCCTCCAATGGACGTTGAACGACCAGCAGAGGCCGACCAACGCCATGTGAGGTGGGTCTCCGGTGGTGGACCGGGACCGAGCGTGGCGCAGGTAGGGACGCCGAAAGGTCCGGCCTCAAGCAAGGTTGTCGGCGAGGACGTCCTCGACCCGGTCGAGGAAGCCGGACCAGCCCTGGTCCGCCGAGACGTTCACCGAGTCAACCACAGCTGCCACGTCGGCCTGTCCGGTCTCGAGGAGCGCGGACAGGGTATCGAGGAAGCCTGCAGCCTCCAGGTCCGCCTCGAGCCGGTCAGCTGCCGCCACAAAGTCGCTGCCGGCGGCCATCGCGGTCACGGTCGCCTGTCCTTCAGCGAGCGCTGCCCGAAGGGCTGCGACCTCGGAGATCTCTGCCGGGGTGTCCAGCCCTCCGGAGATCGTTCCGAGTAACACGGCTCGGACCGCCCTCCCCGTCAGTTCGCTCTGCTGGAGACCGATTGCGTAGAGGTCGACCCCCCGCCGGAGGTCCGGGTCGTCGATCGAGTGGGTGACTGTCCTGTCGGCCTCGATCAGCAGGTCGATCACCTCGCCGTAGCGATCGAAGATGCCATCGGCGTACTCCATCTCCGAAATGCTGGCCGGACCCGGGTGGTTGTCGATCTCGTCCCGAAGGCTGCCCAAATCCCCAGCCGCGTCGAGGGCACTCCGATAGGGCGACCCGACGTCGTCCGCCAGGTCGGCGACGGTGGACCGGAAGCCGGCGAGCGCCTCGTCCGTCAGGCGGCGGCCCTCCGTGTTGTCCGCGGCCCGCGGCTCGACGGTCTCAACGCCGAGGATGCCCACCGCCGCGACGGTGCGTTCGTCGTTGAGAGCAGCAATGACGTCGCGTGACGCGAGGACGGCATGAGCTGAAGCATCGTCCGCAGACTCGGACGCCTGACGCTCCTCGAACAGACCAGCGTCCTCACCGTCGGCAGAGTCGTCGGCGCCAGAGCACGCCGTCCCCACCAGTGCCACGACGACCACCGACCCCGCCAGGCAGCGCCTCGGCCGCAAGGCCCCCATCAGCCGGATGCTAGCTCGGCGGCCTGGCCGACTAACCCCTGGCGCAGCGTCGGACGCACCCCTGGCCGGGCCTCCGTCCGTCGAGAGCGGGTGACGGGGATCGAACCCGCATTATCAGCTTGGGAAGCTGACGTTCTGCCATTGAACTACACCCGCGAGGTGGGAGAGCGAGGCTAGCTGACCGGGTCATCGCGGCGCCGATCGCGCGGTCCCAGGCTTGCCGGTGGGTCGGCCGTCGACCACTAGGGTCGGCGGCCGATGATCCTGTCGGACCACACCATTCGCGAGGAGCTGGAGGCCGGCCGCGTCGTCATCGATCCCCTGGACGAGTCGAGCATCCAGCCGTCGTCGGTCGATCTCCGCCTCGACCGGCTGTTCCGGGTGTTCCTCAACCACACGATGCCGGTCATCGACGTCAAGCAGGACCTCGAGGATCTGACCCGCCTCGTCAAGATCGACGAGGGCGAGGCCTTCATTCTCCACCCGGGCGAGTTCGTGCTCGGCTCGACGTACGAGAGGGTGACGCTGCCGGACGACCTCGTGGGACGCATCGAGGGCAAGTCGAGCCTGGGCCGGCTGGGTTTGCTGATCCATTCGAGCCTGCCCGGATCGGAGCCGGTCTGGGTGCTGGAGGACGGCGTGCTGGTGCCTCGTCCGATCGAGGATGTGGTTCGGAAGCGCCAGCAGGCAAAGGTGGCCGCGTTCGATCCCGACAGCTTCGCCGTCGGCTACCACGACATCACCGGTTGGTACGAGGGCCCACCGGATCGGATCTACGAGATCGGGCTGGCGTCGGGTCGCCGAGTCCGGGTCACCGCCGGCCACAACGTCTTCACGCTCGATCGCCACGGCAACCTCACGAAGGTGCGCACGCGCTCGCTGAGGCCGGGGGTTCGAGTTGCGGTGCCGGCGATCGTTCCGGATCCGGAGCCCGATCCGAACATCGGACGGCCGCCCCCGGTCGAGATCGTCGTCACCAATGTCGTGCCCGATCCGGCGCCGATCCAGCTGAAGGTCGCCGGCCCCACGGTCGCCGCCGCTCACGCCGCCGGTGGCGAGGAGCTGCCCGCGCTCTTGCGTGCCGGTGGATATCAGGCCGTCAACTACTACCGCCGCCGCGGGGTCCTGCCGTACGCGGTCGCCCGACAGGTACCGGGGCTCTTGGCGGCGCTCGATCGGTCCGACGTCGTTGGCTGGCGAGGCGGCCGCAATTCGATACCAGCGAGGATCACGGTGGACGGCGAGCGCGCCTGGCTCCTCGGCCTGTACGTCGCCGAGGGCTTTCGACGGGCACAGCAGGTAGTCATCTCCAACACGGACCAGGAGATCCTTGATCGAGCCGCCGCTGCGCTGAGCGCATTGGGCCTTACGTTCCATCGCGGGCCCGGTGCGCTGACCTGCGGGTCGTCCATCTTGTCGGCGTTGCTCGGGTGGTTGGGCGCGGGTGGCAAGGCGCCGACGAAGCGGGTGCCACCGATGGTTTTCGGGTGGCCTCGTCCGTTGATCGAGGCCTTCGTTTCTGGCGTCGTCGACGGGGACGGATCGCTGGATGGTGGGCGCACGTCCGTCTGGACGACCTCGGACGGCCTGGTCGAAGACCTGCTCGTCCTGTTCGCCCGTCTCGGACGCCGTGCCGGCAGCTGCCGCCGCCCGGAACGCGGCAACGCACTGCCGTCGTGGCAGGTCTACGCCCCCGATGGGGAGCACAAACTTCTCACGTCGGTGCCCCTGCCCGACCAGCTGCTCGTACGACTCCGACGTGAGAGCGGACTGAGCCAAGCCGACGTTGCCAGGCGCGCCGGGTATCGCCATGCGACCGACCTCAACAACATCGAGCGCCGCCGCGGGCGGGACGCAGTACGTCGGAGAACGTTGTGTCGCCTCTACGAGGCAGTCGTGGGCGCCGAGCCAGCTGCGCCATCGCTCCCGGGGCTGCGCCGGTTGGTCGAGGGTGACCTGCTGTGGGACGAAGTGGTCGAGGTTCGCGACACGGGAACCGTGGAACCCATCTTCGATCTCGAGGTGCGCCCCGGCGGGCGGAAGATCGAGAACTTTCTGGCTGGCTCGGGCGGTGTGTTCGTGTCGAACACCGCCGGATTCATCGATGCGGGATTCTCCGGGCACATCACGCTAGAGCTGTCCAACGTGGCCAACCTGCCGATCACGCTGTATCCGGGCATGAAGGTCGGGCAGGTGAGCTTCCTCCGCATGACGACCCCGGCCGACGTGCCGTACGGGTCGGCGCGGGTGGGGTCGAAGTACCAGGGCCAACGCGGGCCCACCCCGAGCCGGTACTGGGAGAACTTCAAGGATCAGGACGGCTGACGAGCCGTCCTTAGCCGCCGGGGAGGTCGATGATGATCGTCTGGGTGGCGATGGCGTGGACCTCGGGTGGGACGCCGGGGTCGACCGCCGGGTCCTGGAGCCTGAGCGTCACCGTGGCCGAAGGTTCCTCGCCGATGCCGTCGCCGTCCCGGTACCAGGGGCGCACCAGCGCGACGAGGTCGCGGAGCTGTGGCGGATCCCCGGGAGACAGCGTCCCCAGGTCGCAGACAATCGTGGTCGGCAGCCCGCCGAGCAGCGCGGGCGGCCGGGGCGGCTCCGGTGGCAGGCGCAACTCGCCACCGCCTCCGGGCGGCGGCCAGCCGGGCGTGGTGCATCCCTCGGGCAGCAGGCCGATCCCCGGGACGGCGGGAACGAACCCGGCATCGCCCCCTAGGGTCACTTCGAGCGACACCCCGGGCAGCGGGCGCGTGCCCAACTGCTCGGCCCCGATCGTGAGCTTGCCGATCGGCAGCCCGACGCCCTTCAGTGACAAAGGCCCCCACGTCGGCGCGACGAGCCCCAGGCCCTCCTCGTAGCGGTCGAGCGGCACCGTCGCGCTGGCCTCGACCACGCCGGCGCGGCGCAACGTCACGGTGGCCGACTGGTCGGGCGACGCGGCCGTGAGCCCCAGGCGCAGCTCGATGGTGCCACCGCTGGTCGGCGGCTGGATCACGCAGTCGACCCCCTGGCCCTCGCCGGCCGCGACCAGGGCGCAGCGGGGATCGAGGCCGGCCCCGACCGGCGCGGCCCCCGGCGTGAGCCGGATCTCGAGTTGCCGGGCGACGGTGGCCACCGCCTGCGCGGCCCGGGCGCCGGCCTCCCCGATCCGTACGGTCAGGTCGCCCCGGCCGACGCCGGATGGGGCCCACACCGGGGTGCCGACGAACGCCAGGGCCGGGACCACCGGTGGCAGCGGAGCCGGAGGCGGTGGTGGGGGCGTCGGGGGCGCCGGCGGCGGAGAGGGCGTCGCGGGCGGCGGAGCCGGTGGCGGCTTGGCCGGAGCAACGGCCGGCGGCGAGGGCGGCGGGCTGGGTGAGGGGCTGGGCGGCGGATTCGTCGGGCTGCTCGGTGGCGGCACCACATCGACCGGTGGCCGCGCGCCGAAGAGACCGGGCGTCGGTCCGTCGGAGCCGCGGAAGAGTCGCAGGTCCGAGCCGAGCCCGGCCGGCGCGTCGAACGGATCGCGCGCGGGGACGGCACCGGTGGGGGGCTCATCGTCACCCAGGTCCGGTGCGAACGTGCGGTCGCCGCCGGCGTCGATGCCCCTGCTGCCCAGCCCGGCGGCGTCCGCGGCCACGTCCGTCCGTCCGTCGCCACGGGACACGGTCAGGCTGGCGGCGGTCAGGCCGGCGATCAAGGCGGCGGCCACGGCCGCGCTCCCGGCCGACGGTGCCAGCTCGCGCACTCGCCGCCACGCCCCCTTGCCGGGAGCCCCTGACCCGGGGGCCGCCCCCGCCGTGGCGCCCCTGCCTGCGGTCCCGGCCTCGGTGCCCATGCCGGCCGCGGCACCGGCGGCCGCGAGTCCCGCGGCCTGGCCGCCGCCCACCAGGAAGATCGGCAGCAGCGAGCGCACCAGCATGCGGTTCACGTCGGTCAGCTCGACGACCAGCGCCTGGCAGGACTCGCAGTTGTCGACGTGACGCCTCGTCGCCGCCTGGTCGCGCCGGCTCAGGCCCCCACGCACGTAGGCGCCGAGCCGCGACCGGTGCGGCTCGCACTCGGGATGCGGCGACGCCAGCAGGTGGGCCTGGAGGTACGCCTGGCGCAGCTTCTCCCGCGCCCGGTATGCCAGGGCCGCCGCGGCGTTGGCGGAAACGCCCAGCACGGCCGCCAGCTCCCGGGGGGCCCGGCCCTCCACGGCGGTGTGCCACAGGACGGTCTGCCAGCGGTCGGGCAGCGACTCGAAGGCGTCGTTCATGATGTCCCGGTCGGCGCGGGCCATCTCGGGCTCGGACGCCTCGGCGACCACGGGCTCGGGGACGTCGTCGAGCGGCTGGTCCGCCGGGCGCTCGGCCCGCTCGGCCGCCAGGCGTCGCAGGGTCACGAACAGGTACGCCCGGAAGGCCTCCGTCGGCCCGCCGCCACGCCGCACGGCGGCCAGGACCTTCTCGAACGCCTCGTTGACCAGATCCTCGGGGTCGCCCAGCCGGCGGTACGTCGACGCCAGCCGCAGCGCCGCAGGTTGGTGCCGCACGTACAGCTCTGCGTACGCGGCCTCGTCGCCGTTGCGCGCCTGCTCGAGCAGCTCGGCGTCGGAGAGCGCGGTGACTGCCATGGCGAGGGGGATCTGGTGCCCGGATGGCCAGTCTGGCGCGGCCGGGCCCCGGGCACCAGGGCTGAGGGTGGTCAGGCACCACGGACAGTGCTCCCATCGGGGAGCCCGGACCGGGCGACGATCGCCCGCGCGGAACGTTTTCGCCGAACCGGCGTCACGATCCGGCCCGCGTCCCCTCTCTACGGCCATGAGCGCCCCGCGACGGGACCCGACCCCGTCCCGCCGGGCCACCGACGGTGCGCGGCGGCTCCGCGACCTCGTCGTCGGGCGGGACGGCGGGCCACGGCCCGACCACGGGCGCCTCGACGCGTTTCTCGTCGACTGGCACCGGGCGTCGGGCACCCCCATCGGTTTCGACGAGTGGTGCGACCCGGCCGCCCGTTACCTGGGAGCGGTTTTCGGGCCCGGCGCCGATCTCGCGGTCATCGAGGACGCGGTGGTGGCGTTCGCCCACGCACGCGCCGGCGCCGACCACAGCGCCGCCGCCGTGGCGGGCGACCTCGTGGCCCTCGCGCGCCTCGCGGGGCCGGGCGCGGGCCCCGAGTGGGACGGGTGGATCGACCCCCTGGGACTGCTGGCCAGGGCCCTCGGGGCCTGGGCGGCGGAACGGGTGGCCGTCGCATCGTCGGTCGACTGCGTCGATCCCGCGACCGGGCTGGTCACTGCCCGGTTCCTGGAACGACGACTTCAGGAGCTGCACGCCCAGTGCGACGCATTGGCGATCTCGCCGCCGCTGACCTTCGGCTCGGTGGTGGTGCAGCTCGGGCTGGGCGCCGTCGCGGCGTCGGAACGCGTGGCGGTCAGGGTCGCGGCGGGCCGCATCCTGGCCGAGCGCTTCCGGGCGGGTGAAACCGTGGCGGCGCTCAGCTCTTCGCGCACGGTGTGCCGCATGGCGGCCGTGATGCCCGCCTACGGCGTGCATCGGGCCCTGGCCGACGTGCGCAGCGGCCTCGCCGGCATGGCGACGGGCGAAGGCGTGGAACAGGCGGTCGTGCGGGTGCCCTTCGGGGCCGACGCCGGCTCCACGTTCACGGCATTGGTGCACTCACCGGTCGGCTAGCCCGGCCGCCGAGTCACCGCCGGAGGGGCGCTGCGTGGACGGGCGCAGCGCCCGCTTCGCGCCCTCGGTGAGCGTCGACGTCAGTCCCCCAGGGACTCCAGCCGCCGGGCGTCCCGCTGCTCGAGCGCGTCGAGCACGTGCATGGAGATGTCCCCCACCCGGACCTCGTCCTCTTCCTTGCCGGCGGCCTTGGTGCCGTCGTCGATCATGATGTAGCAGTACGGGCAGGCCACGGCGATGCGGCTCGCCCCGGTCGCGATGAGTTCCTGGCTGCGCTCGTCGTTGACCTTCTTGCCGATCGTCTCCTCCATCCACATCCGGGCGCCCCCCGCTCCGCAGCACATGCCCCGGGTGCCGTTGCGGCCGGCCTCCACGACCTCGACGCCGCCGAGGCTGCCGATGACCCGCCGCGGCGCCAGGTACACGTCGTTGTGGCGGCCGAGGTAGCACGAGTCGTGGTAGACGATCCGCTCCTCGAGCCGGGCGTCGGTCAGGTCCAGGCGCCCCTCGGCGATGAGCGACTCCAGCAGCTGGCTGTGGTGGATGACCTCGTAGTTGCCGCCGAGCTGCGGGTACTCGTTCGAGATCGTGTTGAAGCAGTGGGGGCACTGCGTGACGATCTTCCGGACCCCCATGCCGTTGAGCGTCTCGACGTTCTGCATGGCGAGCATCTGGAAGATGTACTCGTTGCCGGATCGCCGGGCCGGGTCGCCGGTGCAGTACTCGGACGGCCCGAGGATGGCGAAGTCGAGGCCGGCCCGCTGCATGAGCTTGGCCATCGCCACGCTCACCTTCTGGTTCTTGTCGTCGAAGCTGCCGGCGCAGCCCACCCAGTACAGGTACTCGTGGTCGAAGGCGCCGCCGGGCTCGACGATGGGGACGCCCTCGACCTTGGATGCCCAGGCGCCGCGGTCGGTCTGCGCCAGGCCCCAGGGGTTTCCGGAGTTCTCCATGCCCCGGTAGGCGGTGCCCAGCTCGGTGGGGAAGTTGGACTCCATGAGCGACAGGTAGCGCCGCATGTCGAGGATCTTGTCGAGGATCTCGATGTTGACCGGGCAGATCTCGTCGCACGCCTTGCACGACGTGCACGCCCAGATCTCGTCGGGCGTGATGCGCTCGAAGAGCGAATCGGCCGTCACGGTGATCTCGGGGGTGACGCCGATGGGCGGCGACACCGGGGGCGTGCCGGTGAGGGCCATGACCTCGCCCGTCTTCAGGACGATCTCGCGCGGATCGAGCGGCTTGCCGGTGGCGTGGGCCGGGCACACCGACGTGCAGCGGCCGCACATCGTGCAGGCGTCGGTGTCGAGCAGCTGTTTCCAGGTGAAGTCCTCGACGGTGGCGGCCCCAAACGACTCGAGCTCGGTCTCCATGAGGTTGGGCATCGCCTTCATCGCACCCTTCGGGCGCTCGCGGTCCCGCAGGTACATGTTGAGCGGCGAGGTGAACATGTGGCGCAGCATCGTGACCGGCAGGACGATCAGGAACACCAGGAAGGTGGCGACGTGGGCCACCCACCAGCCCTGGTGCCAGCCGGCCACGCTCCCGCTGCCGTCGACCAGGCCCGACAGCGGGTAGCCGATCACCGACCACTTCTCGAAGCCGGGCCGCCCGGCGAGGGCGATGCGGTACGTCTCGGCGCCGAAACCGGTGACGCCGATGGCCAGCAGCGTCCCGAGGATGACGGCGTGCTCGGGCTTGGACTTGATGCGGATCCGGTACGGCCGTAGGAGGTAGCGACGCACGATGGCCCACCCCACCCCGACCAGGAACAGCGCACCGGCCACGTCGCCCACCAGCGCGTAACCGCGGTACACGTCGCCGTGGAGGAACTTGGCGCTCTCCGGCGCCTGGTGGTTGATCTCCGACACGACCGTCACGGCGAAGAGGACCAGGAAGCTGAAGTAGATGAGCGAGTGCATCACCCCGGCGACCGGGTCGCGCAGGAGCGTTTGCATGTAGACCCCGGCCCGGAAGTCCCGCAGGCGGCGCCCGACGTTGGCCCGGGTGGTGCCGCGGTCGTCGGGCCCGCCCCGCTCCCAGTTGCGGACCCGCCACGAGAACACCACGGCCCCGTACACGATGACGACGGGGATCACCGTGTAGAAGACGGCCTTCCACGCCGAGGGGATGTTGAGGAAGACCTCGCGCTGCACTGTGGAGTCGTCGTGCCACTGCAGAACGGTCGCCACGACGCCGGACGCCACGACGACGAGGGCAAAGGCCACGCCGATACCGATCGCGACGTCGCGGGGGCGGATCCGTCGCGCCGGTGCGGGTGTGCTGGTGCGCTCGCCGGTCTCGTCGGCGATCGTCGCGGTGCTCACGCCGCGGAAACCTACCCAACCCGGCCGGAGGCGTCGGAATCCGTCGCGGCGCCCGCGAGTGGGCGCCCGCTGCCGAGTCGCCGGCCAGGCGAACGATCAGCCGAACGTCTGGCTGTCGAGATCGCGCACCTTGCTGGCCAGGGCGGCGAGCATCTTGCGGTTAAGGGCCGGCACCTCGTCGAGCAGGCCCGCGAACTCGCGCGGCCCCAGGACCAGGACCGTGAGCGGTGTCTTGGCGGTGACGCTGGCCGTGCGGGGACCGTGGTCCAGCAGTGCCAGCTCGCCCACGCAGTCTCCAGGACCCAGCGTGGTGATCCTCTGCCCGCCCCGAGATACGTCGGCTTGGCCGTCGACGATGATGAACGCCTCGCGGCCGATCTCGCCCTGGGTGACGAACTGCTTGCCCTCGTCGATCGACATCTCTGTCGATGCTTTGGCGACCGCCCGCAACTCCTTGTTCGTCGCACCCGAGAACAGCGGGACGGTTGCGAGGTGGTCCAGGTACTTCTCCCGTGCCATGGCGGCGGAGCTTAGGGATCCCCAGGCCGGCACGTGTGGACGGTCATCCGACCGAAACAATCGCCGTCGGCCCGGGTGCCCGCTCGGGGCGGTCGGACTGCGATTGCAGACGTGTGATTTGGGTGCGCGCGGGGTACCCAACGTGCAGTCGTCGTTCCGGTACGTCCCCGCGACGCCGGGGCCTCAGCTGAGGGTGCCGGGACGGCGGAGGAATCACGAGGGAGGACACATGGTTTCGAGTACGGGTGTTCGAATCCCGCTCGCCAGTCTCATCGTGCTGCTCTGGCTGATCATTGGCGTCATCGTCGCCTTCAACGAGGGATATGACCACTTCGACACCTGGTCGCAGTTCGCGACCTTCCTGCTGGCTGTCGTGCTCTGGCCCATCCCCGCGACGGGCGGCGCGGTCGGCATCAGGTTCTGACGGGCGCTGACGATCGGGGGCGCGGGTCGTTCGGCCCGCGCCCCCGGCGCGTCCTGGCGGCAAGGTCAGCTCCGTCGGCGGTGAGGGAGCCGTCAGCCGCCAGCTTGGCGGGCCACGGCATCGGCGGCGGCGGCGATCTCCGCCGGCGAGCGCAGGTAGCGCTCGATCGTGGGCTTCGCCACGAGCGGGAGGAAGTCGTCGCCGAGCTCGTAGACCAGCGGCTCCCCGGTCGGGATGTTGAGGTCGACGATGGCGGCGTCGGAGATGCCGTCGAGGTGCTTCACGAGGGCCCGCAGGCTGTTGCCGTGCGCGGACACGAGCACGACTCCACCGGGGGCGAGGTCCGGGACGATGCCGTCGTACCAGTACGGCAGCATCCGCTCGACGACGTCGGCGAGGCACTCGGTGTCGGGAACGAGCTCCGGTGGCAGCCCTGCGTAGCGCGGGTCGTGGCGCACGTTGCGCGGGTCGCCCCTGTCCATCGCCGGGGGGCGCACGTCGTACGACCGCCGCCACAGCTTCACCTGGTCGGTGCCGAAGCGCTCTGCGGTCTCGGCCTTGTTGAGCCCCTGCAGGTCGCCGTAGTGGCGCTCGTTGAGGCGCCAGTGCCGCCGCACGGGAATCCACGAGCGCCCCATCTCGCGCAGCGCGAGGTCGGCGGTCCGGATCGCCCGGACCAGCACCGACGTGTGCACCACGTCCGGCAGCAACCCGCGCTCGGCCATGAGGCGGCCACCGGCGACCGCCTGCGCCTCACCGGTGGCCGTCAGGTCGCAGTCGTACCAGCCGGTGAAGAGGTTCTCGAGGTTCCACTCGCTCTCGCCGTGACGGAGCAGCACGAGCGTGCGGGCCATCGCGGAGCGGTCAGCCGGGGCCAGGTTGCGTGCTCGGCGTGGTCTCGCTCTCCCGGAAGCGCCCGACCACCAGGGTGACCGTCGACCCCTGGTCGACCTGCGCACCGGCCGTTGGGTTCTGGCTCAGGACCACGCCGTCCTGGTTGGGATCGTTCGTGTTCTGATCGCGGATCTGCACGTCGAACCCCTGGAGTTGGGCACGTGCGTTGTCCTCCGCGAGCCCCTCGACGTTGGGCACGCCGACCTGGGCTTGACCCGACGACACCACCAGCGTGATGGTCGCATTGGCGGCCGCCTGCTGTCCGGCGCCCGGCTCGGTGCGGATGACCTGCCCCTCGTCGACGTCGTTGGACGCCTCCTGGCGCTCCTGGATGTTCGTGAAGCCGGCGCCGTTGAGGGTGTTCCGCGCGTCGTTCACGCTCTGTCGCGACACGTCCGGTATCTGGATCGTGTTCGGGCCCGACGAGTAGAAGATCGTCACCGTCGAGCCGACTGCCGCCTCGGCGGCGGCGGCCGGGTCGGTGCGGATCACGATGTTCTCCTCGACGTCGGCGTTCTCCTCGGCCTTCTGGCTGGGGACGAAGCCGGCTTCGGTGAGCAGCTGGCTGGCCTCGTCGACCGACTTGCCCGTGACGTCGGGCACCGTCGCAGTCTCCGGCCCGGCGCTGAGAGTGATCGTGACCTCCGAGCCCTCCTCGGCCTGCTCGTTGGCAGTGGGGTCCTGCTTGATCACCTGGTCGACCGGCTGCTCCGACGCTTCCGAGGCCCGCTTGACCGTGAAGCCCTCGGCCTCGAGGACCTGCTGTGCCTGGTCGGCGGGCTGGCCGACGACGTTCGGCACCGTGACCAGGGTCGGCTCGTCGCCGTTGTCGGCGAAGTTGCGCACCAGCAGGAACAGGAGTCCGGCCAGGATGAGCAGCAACAGGATGAGCATCGGCAGGAACCAGCGGGAGCGCTTCGGCTCTTCCTCCTGCTGCGCGTAGTCGTCGTAGGGGCCGTAGTCGCCGTACCCGTCGTCTGACCAGCCGGGCGCGGCGGCGGTGCGGTTGTAGCCGGTGGGCGCCATCACGTTCGTGGCGCCCGGATCGACCGGCGGGGCCAGCACCGGCTCGGCCAGGATCCGCGCGCCGTCGAGGTAGCGCCGCAGGTCGGCCCGGAGGTCCTGCGCAGACGGGTAGCGGTTCGCCGGGTTCTTGGCGAGGCACTTGAGCGTGATGGCCTCGAGGGTCTCGGGCAGGGCCGGGTCGATCTGACGTGGCGGGACCGGGTTCTCCTGCACGTGCTTGTAGGCGATGGCCACGGCGCTCTCGCCGCTGAACGGCGCCTGCCCGGTGGTCATCTCGTAGAGCACGCAGCCGAGGCTGTAGAGGTCGCTACGCGGATCGACCGGCGCACCGCGGGCCTGCTCGGGGGAGAAGTAGGTCGCGGTCCCCATGACCGAGCCGGTCTTGGTGAGGTTCTGGTCGGAATGGTCGCTGATGGCCCGGGCGATGCCGAAGTCGGCCACCTTGACGCTGCCGTCGGGGGTGACGAGCACGTTGCCGGGCTTCACGTCGCGGTGCACGACGCCGTTGCGGTGGGCGAAGCCGAGGGCGGCCGCGATGTCGACGGCGATCTCGGCGGCGCGATCAGGGTGGACCCGCCCGTCGTCGCGCAGGATCTCGGCCAGCGTGTGACCCTCGACGTACTCCATGACGATGAAGTAGGTGCCGTTGGCCTCGCCCCAGTCGAACACCGACACGATGTTGGCGTGCTGGAGGTTCGCGGCCGACTGGGCCTCGCGGCGGAAGCGCTCGACGAAGCCGGCGTCGGTCGCCAGCGCCGGGAACAGCACCTTCACCGCCACCGGGCGGTCGAGCATCTGGTCCCGGGCCAGGTAGACCTCGGCCATGCCGCCGCGCCCGAGCCGCCGGTGTAGCTCGTAGCGCCCGTTGAAAATGACTTGCCCCTGCTGCGACGACATGCGGACCTCAGGTTACGAGATGGGGATATCCACGCCCGAGTTGATGGGTCATCGCTTACCCCGAGTTGGAGTCCCCAGATTCCTGGTCAGCCGGCGCCGCCGGCTGTTCCAGGGCCTGCCGCATCACCGCTGATGCGATCGGCGCTGCCACTCTGCCACCAGTTTGCTCGCTCACGCCCG
>Ga0081455_10005436_pt1 | contig 13978 bp, 14 predicted proteins | sample TabmetS3T2R1_FD_70207 | JGI IMG/M metagenome (GOLD analysis project Ga0081455, IMG submission 70207) | Tabebuia heterophylla rhizosphere microbial communities from the University of Puerto Rico - S3T2R1 | ecosystem: Host-associated > Plants > Roots > Rhizosphere ... | reverse complement strand
TGGGTCGGGACCATCGACTCGCTGGGGATGCGGTAGGGCTTGACGAGGAAGGCCTGGATGGCGAGCGCCAGCCCGAGGGCGACGGCGACGATGACCGCCAGCTCGAGGAGCGACGCGCCGGCCGACTTCCTCTTTGTGCCCACTTACGCCTTGTCTTCGGCCGGCTCGGCGTCAGCCTCGGGCTGAGCGCCGTTGGCGTCGGCCTCGGCCTCGGCCGCGGGTGCTTCTTCGTCGGCCGGAGCGTCTGCCTCGGCGGCGGGAGCCTCGGCCTCGCCGGCCGGAGCCTCGGCCTCGGCCTCCGCGGCGGGAGCCTCGGCTTCCTCCGCGGTCTCGGCCTCCTCCGCGCCCTCGGCCTCGGGAGCCTCGACAGTCCCGTCGACGTCGGCAGCCGTATCGGCCGCGCCGCCGGCCTCGACGACCTCGTCGGCCGTCACGCCCTCGGCGTCGACCGCCTCGCTGGCCGCGGCGGCCTCGGCCTCCAGCGCGGCGACCGGGTCGTTGACCAGGCCGGGCGTGACCGACTCCTCCGGACCGGTGTAGCGACGCTCGCGGACGCGGGCGCGCTTGCCGACCCGCTCGCGCAGGTAGTAGAGCTTGGCGCGGCGCACGTCGCCGCGGGCGGCGACGTCGATCTTCTCGATCTTCGGCGAGTGCAGCGGGAACGTCCGCTCCACGCCGACGCCGAAGGACTGCTTGCGCACCGTGAAGGTCTCGCGCAGGCCGTGGCCCTGGCGCTTGATCACGACGCCCTCGAAGACCTGGGTCCGGCGGCGCGTGCCCTCGATGACCTGGAAATGGACACGGACGCGGTCGCCGGCGGCGAACTGCGGGACGCGGCGCAGTTGCGCGCGCTCGAGGTTGTCGATCACGGTGCTCATGGCAAAGAGAAGGCGCGGGAGGACGAGTAAGTGCAGTCCCGCGCGCGGCGGCTCATGGTAGCGAAGAACCGCTGGTACCCGCCGCACCGCGTTCGCGGCTGCGGGCGCGCCGCCACTGGCGAATCTCCTCGTGGTGACCGGAGAGCAGGACGTCGGGCACCTTCCAGCCCCGGTACTCGGCCGGACGCGTGTAGTGCGGGTACTCGGGATCGCCGCCGAGCGCCTCGCTGAACGACTCCTCGACGGCCGAATTCGCGTGGCCGAGCGAGCCCGGGAGCTTGCGCAGGACGGCGTCCATGACGACCATCGCCGCGAGCTCGCCGCCCGACAGCACGTAGCGGCCGACGCTGACCGGATCGGACGCGAAGTGCTGCACGATCCGCTCGTCGAAGCCCTCGTAACGCCCGCACAGCAGCGTGATCGCCGGCTCCTCGGCGAGCTCCTCGACGAAGCCCTCGTCGAGCATCCGCCCGCCGGGTGTCAGCGCGAGGACGCGGCGCTGGTGGCGCAGGTCGACCGGGTCGACGCCGTAGAACCCCCGCATCGCCGCGTCCATGACGTCGACACGCAGAACCATGCCGGCGCCGCCGCCGAACGGAGTGTCATCGACCTGACCGCCGCTGAGCGGCGTGTGCTCGCGTGGGTTGAGGGTCCGCAGCTCGTGGCCGTGCGCCATCGCGTTGGCGACGTGCCGCTGCCCCCTGAACCAGTCGAACCATTCGGGGAACAGCGTGACGACGTCGAGCTGCATCAGTCGGCTTCGCGCTCGCCGAGGAAGCCCAGGTCGACGTCGACGACGCCCGCGTCGATGTCGATCGACCGAACGGCGTCGCGGATGAGCGGAACGAGGAGCTCGCCGTCGTCGACCCGCCCCACGTCGAGCGCCTCGCATGACGGCAGCGCGACGAGCCGCCGCACGTAGCCGACGAACTCGTCCCCGTCGACGACGCGGCAGCCCTCGAGGTCCTCCGCATACCACTCGTCCTCCTCGAGCGGCGGGGCCTCGTCGCGGTGGACGAACAGATCGGTCCCGCGCAGGGCCTCGGCGGCCTCGCGGCTTTCGTGTCCGCCGAGGCGCAGGATCGGGCGGTCGTCGGTGCCGGCGCGGCGCACGATCTCCGCCTCCGCGTCGCCAACCCGCACCGTCGTGCCGAGCGCCAGGAGCGCGCCGCGGGGACGCGTCACGTGAAAGGAACCATCCAGCCCGTGCGGCCGGCCGACCCGGCCGGCGGCGAGCCACTCGACGCGCGAGCGCACCATGTCAGTCGACGATGTCGACGAGGACGCGGCGGTTCTCCTTGACCGCCGCCGCCTTCACAATCGTCCGCAGGGCGTTGGCCGTGCGGCCGCCGCGGCCGATGATCTTGCCGTAGTCGTCCTCGGCGACCGCGAGCTCGAGCACGATCGTGCCGTCGTCTTCCTCGAACTGCTCGACGGACACCTGGTCGGGATGGTCGACCAGCTTGCGCACCAGCGATTCGAGCAGTTCGCGCATGTCCGCGGCTACTGCGCGGAGGCGGAGGGGTCGACGCGCGCGGAGGGGTCGATGCCCTGCGTCTTGAGCAGCTTGCGGACCTGCGGGGTGGGCTGCGCGCCCTTGGCGAGCCACGCGCGGACCCGGTCCTCGTCGATCTTGATCGACGACGGCTGCGTCTGCGGGTTGTACTGGCCCACGGTCTCGATGAACCGGCCGTCCCGCGGCGAGCGCTGATCGGCGACGACAACGCGCCAGATCGGATCCTTCTTGCCGCCCACGCGGGTGAGCCTCAGTCGTACTGCCAACGGAAGTTCCTCTCGAAGTCCTTTAAACCGACCGGAGAGGGTAGCGGGGTTGCGCTCGCACCGGGCTGGCGACGGGCAACCGCTAACTAGCGGCCCTGGCGCATGAGCGCCCCGAGGTCGGGCATCTTGCCGCGACCGAGCTGGCGCATGAGCTTGCGCATCTGGTCGAACTGCTTGACCAGCTGATTGACCGACTGCACGTTCGTCCCGGACCCCTTGGCGATCCGCAGCCGCCGCGAGCCCTTGATGAGCTCCGGCCGGCGGCGCTCCTCGGGCGTCATCGACAGGATGATCGCCTCGACGCGATCGAGCTCGCGCTCGTCGACCTTCATGTTCGACAGCTGGTGGCCGGCGAGCCCGGGCATCATGCCGAGCAGCGACTGCAGCGGCCCCATCTTGCGGATCGTCTTGAGCTGCTTGAGGAAGTCCTCGAGCGTGAACTCGTTCTTGCGCAGCTTGCGCTCGAGCTCCTTGGCCTCGTCCTCCTCGAACTGCGACTCGGCCTTCTCGATGAGCGACATCACGTCGCCCATGCCAAGGATCCGCTGCGCCATCCGATCGGGGTGGAAGCGCTCGAACTGGTCGAGCTTCTCCCCCACCGACGCGAACAGGATCGGCTTGCCGGTGACCGCCTTGACGCTGAGCGCGGCGCCGCCGCGCGCGTCGCCGTCGAGCTTGCTCATGAGGACGCCGTCGAACTGCACGGCGGCCGCGAACTGCTCGGCGACGTTCACCGCGTCCTGACCGGTCATCGCGTCGACCACCAGCAGAATCGAGTGCGGCTTGACCGCGCCGCGGATCCGGACGAGCTCGTCCATCAGCTCCTTGTCGACGTGCAGGCGGCCCGAGGTGTCGACGATGAGGACGTCCTTGCCGTCGGTCTTGGCGCGGTCGAGCGCCCAGCGGGCGATGTCGACCGGGTCGCGATCGGTGCCCTGCTCGTAGACCTCGGCCCCCGCCTGCGCGCCCACCTTCACGAGCTGATCGACCGCGGCCGGACGGTAGACGTCGCAGGCAGCCAGGGCGACCGACGAGCCGTGCTCGCTCTTCAGCCAGCGCGCGAGCTTGGCCGCCGCGGTCGTCTTGCCGGAGCCCTGCAGGCCCGCCATGAGGATCACGGTCGGCGGCCGCGGCGAGAACGTCACGCCGCGCGAGGCGCCGCCCATCAGCGCTGCGAGCTCCTCGTGGACGATCTTGACGACCTGCTGCCCCGGGTTGAGCGTGCCGAGCACGTCGGCACCCAGGCAGCGCTCCTTGACCGTCGCGGTGAACGACTTGACGACCTTGAAGTTGACGTCCGCCTCGAGCAGGGCGAGGCGGATCTCGCGCATCGCCTTGTCGATGTCGGCCTCGGTCAGCGTGCCGTGGCCGCGGACGTCGGCAAGAGTGGCCTGGAGCTTCTCGGAAAGGGCGTCGAACACGAACGGTGCAGTCTAGGACCCTGCAACCCGCCGGATGACGGTCACCCCGTCGCGCACGGTGAGCAGGACGTTCTCGGTGCGCGGATCGGCCTGGACGTGGTCGTTGAACGCGGCGATCGCGCGGTCGCGCTCGTCCACCGGCGCCACCACGTCGCCGCCCGCCAGCGTGTTGTCGGCGACGATCACGCCCCGCGGCGAGAGCTTGGGCACGACCGCCTCGTAGTAGCCGGTGTAGCCCTCCTTGTCGGCATCGATGAACACGAAGTCGAACGGGCCGTCGAGCCCGGCGATCGTGTCCAGCGCCGGACCGACCCGCACGTCGATGAGGTCCCCGTAGGGCGAGCGCTCGAAGTAGCGGCGGGCGAAGTCGGCGCGCTCGGGCGAGAGCTCGCAGGTCACGATCCGGCCGCCCGCCGGCAGGCCGCCCGCCATCGCCAGCGCCGAATACCCCGAGAAGGTCCCGATCTCCAGGACCAGCTGCGGCGCCGACATCGCGACCAGGAAGCGCAGCAGCCGGCCGAGCACCGGCCCGGCGATCATCCCCGGCGACGTCAGCGACGCGAACGTCTCGTCGTAGTTCTCCGCGAGCAGCGGCTCGAGCGGCGTCACGTGCGCCTCGGCGTACTCCTCGAGGGCGTCGGCGAGCAGCGGGGTCATGCCCCCATGCTGTCAGCCCGCCCGCCCCGGCACCGCGACGCCACACTCGTACGCGAGCACCACCGCCTGCACGCGGTCGCGCAGTCCCAGCTTCATCAACACGCGGGCGACGTGCGTCTTGACCGTCGTCTCCGAGACGACGAGCTCCTCGGCGATCTCCGCGTTCGACAGGCCGCGCGCAACGAGCTTGAACACCTCGAGCTCGCGCGCGGTGAGCTCGTCGAGCCCCTTCGGCGGCTGGGCGGGCGCCGGCCGCGCGGTGGCGAACTCCTGGATCAGGCGCTTCGTGATCGACGGCGCCAGCAGCGCATCGCCCCCGGCGACGACCCGGATCCCGGCGACGAGCTGCTCGGGCGGGACGTCCTTGAGCAGAAAGCCGCTCGCGCCCGCCCGCAGCGCCTCGTAGACGTACTCGTTGAGGTCGAATGTCGTGAGCATGAGCACGCGCACGGGGCGTTCGCCCGCCGCCGCGATGATCCGCCGGGTCGCCTCGATGCCGTCGACCTCGGGCATGCGGATGTCCATGAGCACGACCTGGGGCTCCAGGTGCTCGGCGAGCGTGACGGCCTCACCGCCGTCGGACGCCTCGCCCACCACGTCGAGGTCGTCCTCGGCGTCGAGGATCATCTTGAAACCGGCGCGCACGAGCGCCTGGTCGTCTGCGATCAGGATGCGAACGTTCATCTGAGTGCCGGGTCCCCCACCGGGATCCTCGCACGGACCTCGAAACCGCCGTCGGGGCACCGGCCCGACTCGAGCTCCCCGCCGAAGACCCGGACGCGCTCGCGCATGCCCACGAGCCCGTGTCCACCGCCGCCCAGCGCGCTCGCCGCGGCGCTCGCGCGCCCCCGGTCGCGGACGTGGAGCTGCACCTCGTCGGCGGCGTAGCGCACCCGGACGTCGGTGGGCGCGCCGCCCGCGTACCTGATCGCGTTCGTGATCGCCTCCTGGAGCACGCGGTAGGCGGCGAGCTCGACGCCCGCCGGCAGCGTCCGGCGCTCCCCCTCGATCGCCAGCTCGACGGGCAATCCCGCCGCCCGCGCGCGCTCGACAAGCCCGTCGAGCCCTTCGAGCGTTGGCGTCGGGCCGTGCTCGACGTGCAGGACCCCGAGCAGGCGCTGCAGCTCGGCGATCGCCTCGCGGCCGGTCGCGGCGATGAGCCGCGCCGCGTCCTCCGCGCGGGCCGGGTCGCGCTCGAGGATGCGGCGCGCGCCACCGGCCTGCACGACCATCACGCTGACCGAGTGGGCGACGACGTCGTGCATCTCGCGCGCGATCCGCCGCCGCTCTTCGGCAACGGCGAGCTCGGCCTCAGCGGCGCGACGCTCCTTCGCGCGCGCCACGGCCTCGTGGAGCTCGCCGGCGAGTCGCGCGCGGCTGCGGGCGACGCGGCCGGCCAGCCCGAGCGCCGTGATCATCACGAGCGGGAACACGACGTCCCCGCCTGTCATCGAGTCGTCGAGCGCGTTCGCAACGAAGACGCCGAGCACGAGCAGCCCGAGCCCGACCGCGGCCTCGGCGTCCGAGGCGTGCGCGCCGAGGCCGAAGGAGAGGGCCAGCAGGCAGAACCAGATCGTCACGAAGTCGCCGGCCGAGGTCAGCCCGGTGCCGAGTAGCGCCCCGGCGAACAGGGCCGCGGTCGCGGGCAGCGGCGCGCTGCGCCACCAGGCGACCGGCAGGGTGATCCACACGACGGCGAGGACGTTGAGCGCCAGCGGTCCGCGGAGGTGATCGCTCAAGACCAGCTCGACCAGTCCCGTCACGAGCGCGAGCCCGGCGAGGGCCCAGTCGAGGCGGGACGGCCGCGTCATGCCGCGCCTCCCACCGGCAGGCGGGCGAGGACGGCGAAGCCCCCCGCGCGTGGACGCGCGGTGCGCAGCTCCCCGCCGTAGAGCGCGACGCGCTCCGCGATGCCCGGCGGCGCGGAACGCGGAGCACCGTCGTCGAGCACCTTGAGCTCGACGACGTCTCCGGTGTAGCGCACGCGCACGCTGGCGCTTCCGGCGCCGCCGTCACGGACGGCGCCTGCCAGCGCCTCCTGGACGACGCGGAACGCGGTGAGGTCGGCGCCGGCGGCAAGCGCGACAGGGTGGCCCTCGAGCTTGAGCGTCACCGCGAGTCCCGCGCCCTCGACGCGGCGCACGAGGTCGGCGACGTGCGCGAGCGTGGGCTGCGGCGCGAGCGCCAACTCGTCGTCCTCGTGACGCAGCACGCCGAGCAGGCGGCGGATCTCGGCCAGCGCATCGCGCCCGGTCTGCTCGACCGCGCTGAACGAGAGCGCGGCGAACGCGGGCTGCGTCACAACGAGGTCCGCGGCCTGGTCGGCCTCACGCACCATGCGCTGGAGCGCGCGGGCGACGACGTCGTGAAGGTCGCCGGCGATCCGTTCGCGCTCCTCGGCCACCGCTTCGACAGCCCATGCCTCGCGGCCGTCGTCGTTGGCGGCGGCATGCAGCGCTCGGGCCACGCGCGCGCGCTCGCGGAGCAGCCGCCCGGCGAGCACGGGAGCGGCCACGATCACGAGCCACCCCCACACGACGTTGACGCCCTGCCCGTCGGCCATGGGGTCTGCGAGCGCCAACGCGGCGACCAGCGCGGCCAGCCACGCGACGCCGACGCCGAGCCGGCGTCCCTGGAGCTCGGCGCCGATCGTGTACGAGACGATGAACGCTGCCAGCCACGGGCCGACCAGCTCGGCCTGATGGTCCCCACCGACGCGCTCCATCGCGACCAGCCCGGCGAACACGAGGCCCGCGGCGACCAGCGGCGCGCGCCGCCGCACGGCGATGCCGCACGCCATCGCGACGGTGAGCGCGCGGGTGGCGAGCACCGTCCCCGACGAGGCGTCGACGAACGTCAGCTCGAGGTTGCACTCGAGCAGGTAGACGGCGGCGAGCAGGAGGTCCGCCATGGCCGGCGGCAGATTGCGCACCCGCCCCCACAACGTCGTCAATGCCCCCACGCGCCGACTCTAACCCGCCGCGCCCCGGTCATCCTCGTTCGCCTAGACGATCGTCGGATCATCCTCAAGGAGGACACGGATTCGTCCCCTGAGCAGGCCGAAATCGCCCGCGCGGGCGACGACGCGGCGCGCCCACCCTGGGAATGTCTCGCCATGAGGGAATGGACGGCGACCACGACGGTGCAGGCGCGGCCCGAGGCCGTGCTCGATGTCCTCACCGATCCCGAGGCCTGCGCGCGCTGGGCGCCGATCCCGTTCGACGTCGAGGACCTGCGCACATCGCGCCTTCGCTGCGGCAGCCGGGCGCGCGTGAGCGGGCGCCTCGCGGGCCGGCGCGTCGGCTTCGACGTCGAGGTCCACGAGGCGATCGACGGCCGCCTGCGCCTGAGCGCCGACGGCCCGGTCGGCATGGACGTCCGCTACGACCTCGAGCCCGCCGCGGGCGGGAGCGAGGTCCGTGCATCGGTCAGCGTCCGCCCCAACCGCGGGCTGGCCGGGCGGCTCATGGCCGAGGCCACCCACGCCCTGCTCGCCGCCGGCGCCCTCCAGGCAGCGATCTCGCGGCTCGCCCGCGAGGCAGCCACCTGCTGACACCAACCACCTAGAAGGGGCCATCCACCCATGCTCAACGAGAGCGTTGCGACCGCGCCTGCGGTCGGCACCACCACCGCCGTGTCCGCGCAGGCCGTCACCCGTCGCTACGGGGAGGGCGAGGCGGCCGTCGACGCGCTGCGCGGCGTCACCATCGGCGTCCCCGCCGGGCAGTTCACGGCGATCATGGGGCCCTCGGGCTCGGGCAAGTCGACGCTCATGCACCTGCTCGCCGGCCTCGACCGGGCGACGTCGGGCAACGTGCGCATCGGCGAGCACGACATCACGAAGATGAGCGACAAGGCGCTGACGAAGCTGCGCCGCGAGCACATCGGCTTCGTCTTCCAGTCCTTCAACCTGCTCCCGACGCTCAGCGCCGAGGAGAACGTCGTGCTGCCGCTCACCATCGCCGGTCGCAAGCCGGACCGCGGCGCGCTCGACGGCCTTCTCGATCGCGTCGGCCTGACCGACCGCCGGCGCCATCGCCCGGCCGAGTTGTCCGGCGGCCAGCAGCAGCGCGTCGCGATCGCCCGCGCCCTGATCTCGGTGCCGACGGTCCTCTTCGCCGACGAGCCGACCGGCAACCTCGACTCCACTGCCGGCGGCCACGTGCTCGACCTGCTGCGCGACGCCGTCGACCTCGACGGCCAGACGACGGTCATGGTCACGCACGACCCGCGCGCCGCCGCGCGCGCCGACCGCGTCCTGTTCCTGGCGGACGGCGAGATCGTCGCCGACCTGTCCGCGCCGACCGAGGGCGACGTCCTGGCGCAGATGAAGGCGGTGAGCGCCTGATGCTCCGGATCGCGCTCAAGGGCCTCCTGGTCCGGCCGATGCGGACGACGCTGACCGCGCTGGCGATCGTGGTCGGCGTGGCCACGATCACGGCCGCATTCACGCTCACCGACACGATGGGCCGCGCGGCTGACGATCTGTCGTCGTCGGCCTACGACGGGACGGCCGCGGTCGTCACCGCACCGAGCCCCTTCGCCTCTACCACCGACAACGACAACCTCCAGCAGCCGACCATCGCCGCGCGGACTATCGACCGCGTGCGCGCGGTGCCTGGCGTGGCCGCCGCCGCCGGCGACATCACCGACCTCCACACGAAGATCGTCGGCGAGGACGGCAAGGTCGCGGGAGACGGCCCGTGGTTCGGCATCGGCCTCGACCCCGTCGCCGCCCGCAGCGACGGCAAGCTCAGCCCGTTCCGCCTGAAGTCCGGTACCTGGGCCGCGGGCCAGGGCGAGGTCGTGCTCGATGCCGGGACCGCCGGCAAGCAGCACCTCCACGTCGGCGACACCGTCCGCATCGCCACCGCCGGCCCCGCGCGCCCGTTCAAGATCACGGGCCTCGCGACGTTCGGCTCGGTCGAGTCGATTGGCACCGCGACCATCGCGGTGTTCGACCTGCGCGCCGCGCAAGCGCTGTTCGACAAGACGGGGCGCGTCGACGCGGTCCTCGTGGCCGCGCGCGACGGCGTGCCCGCCGCGCAGGTGCGGCGCAACCTCGCCGCCGCGCTGCCCGACGCCAAGGTGCAGACCGCGGCCAAGCAGGACCGCTTCACCCTCGACGGCCTGAAGACGTTCATCTCGATCATCAAGGGCGTGCTGCTCGGCTTTGGCGCCGTGGCGCTGCTCGTCGGGGCGTTCACGATCTTCAACTCGCTGTCGATCACCGTCGCCCAGCGCTCGCGCGAGTTCGGCCTGCTGCGGCTGGCCGGCGCATCGCGGCGGCAGGTGCTGCGCACCGTCGTCGTCGAGGCGCTGGCGATGGGCTTCGCCGCCAGCGCGGTCGGGATCGCCGCCGGCTACGGGCTCGCCAAGGGCCTGGACGCGCTGTTCAAGAGCATGGGCATGGACCTGCCGCAGACCGCGACGGTGTTCTCCGGGCGCACGATCCTCGTCGCGCTGATCGTCGGCGTGCTCGTCACGCTGATCGCCGGCCTGCTGCCCGCGTGGCGCGCGACACGCGTCGCGCCGGTCGAGGCGCTGCGCGATGCCGACGTGTCGTCGCACCGGCCCAGGCTGCCGGCGCGGGCCGTGCGTGCCGTGGTCGGCGCCCTGGGGCGGCCGGTGGCGGCCACGGGCGGCGCAGCGTCGATGCTCGCACGGCGCAACGCCATGCGCGCCCCGGGCCGCACCGCGATCACGGCGTCGGCGCTGACCATCGGCGTCGCGCTCGTCGCGGCGGTGACGATCATCGCCGCGGGCCTGCGCGACTCGACGAAGGGCGGGCTCGAGAAGCGCGTCACCGCGGGGTACGTGCTGGCCGGCGACGACGGCTGGGCGCCCGTTGACCGCGATGCTGCGCGCAAGGTCGCGGCGGTCCCGGGTGTGCGGACGGCATCGTCGATCCGCCAGGACGCCGTGCGCGCCTACGGGCAGACCGAGGGCGTCAACGCGGTGCAACCGTCGACGATCGGGCGCGTGCTCGACTTCAAGTGGAAGCACGGCTCGCGCGCGGTCCTGGCCGGGCTCGGCGCGGACGGCGCGGTCGTCGATGACGGGTGGGCCAAGGAGCACCACCTCGCCGTCGGCAGCCGGTTCACGATCACCACGCCCGCGGACAAGCGGCTGACGCTCACCGTGCGCGGCATCGAGGACTCGCCGGTGATCGACGCCCTGGCACTGGGGCCGATCACGATCGGGACCGACGCCTACGTGGCCGGCGGGTTCAGCGGGCGCCAGGACCACCTGACGCTGGTCGATGCCCCCACCGTGGACACGGCGACGCTGCAGCACGCGGTCGGCTCGTTCCCGGGCGCGAAGGTGTTCACCAAGCACGCCTACATCGACAAGCAGACCAGCGGCATCAACCAGCTGCTGACGATCTTCGACGTGCTGCTTGCGCTGGCCGTCATCGTCAGCCTGTTCGGCCTGGCCAACACGCTCGTCCTGGCCACGTTCGAGCGCACGCGCGAGATCGGGATGCTGCGGGCGGTCGGGATGACGCGCCGCCAGGTTCGCCGGATGGTGCGCCGCGAGAGCGTCATCACCGCACTGCTGGGCTCGGCCCTGGGCATCGCGATCGGCATCGGCCTCGCGGCGATCGTGGTGGCAGTGTTCGGCCACCTCGGGTTCACGTTCGCGCTGCCGATCGGCGGGCTGGCGGTGCTCGTCGTCGTCGGGCTGCTGGCCGGCACGCTCGCCGCGGTGCTGCCCGCGCGGCGCGCGGCGCGGATGGACGTGCTGGGCGCGCTCGCCTACGAGTGACCGACGGGCGGCCGCGTCGCACCACGGTGGTGTGGCGCGGCCGCCGGCGTCACGGACGCACCGTGCCGAAACCGGCACGGAGCTGCTCCGGGGTAAGGGCCAGGATCCCGCGGACGTACCGGCGCTCGGCCGGGCGCAGGCCCTTCAGCACGGTCGCGGTCGACGGCTGGCCGACTGCGAGCCGCGGCTCGTACATCGACGCGAGCCCCTTCGTCTGGTACGCCTGTTCGGTCGGACTCAGCCTCGCCGAGGGCGGCATTTTCGTCGTGTGGGTCTTGCTGTCGAAGGCGAACGACAGCACCGCCCACGCCGTTGCTGCGGCGAGTGCGATGGCCACGAATCCGGCCGCGGTCCGCGTGCGCCTCGCCGTTGTCTGCGTCGTCATCGAAGGTCTCCTTCCGTCGGTGATGGCTCCGTCGAACGTAGGTCCGCGCGCCACGAAAGGAAATTCCGAGGACGCCTACACTTTGGCCGCCTTGTTCGCGGCTTTGGCGCCGTCGTTCGCCGCTTTGGCGGCGCCCAGTCGCGCGGCGAGCTCCGACCGCGATCGCAGCCCGAGCTTGCGGTACGTGCGCGACAGATGTGCTCCCACCGTGTGCACGCTCATGTACAGCTCGGCAGCGATCTGCTTGTTCGAGCGGCCCGCCGCGGCGAGCCTGGCAACCCGCTCCTCGGTCTCGGTCAACGCGTCGGACGCGGGCCGCCGCCCGCTTATCCGCCGCAGCTCGCCTCGAGCCCGCTCCGCCCAGAGCGGCGCGCCGAGCTCCTCGAAGACCGCCAGCGCTTGCTCGAGTGCCTCGCGCGCCGCGCGCTTGTGCTTCGCCTGCCGATGCGCCGACCCCAGGCCCAAGAGCGTGCGCCCGCGCTCGAGCGGATAAGGAAGGCCTTCCAGCTCGCCCAGCCCGCGTTCGAACGCCGCGAACGACCCAGGTAGGTGGCCCCGCGCCGCCGCCAGCAGCCCCCAACAGCGTGCGGCGCCGGCGATCGCCAGTGGGCTCGCGAGGCGCTCGGCGTGCGCCTCGTAATGCCCGAGGTATTCCGCGGCGCGACCGTCCTCGCCGAGCGCGATCAGCGTCTCGATCGTGTCCGCCCACACCGGGACTGTGGGATCCCGATACCCCAGCGCGAGAAGCCGTTGCGGAAGTTCGCGCAGATGGCTGCCCGCGGCCGCCAGGTCGCCCAGTGCGAGCTCCAGGCGGCCCAACGCGCCGAGCGTGAGGATGGCCCACTCCTCGAGCGCCATCGCCTCGCAGACCTCCAAGGCGTCTGCGGCCGACGCACGCGCCTGCTCGACCGCGCCGAGGTCTGTCTCAATCAACGTCTTGAGCCAGCCGGCGAGCGCGTGACCGGGGAGGTAACGGGTTGGCGCGCCCAGCTCAGCGGCGACCGTGTGGCGATCGCGCGCCGCCTCGTAGCGGCCCGCGAGCCAATCGACCCTCATGAGGCCGTACACGATCCGCCAGCGGTACTCCTCGTCGCCGCGCGCTGTGACCGTCTGTTCGAGATCCTCCAGGATCATGCGGGCACGATCGAGCTCGCCGAGCCCGATCATGCGCCGGACGAGCGCGACTCGCGGGCTCTCGTCGTAGGGCAGCAGCAGGCCAAGGCGCTCTTCGATCTCGCGTCCTCGCTCGAGAAGGCCGGGAGTCATCTCGCCTGCGCGGCGCTCGGCCGTTGCCACGTGCCCGATCGCCCCGGCGATGAGGACGGGGTCACCGACGCGCTGCGCGCGTTGCAGCGCGGCGCGAGCGTCGACGAGCGCGGCCCGTACGTTGGCCTGGTACAGCCGCAGCCAACCACGGAAGCCAAGGATCCGGGCGCAGCGCGCGTCATCGTCGCCCGCCTCGACGAGCGCTTCGTCGCAGAGCGCGATCGCGCTCGCCGGATCGTGCCTGAGCGTCGACGCGAGCTCGAACAGCGCATCCGAGCGCTCGACCCCGGAAACGACCTGTTGCAGGAGGTCCTCGAGCAGGGTGACCGCGCGCTCGGCGCTACCGCCGAGCCGCTGGAACCGCGCGGCCTGGAGCTGTCGCCGCCGCCGTGCAGGTGCGGCGCCGTCCGGACTCAGGCCGGCGGCCAACTCCCCGAGCTCCGCCGCCGTCGCAATCGCTCCGCGCGCCGCTGCGTGCTCCGCGGCCGCGTCGAGCGCGGCCGCGACGGTCGCATCGGGGCCGTCGGCGGCGAGCGCGAGGTGACGGCCGCGGTCTTCGACGTCGTCCACAGCGCGCGCGAGCGCCACGTGCACGGCGCGGCGCTTCCACGGCGGCGCCTGCTCGTAACAGATCGAGGCGAGCAGGGGGTGCGCAAACCGCACGTGCGAGCCATCGAAGTCGATGACGCCCTCGCGCGCCGCGGCAGCGAGCGCCTCGAGTGCGACCTCGCGGTTGCCATGCGTCGCCGCGACGATGTCGACCGTCGGCCGCGCGAGCGCGGCGGCGACGAGCAGCACGTCGCCGCTGTCGGTGGCGAGCC
>Ga0081455_10005435_pt1 | contig 13979 bp, 9 predicted proteins | sample TabmetS3T2R1_FD_70207 | JGI IMG/M metagenome (GOLD analysis project Ga0081455, IMG submission 70207) | Tabebuia heterophylla rhizosphere microbial communities from the University of Puerto Rico - S3T2R1 | ecosystem: Host-associated > Plants > Roots > Rhizosphere ... | reverse complement strand
GCCTTCCCGCGACGCCGATGTGACGATCCCCTGGGCACAGCGAATGGCCCGCGCGGGCCCGTCGAAGGTGGCGAGGAACCCGTCGCCGGCGCGGTCGATCTCCCGTCCCCGGAATTCGTCGAGATAGCTGCGCACGAGGGCGTTGTGACGCTCAAGGAGCTCGCGCCAGCTGCGATCGCCGAGCTCAGCAGCCCGCTTCGTCGAGTCGACGATGTCGGTGAACAGCACCGTGAGCAGGACGCGGTCGGGCTCACGGATCGGTGCGGCGCCCGTCACGAACCGCGCCACCTCGGACACGATGCTGTCCGCGTCCCCGACCCACGGCAGGTAATCCTTGCCGGGAAGCGCAACGAACCTTGCTCCGGGAATCCGTTCGGCGATGTACTGCGACTCCTCGAGCGGAGGCATGTCGACGGGGCCTTTCGGCAAGTGCGCCTCCGAGCGATCGAGAACGAGCGTCGGGACGCGGATGAGCGGCAGCACCTCGCGCGCGTCCATGAAGCTCTGCATACGCATGAATGCCTGGGCAGTCGCCGGGCTGGCTGCCGTGCGCATCATCCGCCCCGCCCACTCGACGAACTGGACGTCGTCTGCTGCGCTCGGAGCGAGCCGCGCTGCCCAGGCCGCGGCGAACTCGTCCGTGCCCCAGTCGGCGCTCGCTTTCCGCCAGGCTTCGCGCTCCTCTTCGGTCGGTCCCCATGGGAAATCGTCGGTCCTCAAACCGGCTTTCACGGTGCCTGCGTACAGCACGAGTCGGGACACGCGCTCGGGGTGTGATGCAGCGAAGAACAACGCGATCGGGCAGCCGTAACCCTGGCCGAGCACCGCGGCCTGCTCACTGCCGATCGCATCGAGAATGGCTCGCACGTCGTCCGTCCGCTCTTCGAGGTTCGGCATCGCCGACGACGGGACCGGATCGGAGAGCCCGATCCCCCGCTTGTCGAAGATAATCAGGCGGCTGAACGAGGCGAGGCTCCGGAGGAAGCGCGCGACCGACAGCTCCTCCCAGTAGAGGTCGAGGTGCGAGATCCATCCCGGGACGTACACGAGGTCGGGCGGCCCCTCGCCGAGCACCTGGTACGCGATGTGGTAGTCGCCGCTCCGAGCGTACGTCGTCGCCGGCCGGTCCATCCGTCGGCGATCGTACGCGCTGGAGGGTTTGGCGGAACGTCGCTCGCCGTCGGACGGCTCAGCCGATGTCTCGCCGAGCCCTCCTAGGCGGCCGCGGCAGTGGTGGCCGGCAAGAGCTCGCGGAGGTACGCGCCCGTGTACGACTCCTCGACCTCGGCCACCTGCTCCGGTGTCCCGGTCGCGATCACCTCGCCGCCCGCGTCTCCGCCCTCCGGGCCGAGGTCGACGAGCCAGTCGGCCTGCTTGATGACATCGAGGTTGTGCTCGATGACGAGCACCGTGTTGCCCGCGTCCACGAGCCGCTGCAGTACGTCGAGGAGCTTCTCGATGTCGGCGAAGTGGAGCCCGGTCGTCGGCTCGTCGAGGATGTAGAGCGTCCGTCCCGTCGCCACCTTCGACAGCTCCTTCGCGAGCTTTACACGCTGGGCTTCGCCACCGGAGAGCGTCGTCGCCGGCTGGCCGAGCTTGATGTAGTCGAGGCCGACGTCGTGCAGCGTCTGGAGCCGCCGACGCAGCTTGGGGATCTTCCCGAAGAACTGGAGCGCCTCCTCGACCGACATCTCGAGCACGTCGGCAATCGACTTGCCCTTGAAGCGCACTTCCAGTGTCTCGCGGTTGTAGCGCCGCCCCCCGCACGTCTCGCAGGGCACGTACACGTCCGGCAGGAAGTGCATTTCGATCTTGATCGTCCCGTCGCCCTTACAGGTCTCGCAGCGGCCGCCCCGGACGTTGAACGAAAAGCGGCCGGGCTTGTAGCCGCGCACCTTCGCCTCAGGTGTCAGCGAGTAGAGCTCGCGGATGTGGTCGAACAACTTCGTGTAGGTCGCCGGGTTCGACCGCGGCGTCCGCCCGATCGGCGACTGGTCGATGTCGATCACCTTGTCGAAGCAGTCGATCCCCTCGACCGCGTCGTGCTCGCCGGGCTTGATCCGGAAGCGATGGAGCTTGTTCGCGAGCGCCTTGTAGACGGTCTCGTTGACGAGCGTCGACTTGCCCGAGCCCGAGACGCCCGTGACGGCGACGAACTTCCCGACCGGGAACTCGACGTCGATCCCCTTCAGGTTGTGCTGCGTGGCGCCGAGCACGCGGAAGACGCCCCGGTCCTCGGTGCGGCGCTCGGGGACCGCGATCTCGCGCGTCCCGGCCAGGAACTGGCCGGTGACCGACTTCGGGATGCGCTCGATCTTGCGGGCGGGGCCCTCGGCGACGACGTGGCCGCCGTGCTCGCCCGCACCCGGGCCCATGTCCACGAGCCAGTCCGCCGCGCGCATCATCTGGGCGTCGTGCTCGACGACGAGGACGGTGTTGCCGAGGTCCCGGAGCCGCTCCAGCGTCGCGATCAGCTTCGCGTTGTCGCGCTGGTGGAGCCCGATCGAGGGCTCGTCGAGGATGTACAGGACGCCCACGAGCTGCGAGCCGATCTGCGTCGCGAGCCGGAGTCGCTGCGCCTCGCCGCCGGAGAGCGTCGCCGACGCGCGGTCGAGCGCCAGGTAGCCGACGCCGACGTTGTCGAGGAAGGTCAGGCGCTCGCGGATCTCCTTGACGATCCGCGCTCCGATCAGGCGCTCGGTCTCCGTCAGCTCGAGCTCGCCGAGGAAGGCGAGCGCGCGTGTGACGGACATCCGGGTGAACTCGTGGATGTTCCTGTCGCCGACGGTGACGGCGAGCACCTCGGGCTTGAGCCGCGCGCCGCCGCACTGCGGGCACGGCCGGAAGCTCATGTACTCCTCGATCCGCTCCCGCATCGAGGACGAATCGGTGTCCCGGTAGCGGCGCTGCAGGTTGGAGACGAGGCCTTCGAAGGCCAGCATGTACGAGCGCTTGCGGCCCATCCGGTTCCGGTACGTGACGTACACCCGCTCGCCGCCCGTCCCGTAGAGGAACAGGTCCTGCTGCTCCTTGGTCAGGTCTTGCCAGGGCGTGTCGAGATCGAGCTCGTAGCGATCGGCGATCGCCTGGATCACAGCCTCGTACCAGTTGCCGGACAGCGGGATCAGCGCCTCGGCGAGCGGTAGCGTCGGGTCGGGGACGAGCAGGTCGGGATCGATCTCCTGCTGGGCGCCCAGGCCGGTGCAGCGCGGGCACGCCCCGTGTGGAGAGTTGAAGGAGAAGATCCGCGGCTGGAGCTCCGCGAGCGAGACGCCGTGGTCCGGGCAGGCGAACCGCTCGGAGAAGATCAGCTGGCGGTCCTCGTCGATCAGGTCGACGACGACGAGGCCTTCGGCGAGGTTGATCGCGGTCTCGGCCGACTGAAACAGTCGTGTCCGGAGGTCGGGCTTCATGCGGAGTCGGTCGACCACGACCTCGATCGTGTGCTTGAACTTCTTATCGAGGACGATGTCCTCTTCGAGCAGACGCTGCTCGCCGTCGACCTTCACCCGGGTGAAGCCGTCGCGGCGGAGCTCGTCCAGGAGGTCCCTGTACTCGCCCTTGCGGTCGCGAACGACCGGCGCGTTGACGGTGAAGCGGGTGTCGTCCGGGAGCTGGAGGATCTGGTCGACGATCGCCTCGAGGCTCTGGCCGGCGATCGGCCGGCCGCAGACCGGGCAGTGCGGCCGCCCGACGCGCGCGTAGAGCAGGCGGAGGTAGTCGTAGATCTCGGTGACGGTGCCGACCGTCGAGCGGGGGTTGCGCGACGTCGTCTTCTGGTCGATCGAGATCGCGGGGCTGAGGCCATCGATCGAGTCGACGTCCGGCTTCTCCATCATCTGGAGGAACTGGCGCGCGTAGGCGGAGAGCGACTCCACGTACCGGCGCTGGCCCTCCGCGTAGATCGTGTCGAAGGCAAGGCTGGACTTCCCGGACCCGGACAGGCCCGTGATCGTGACGAGGCGGTTCCGCGGAAGACGGACGGTGATGTCTTTCAGGTTGTGCTCGCGGGCGCCGTGAACTACGAGCTCGTCCTGCGCCATAACTGGCCAGTCTAGCCGCGTCAGGTCGTGCGAACAAGTGTTCTATTCCTGGCCGTTCGAAGCTCCAGGGCCAGTCCGATGGGTCCTTGACCAGCCCGGCCGCTACGGGGTTCATCCGGACGTAGTTGAGCGCGCGGTGCCAGTGGTCCTCGTCGCGGATCACCCACGATCTGAAGCGCTCTCGGAACAGAGCTCCCTTGCGTCCGTGGACGACGTTGTGCTCGCGGGCGTAGGTGCTGTGCGCGCGGTGGAGCGCGCCGGAGAGGTCTTCCACGCGGCCGGAGACGATCGCGTGGTAGTGCGTGTCCAGGAGGCAGTACGAGTAGAGCGCGACCGAGTTGTCGCGGAGGGCCGGGATCAGGAGGTAGAGGAGAAGGATGCGGTCGGCGTCGGTCCTGAAGAAGACGGTCTCGTGAACGGCGTTCGACGTGTAGTGGAAGAACCCGTCGGGGAGCGTCGAGCGGAGGATTCGCGTCATCGGGGTCACCGTACGCGCCGTCGAGCCCGACCTCCGACCGTGGCGCGCCTTTCGACACACTTCAGACACGACTGCGCCGGCCCCCACCGGTGTCAGACACCGGACGTGGCTCCGGGAGGCGGTGGGTGCTAGTCGGTGAGGCGTTCGAGGAGGCGGTAGAAGCGCTTCGGGCGCGGGACGTGGTCGAGGGCCAGCGAGCCGACGATGACCGTTCCGTAGCCCAGGAGCTGGCCCGAGAGCGACTGCTCGAGCTCGACCGCCTCGACCGCGGCCAGGCGCACCGTCCTCGCGCGCCGCCGCAGGGTGCCGTTGACGACGAAGACCTTCTCCGTGGTCACGACCATCCGCGTGCGTTCCCACTTCCAGACCGCGCGGAGCGCGACCACGGCGCCGATGCCGACGACACCGGCGCCGACCACCGACACCGGCCACGGCAGCGTCAGCAGAGCGCCACCGACGCCCCCCAGGAGGATCGACCACGCGAGCGGACGGACGAGCACGATCCCGTGCCGCCGGGCCTCCAGGCAGATCTCCTCGGCGCTCGCGAGCACACGACGCCGTTCGCCGCGCATGGGCGCCCTTCCTGCGGGGCCGAACGTCGGCCCGGCGCGACGCGGCAGCTAGGCCCGGCGCCAGCGGCCGAAGATGAGGCCGCCGATGGTGAAGCCGAGGCCGAACGTGCCGAGCGTGAACGCACCGAGTGCGACGACCTTCCGCGCTCGACCGAGCCGCTGCCAGCGCCCGAGCGCCTCCTGCTCCTCGCTCGTCAGCGGCTCGCCGCGCCGCTTCTTGCGCATCGCGCCGCCCGCTCGGAGCCCGAGATAGAGGTCGTCGAAGATCTCGGCAGGCTCGTCGACCACGGCCTGAGTGTATAGCCTCACCCGGCTGTGGCCGGGCCACGGACACGCCTTCTTCACCTCTCCGATCTCCACGTGGGAAGCCAGGAAGAGGAGCGTCTGGAGGCCGGCCTCACGGGCCTGATCGAGCGCATCGAGCCCGAGCTGATCGTGGCCAGCGGCGACCTGACACACCGCGGCCGGCCCGACCAGCACGACCGCGCCGCGAAGCTCCTCCGACGCCTTGGCCCACCCGTGCTCGCCGTCCCGGGCAACCACGACATCCCCTACACCCCCGTGGCCCGATTCACGCGGACCTACGAGCAGTTCGAGCGGTGCTGGCAGACGACCGAGCCGGTTTACCACTCCGACCACCTTCATGTCGTCGGCCTGAACTCCGTGCGCCCGTGGCGGCACCAGTCCGGCGGAATTCGCGCGGCACAGATCGACCACGCGGCGGAGCTGCTGTCCGAAGCCGCGCCGGGGGCTCTCAGGGTGGTCGTCCTCCACCATCACCTGCTCGGCGCTCCCTGGCGGTCGCGGAAGAAGCCCGTCAGCCGACGGAGCCGCGTCCTTGCCGGCCTGGTCGACGCCGGCTCCGAGCTGATCCTCGCCGGCCACATCCACCAAGCGGCGGTTAGCGAGCGCCATGAGTTCGAGGTCGTGACCGCCGAGACCCCAGGCGTCGTGGTCGCCATCGCGCCGGGGCTGGGCCAGCCGCGACCGAATCGGCGCGGTGAGGCACGCGGCCTCCTCGTCTACGAGAGCGAGGACGACTTGCTCTCCGTGCACACCTACATCTGGCGTGAGGACGACTGGGGGCTTACGGCGGTTCGACGCTTCCCCCGCGGACGCGAGCCGCTCGCCGCCCAGCCGTCTCCCGCAGAGCTCAGTACCAGCGGCCCCTAGCGAAGCCGCCGAACACGATGAGGCCGATCAGCGCGATGATGATGCCGATCCAGATGTTCCAGAAGATCGCGAGCAGGATGCCCACGATCACGAGAATGCCGCCCAGACCTATCCCACCCATGCTGCTCCTTTCTGCCCCCGCGGACCGGGGCTACGCCGACACCGGCCGTCTCCCGACGACCATCCGGTAGATGACGAGCAAGATGATCGCGCCGACGATCGCCGTCAACCAGGTACTGATGTCGAAGAACTCGTCCATCGGGTCGGCGTTGAACAGCGCACCGGCGAGGAAGCCGCCGAGGATGGCGCCGAGCACTCCGATGATGGTCGTCACGATCAGACCGCCGGGATCCGCCCCCGGCAGGATTGCCTTGGCGATGAGCCCCGCCAAGAGACCCAGAATGATGAACGCGATGATTCCCACTCGTCCTCCTTGAAGGTGATCTCAGCGGCATTCCCTGCGCGGCGTCGCTGAAAACCGGCCTCCCCGGCGATCAAGGCACTCGTTTCGCGTCTGGCCCCGTGATTCCTCGTTTCTGGACGATGCGCCGGTAGGCGATGACGAGCAGCGTCGCGGCGAGTACGGAGAGGACGAAGACGCCTCCGGCTCCGAACCCCAGCGCGACGGCGACCGCGCCGCCGACGATCGACCCGACGATGCCGAGTAGGATCGTCAGCCAGATCGGCATCGGATCCGGCCCGGGCACGGCGAGCCGGCCGAGGGCGCCGATCACGAGCCCCGAGAGGATGATGGCGAGGATGTCGCCGAGACCCACCGGCGCACAGTAACGAGGAGCCCGCCGCCGAAGCGGCGGGCTCCTCGCTCGTTCGAGCTATCGCCTAGGGGCAGGCGTTGCCGGTACCCGGATCGCTGTCGGTGCACGTGACGCGACCCTGGAGCGTCGGCGTGAGCGGCGAGTTCGCCGTCACGTAGTCCGCCAGCACCTCTTCCATGATGTCGAGCGTCGCCATCCGAGCCGAGAAGTTCGGATAGCCGTCACCGCCGTTCGCCATGAAGTCGTTCTCCAGGATGGAGTACGGCCCGCCGGCGGCGGTCAGGTCGACGGGGGCACCCGTGCACGAGCCGTCGGCAGCTTGTCGCACGGCCTGCGTCACCCGGCTTCCCGCCGGCTGCTGGATGTCGTAGCGGAAGCAGAGGCCGGACACCTGCGCGAAGCGCCCGTTCTCGGCCGGCATCGACGACACGCCGTTCTCGAGCATCGTCTTCAGCTCCGCGCCGTTGACCGTGAGCGTCACCACGATGTTCCCGAACGGCAGAACCGCGAAGTTCTGGCCCCGCGTGATGTTGAAGGGCGGCGGCTGGCCGGCCGGGTATGCCGGACAGAAGTCCCCCGCGATGTCGGTGGCCGGGCAGGTCAGATCGGCCCGCAGCCCGCCGGAGTTCGTGATCGCGAAGTCCTTCGCGTACGTCAGTCGGAGCGCGTCGGTCACCGTGTTCCCGATCAGCGACTCGCAGCGGCGCCCGTTGGCGTTCGCGCACGAGTCGGCGCGGGGGATCGCGACGGTCGAGCTGCCGATCGGGGTTCCGAAGATCGGCTGGAGCTGGGCGTTCAGGTCGTCGATCCGGGCCTGAATTGCCGGATCCGGCGTGACGCCGATGTTCCAGGGCCGGTGGAAGTCGGCCGTCTTGTAGACGACCTTCCCCGCGTCCTCGTCGATGACGAGCCGGATCCTGGTGAACCGGATGCCCTTCCCGCGGTTCTCCGTGACCAGCACGCCGTTCGGCCGGTACGACAGCACCTGGACGTCGTTGTGGTCGCCGATGACCGCGTCGATCGAGCTGTTGACGTTGTCGGCGATGTCGATCAGCGGGCCGGTCGCCGTCTGGAGCGTGCCGGCGTTGGCCCCCTCGTGGCCGAGGGCGATGATCGCGTCGACCGACCGGTTGATTCGATTTGCCTCGGCGTTGATCGGCGCGAGCGGATCGGGCACCACGAACGGCCCGAGCCGGCCGGGGAACAGGAGCTGCGGCGTGTCCTTCGTCGTGAAGCCGACCACGCCGACCCGCACGTCGCCGAACCGGTACGTCGTGGACGGGTCCCACTCGGCCGGCGTTCGGCCGGTGGTGCCGTCGACGACGTTCGCCGAAAGGATCGGGAAGTCGGCGAGCGGGATCAGCTCGTTCCGGAGGAACTGCTCGCCCCGGTCGAACTGGTGGTTGCCGACCGCCTCGCCGTCGACGCCCATCATGCTCATGATCGGCGGCGTCGGCTTGTCGTCGAACGCGTTCGAGATCGGAGGCGTGGCGCCGCCGAAGGAGTCACCTCCGGTCAGTGTCAGCGATCCGTTCCGCGCCTCGCGGCGGTAGGTGTCGAACCACGTCTTGAGGAACGCCGCCCCGCCGATCGGGAAGACGGGCCCGACGGTGTCGGCCGCCTCCGTCAGCGGCGTCAGCTGCGCGTGCCAGTCGCTGATGTTGAGCACGGTGATCTCGCGCAGGTCCCCAGTGTCCTCCGTGATGTTGAAGAGGATCTTGCCGCGCGCGTTCTGCGGCCCCTGCATCCCCAGCAGGTACGCGAGGGTCGGCGCGACGTCGATCGCCCGTACGTCCCTGACGGGGCTCCGGTGACGGATCCCGGGGCCGGCCGCGACGAACGTGCCGTGCATGTTCACGCTGCGCTTCAGGTTGACGAGCTCCGGCAGGTAACCGTGCTGCCCGAAGAACTGCGAGAACGCGATGTCCTGGCCGTTCGTGGCCGCGTCGAACTGGTACGGCGGCCGCGAGACGACGACGACGTCGCCGCTCCGGTTCGGATGCAACGCGTCGGTGCCGTCGACGTTACGCAGCTCCTCCTTGTTCATGATCTTGAGGATCACCTGCGCGTTCGTCGAGCTCGGACGCGCTCCCGGTCCGGTGGCCTGGCCGGGATCGGTGAGGTTCGCGAACGCATTGCGGACCGCCGTTCGGACGGCCTCGTACGTGATGCCGGCCGGAAGCGTCGGGTTGATGTAGACCTGGGTGGTACCGCCGGCCCAGCACGCCTTGGCGAGGTCGGCTGCGCCCAGCTGCGCACGGCAGTTACTAAGCGGCGTGCCGCCTGGCCCAGCCGGAGGGGCCGGGAACACTGCAGCCGGGTCGCCGCTCGGGTGCACAGAGACCTGCGCGCCGGTGATCGAGTTCGTCACCTTCGTGTCGAAGAGGATCTTCCGCGCGTTGATCGCGAGCCACTGCGGCGCGAAGCCGTGGTCGGACGACGCCATCACGGTCGTGTCCTTCTTGCCCATCAGCTGACGGCCGAGCGCGAGCGTCTCGTCCGACTCGTGGTACGCGGCGCGGATGTAGCCCTCGCGCTCACTGAGGCGGTTGTCCTTGACGCCGTCGCCGTTGACATCGTCGTAGTACGGGTTCTTGCGGCCGTCGATGTCCGTTTTCGCCAGCAGCCCGAGGAACTGGTGGCTGAACTCGTCGGTGCCTGGATTGCCCAGGAAGAGCAGGTCGGCATCGACCTTGAGCGTGTTGAAGATGTAGCGGAGATACGCGAAGTGCGCGTCCGCCCACTTCAGGCCCTGCTCGGCGTACGTGTCCTCGTCCACGATCAGGGCCTCGAGCGGCGCGAAGTCGCCCGCGGTCGAGGTCGGGAAGTCACGCGCGAGCGTCTCGGCGAACTCCTCCGAGCCGGCCGGACCGAGCGCGTTGTAGCTTGCGTTGACGCGCTGCACGGACGTGAAGTAGATGCGGAACCTCGACGCGTCCGCGTTCAGGTCGATCAGCTTCGTGTAGAAGCCGGCCGTCCGGCCCGCCAGTGAGCCGGAGACGAGCTTCAGCTTCGCATCGGCCCACTCGCCGCGCGCGATGTTCGCGACGGACTTGCTGCCGTCCTTCGCATCGGCGCTCGAGACGACCAGCACGCGGTTGTAGTTGACCGTGCCATCGTTCGTCGAGTCGTAGATGTAGACGTTCCAGAGCCCGTTGCCCGGGATCTGGCCGTTGTTTTGGGTGAACGTTGCCTCCTTCGCCGGGCTGTTCGAGGTCGGCACGTTCGTCCACCCGGCCGCGGCGGCCAGGTCCTGCCGCTGGTACTGGACGCCGAAGCTGTTCGCCAGCGCCGGCTGTCCCGGCAGGTCGAAGTTGAGCGCGATGCCGCGCCCGCCGATGAACGTCCTGAAGTCGATCACCGGCCCCTGAAGGGCGGGGTTGAGCCCGCGGGCCGCGACCCACTCGAGCGCGACGACCGTCTTCCCCTCCCGCTCGGCGGCCTGCAGCAGCGTGTCGGCCTGCAGGATGCCGGGGGTCGAGAAGCTCGTCGTCGTGTCGAAGCCGGCGCCCGTGCGATGGAAGGTGTTGTTCGTCGAGCCGTGCTCACCCGGCCAGGTGCCGGTGGCGAGCGTGTGCCAGCCGACGCCGGTGTTCGGCGGGAAGCCCTGCTTCAGGCCGTTGCGGCCCCGAACGCCCTTCTTCATCAGATCCTTGAAGGTGGGCATGAGCCCACGCCGCGCGTAGCGCTCCATCAGGTCGGGACGCATGCCGTCGGAGGCGAACAGGATCGCCTTCTCCGACAACGGCCCGTCCTTCGATTTGTGTTTTGTGCCCCCGCCCGCAGATGGACCGGCGAAGACGAGAACTGCCATGGCGCCGACAGCAACGAACGCGGCCAGCGCCGGACGGCTGAGTCTCTTCACAGCTTGCCTCTCCCTCTCTCGAGTAACCCCTGAACCAGAAATGTGAACGGCCCGATCCTACGCAGAACTCGCGAAAACGGGTAGTGAGAAGCCGGTCGAAAGGTGGTGAAGCCCGTTAGGCAGCGGCTTCGGCGGCCGCCTGGAGCTCGCGCCGGAGCTCCTTGATCTCGTCGCGGAGCTTCGCCGCGTACTCGAAGCGGAGCTCCTCGGCGGCGGCGAACATCTCTTCCTCGAGCGTGACGACGAGGCGCTCGAGCTCTGCCGGAGTCATGTCGTCCGCCTTCATCCGCCGGGCCCGGCGCCCCTTCGGCACCGTCGGCGCCTCGAGCGAGAGGAACTCGGCGATGTCGGAGACGCCCTTCTGGATCGACTCCGGCGTGATGCCGTGCTCCTCGTTGTAGGCGAGCTGGACGGCCCGCCGGCGGTTCGTCTCCTCGATCGCGCCGGTGATCGCCTCCGTTCGCTTGTCGGCGTACATCAGCACCTTGCCGTTCGTGTTCCGGGCGGCTCGTCCGATCGTCTGGATCAGCGCGGTCTTGCCGCGCAGGAAGCCTTCCTTGTCGGCGTCGAGGATGGCCACGAGCGACACCTCGGGCAGGTCGAGACCCTCGCGGAGCAGGTTGACGCCGACGAGCACGTCGTACTCGCCGAGCCGGAGCTCCCGGATGAGCTGGATCCGGTCGAGCGTGTCGATCTCCGAGTGGAGGTAGCGCGCCTTGACGCCGGACTCGAGCAGGTAGTCGGTCAGGTCCTCGGCCATCTTCTTCGTCAGCGTCGTGACGAGCACCCGCTCCCCCGCCTCCTCGCGGCGGCGGATCTCGTTCAGCAGATCGTCGATCTGGTTCCGCGTCGCCCGGAGCTCGACCTCCGGATCGACGATCCCGGTCGGGCGGACGAGCTGCTCGGCGACTCGCGTCGAGTGGCGCAGCTCGAACGGCCCCGGGGTCGCGGAGACGAAGACGAGCTGCGGCACCTTCGCCAGGAACTCGTCGAAGCGCAGCGGGCGATTGTCCAGCGCCGAGGGCAGCCGGAAGCCGAAGTCGACGAGTGTCTGCTTCCGCGAGCGGTCGCCCTCGTACATGCCGCCGACCTGCGGCACGGTCTGGTGCGACTCGTCGATGAAGACGACGAAGTCGGACGGGAAGTAGTCGATCAGCGTGTAGGGGGCCGAGCCCTCCGGGCGCCCGTCGAGGATCCGCGAGTAGTTCTCGATCCCGTTGCAGAAGCCGAGCTCCTGCATCATCTCGACGTCGTACTCAGTGCGCTGGCGCAGCCGGTGTGCCTCGAGCATCCGGCCGTTCGTCTCGAAGACCTTCACCTGCTCCTCGAGCTCGGCGCGGATCTCGTCGACGGCCCGCTCGATCGTCGGCTTCGACGTCACGTACTGCGTCGCCGGGAAGATGTTCAGGTACTCGAGCCGCCCGTAGATCTCGCCGGAGAGCGGGTCGAAGTGCGTGATCTCCTCGATCTCGTCGCCGAACATCGAGATTCGGTACGCCGACTCCTCGTAGGCCGGCTGGATCTCGACCACGTCGCCCTTGACGCGGAAGCGCCCGCGGCCCAGGAACGCGTCGTTCCGCGTGTAGTGGATGTCGATCAGCTTCCGGAGCATCACGTCGCGATCCTGCTCCTCGCCGACCTGGAGGGCGACGAGCCGCTTCTCGTACTCCTCCGGGGAACCGAGACCATAGATCGCCGAGACCGACGCGACGATGATCGTGTCGCGGCGCGACAGCAGCGACGACGTCGCGGAGTGGCGCAGCCGGTCGATGTCGTCGTTCCGCGAGCTGTCCTTCTCGATGTAGAGGTCGGCCTGCGGAACGTAGGCCTCGGGCTGGTAGTAGTCGTAGTAGGAGACGAAGTACTCGACCGCGTTCTCCGGGAAGAACTCCCGGAACTCGTTGCAGAGCTGCGCAGCGAGCGTCTTGTTGTGGGCGATCACGAGCGTCGGCTTCTGGACCTGCTCGATCGTCCATGCCATCGTCGCCGTCTTCCCCGTGCCCGTCGCTCCGAGCAGCGTCTGGAAGCGGTCACCGCTCCGCAGGCCTTCCGCGACCGTCGCGATCGCCTTCGGCTGGTCGCCGGTCGGCCGGTACGCGTCGGATGTCTTGAACGGCGCCATCGAGGAAGGCTAGCTTCGGACGCGAGCTAGGCGATTGGGCCGGCTTGCCCCCGCCACCAGCCGTAGAGCCGCCGCAGATCCGGGCCGTACGCGACGGAGTAGATGTCGCGACGCGCGTCGGTCCACTCGACGGCAGCCCAGTCGTTCTGCCGGTAGCAGATGAATCGTCCGTCCGCTGGCGCGCCCTCCAGCCGATTGGTATGCCCGGCTTCACCCACGGCCTTCCAGACGCCCTTCGCTTTCGAGTCGGGCCCGCATTGACCGCCGGGGGTGAAGTTGTCGCCCGGGAACACAAGCTCCTCACCGATCGCGCGGCGGAGGAAGTACGACCGCATGCGGTTGCCGCTCTTCGCGTGGTTGTACTCGACTCGATCTGCCGCCCTCGCCCCCAGGTTGCAGAGGACGCGCGAGTCGAAGTCGGGCGTCAGGGGCTCACTCGGCTCGCATCGACCACGGAAGGAGGCTGGGATCTGTTGCAACAGGATCTCGTCCGCGGGCTTGGGCTGGGCGCCGTCCGCGGCGCTCGCCTGCGGATCGTCCTGCAGGAGCGCGTACGCACCGGCCCCCAGGCCGGCGGCGGCCAGCAACGCCACGACCGGGATCGCCCAGCGCCACCATCCCCGTCTGCGGGGGCCGCCGCTGCCGTCCACGGCTCGCACGGGCGGGACGCGGGCCGGTGCGCCGTCGCTTGGTGTCGCCGCCCTCGTCCTTGCGTCCGTCACGCCCGCGAGTGCATGGCGCAGGCCTCCGACGAGCTCGCGGCACGTCGAGTAGCGGTCCTCCGGATTCTTCGCCATCGCCTTGGCGATCACTTCGTCGAGCTCGGACGGCAGGTCCGGCCGGAGCTCGGTCAGCGGCGGGGGGTCGTCCCGCATGTGCGCCCAGAGAACGGCAACCTCCGTCTCGCGCCGGAACGGCGTCCCGCCGGCGAGGGATTCGAACACGACGCA
>Ga0081455_10005434_pt1 | contig 13979 bp, 11 predicted proteins | sample TabmetS3T2R1_FD_70207 | JGI IMG/M metagenome (GOLD analysis project Ga0081455, IMG submission 70207) | Tabebuia heterophylla rhizosphere microbial communities from the University of Puerto Rico - S3T2R1 | ecosystem: Host-associated > Plants > Roots > Rhizosphere ... | reverse complement strand
GAAGTCCGCGATCCACGTGCTCGGGAGCCTCGGGTTCCCGCCGAGGTCGCCGCTCAGGGCGGTGAACGTGAACAGCAGCACGAGCAGGCCGTTGCCGTCGTCGAAGACCCTGTTCCAGCTGTACGCCGTCCGGATCATCGAGTGCCCCAGGCGGAAGGCGGCCACCGAGAACTCGATCGGCATCGTGGGGACGTCCGTCGGCGTCACACCCACCTCGAACGCCTTCCGGCCGTTCGTGAAGACATCGGTGACGACGCCCGGCTGGCAGATCCGCGGGAGGTAGTCGGTCCGCAGCATCCACTGGTAGTGGCGCGTGACGACCCTGCGGGCACGAGCGAAGCGTTGGCTCTGCGGCACAGATGCGGGCAGCGTGTCCACCACGCGGTTGTGGAACCGGATGAACGCGAGGTGGGTCTGCGCGACCGCGAGGTTCTCGTCGTTGCGCGGATCGGGGATGATCGCCGTCCGTTTCTCCGCCGCCGTCGTCCCGGCGCCGCGAGGCAGGTCGAACCCGTCCATCGCCGCGATCCCGTCGGCCGCGACCGTCTTGCCCATCCTCAGGTGGAGGCCGTCGGCCTCGTAGAACTTCGCGGACGCGGGATCCGTCGGACCGGCGCCGTAGAGCGAGTCGAGATCGAGGCTCGGCGAGCGGGCCTGCAACATGTCGGCCGGCGAGACGTTCTGCCCGAGCATGACGCTCGTCTTGTCGAAGGTGAGGTCGTGGTCGGTGAACTGGCCCAGGTACGTGAATCCGGACGGGATCTTCGACCCTCCACCTCCCGGCGCGACCATCGCGTTCGCGAGCTTCCCTCGGTTCGCGTCGCTGAGCTGTCGGTGTACGCCCTTCGGGCCCATCCGCGAGAACCGGAAGGGGGTCGTCGCGGCGGCGGTCGTCGTGGGGCCCGCCATGCTCGACCCGGCCCCCCAGCCGCCTGCGCTCGCGGTGAGGAGACCCTCGCCGATCACGAAGTAGCTCTCGGAACCGTGCCGGTCCACGACGTCCTCCCCAGGATGACGAGCGAGACGCCGCGGGCACGCGTCCCGTGGGTCCCGAGCCTATGGACGCGGTCCCCCGACCGCAGTCGGGTCAACGGGTGAGTTCACGACCGCCTGGTCGGCCGACCGTGGCGGGCTCGATCCGAGAGGGACGCCCCTTCGGACACCCCTCTCGTTCCGGGAGGAAGGCTCAGCAGCCGAACGTGATGCTGTCGCTGCTCGGCTTATGCAGGTCGTCGCCGGCGAACCTCGCCACGATCTTGCAGTGACCGGATGAAGGCCGCTTGAACGAGGCCGAGAAGCCGCCGGTGTCCTTGATCATCGGGGTCTTCACGCCCACCTTCACCCAGTGGCCGGACTGGCGACGTGAGAGCGTCACCTGCATCTCGAGACCGGGCAGCGCCGGCGTGATCGACCCATTGGCCTTGAGCTTGGTCGCCAGCTTCGTCACGTCGACCGTGGTGCTCGTGTCCGCCTTCGACAACGTGAACGTGCGACCGTTCGACCAGGGGCCGGGCCGGTTGTCGGCGTCGAGCCGGCGGATCCGCCACGCGTACGTGCCGGCGGCGAGCGTCTTCGTCGGGGCCCACGCCGCCATCTTCGTCTGCTGGCTGAGCACCTTGTTGGACGGCGTGAACGTCAGGTCGCCGTTCTTGTAGACCTCCAGCTCGTACTTCGCGGCGTAGTCCTGAGGCGTCCACGTGAAGTACGGCAGGTTCGCGACGAGCTCGACGTCGGCCGCCGGAGCCTGCAGCGAGATCTTCGGCGAGGACTTCACGACCGACCGCACCGCGCTCCACGTGAGCCCGTTGCCGCTGCCGTCGATCGCCTCCACGCGCCAGTACAGGGTGCCCTCGGGGTACGTCTTGTCGTAGGGCGTATACGTCGTCTGGTCGACCGTCTTCTCGTCGATCTTGCTCGCGAAGTCGGCCACCGTCGAAACCTGGATCTTGTACTGCTTCGCTTCCTGCGTCGGCGACGAGGCGTCGGCGAGGTTCGTCGCGAGGTAGTCGTCCCAATCGAAGGTCACGAGGTTCGCGACGGTGTCACCGTCGTCCGGCGAGGTCGGGTCCACGGCCACCGAGAGCTTGCGGAACGCGAACGCCTCGTCGAACACGGTGGCGTCGAACTTCCCGCACCGGGTTGCCGTGATGCACGGCCGGACGAACCAGTAGTAGGCGTTGCCGGCCTGGTTGTCCAAGAGCGACTCGCGCGGCGTCAGGTTCGTGTACTGCGTCCGGTAGGTCTTCACGATGTTGGTGAAGTCCGCGTCCTGCGCGATGTAGACGAGGTACAGGCCCGCTCCGGGCTCCTCGTCCCACTGCAACGTCGGCGTGTCCTTCACGGTGCACGGCGTCAGCGGGGTGGAGCAGGGACCCACGTAGGAGGCCTCGTCGATCGTGGCGACCTCGAACGATCTCCAGCTGCTCGTCGCGATCGGGATCGCGGAGCTGCCGTCGAACGCCTTGACGCGCCACTCGTAGGACTCGGGAGTGAGGGGGTCAGCCGCAGAGGTGAACGCGGAGTACGGGAGCTCGGACGTACCGCTCAGCCGGGCTTCCACGCCCGACCCCTCGAGCCGGTACCAGACCTCGTAGTACTCCGCCCCCGTGTACGGCGTCCAGGTCATCGACGGCATCACGATGTCGGAGGCCGCATCGTCCGGCGTGAGCTGATCCAGCGATCCGCCCGTGGTCTCCGCTTCCAGGCTGAACGACCACTGGTCGCCGACGATCCCGAGGTTCCCGTAGGAATCGACGGTCTGCACCTCCCAGGTGAACGGTCCAGCCGGCAGCGAGCTCGCGAGCTTCGACGTCGGCGTCCACGACCTGGCGGCCGTGGTCACGGTGACCGTGCTGCCGCCGGGCTTGTGGATCGTGACCTTGTACTTGCCGATGCCGGGAACCGGATCCCAGCTCAGCACGGGCGTCTCGACCGTGGCGCCGTCGTCGGGCGTGAGCAACGTGACGGTGTCCGAGGCATCGCCGCGGAACATGAACGAGAAGACGTCGGACCACGGGCTGAGGACCCCGCCCGTCGCATCCACGCCTCGCACGCGCCAGTACCTCGCGTTCCCGGGGTCGATCTCGTTGTACGTGGCGCCGCAGGGCCCCGGAGGGTTCGGAGCGCTGCTGGTGACGATCTCGTAGTACGTGAGCGACGTGTGGTTCGTGTAGCAGACCGAGTACGTGTTGGGAGAGAAGTTCTGGTCCTCGCCGAGCTGCACCTCGTAGTGCGACGCGTGTGAGATCGGCGTCCACGACAGGCCCGGCGTCGCGACGGAGTCGAGGACGCCGTCGGCCGGATCGAGCAGGGTCGGCGCGTCCGGCCAGGTCCTGGTGAACTGCCACTCCTCCGACCAGTCGCCCAGGTTGGGGGTGGCTGCCGCATCGCGCGCTCGGACGCGCCAGAAGTACGACGCGTTGTCGAGCGTGACGGGGGGTGAGTACGCGGTGCCCTTGACCACGACGTCGATGTCGACGTTGTTGGCCCAGTCGCCGTTGGGGCTGACCTGGAGCTGATAGGTCGCGGCGCCCGCGACCGGCTCCCAGCCGAACGCGATGTCCTCGACCGTGTCGCCGTCGGCCGGTTCGTCCTGCACCGGGGCGCTGTCGGGCCAGGCGATGTCATAGGAACGCGTGGTGGACCATCCGGACGATCCTGCGGACGAGGTCGCCTGCACGTGCCAGTAGAAGGACTGTCCGATCGTCTGCGGCTCGGTCAGCGTGTAGGCGGTGTTCACGGTCGTCGCGCTCGTCGCCCCGATGAAGTCGGGCGCATCGTCGATCTCGATGCGGTACCCGGTGGCGCCGGCCACGGCTCCCCACTGGAACAGCGGGGGCTCGGTCGGGAACGACAGCGTCGCTCCGTCGGAGGGGCCGAGCGGGGTAGGTTCGGCCAGGGCCGCCGACGCGGGCGCCGCCTGGAACAGCGGGACCACGAGCGCGACCACCAGCGATGCCATCGTGATCCGACGCAGGGGCCGGCCGATGAGCTGCGTGGCGCGCCTGCCGACGGTGCCCGCGTGCCGCAACGTGTGTGGGTGCAAGGAGCCCTCCCGAGCCAGATCGCTGGGCCCAGCCGAGGCCGGGCCCATGGGGATTCGTGATGTTCCGAAGAGCATCGGCATCCGCCACCCGAACCTGAACCGCTTCGTCGGCGGCGCGGGCGGCCCATACTGGCGCGCATGCCTGAGCCGCTCCGGGTCACACGCTCGATCGTGGTGCCCGCGCGCGAGCTCCGGTGGCGGTTCAGCCGATCATCGGGGCCGGGTGGTCAGTCGGTGAACACGGCGGACTCGCGCGTGGAGCTCAGCCTCGACGTCGCCTCGACGACCGCTCTCGGTCCCGTCCAGCGGAAGCGGGCGCTGCAACGACTCTCGGGGCGGCTGGTCGACGGCGTCCTCACGGTCACGGCCTCGGAACACCGCTCGCAGCTGCGGAACCGCGAGGCCGCGATGCGACGCATGGCCGAGCTCGTGGCCGCGGGGGTCGCGCCGCCTCCGCGCGTGCGGCGCCCCACGGAGCCGACGAAGACATCGGTCGAACGGCGCCTGGTCGACAAGAAGCGCCGAGCTCGCACGAAACGGTTGCGCCGGCCCGCCGACGACGAGTGAGATGTGGGCCGGCCGCTTTCGGTTCACCGGTCCGTGGCCGATACTGCCCGGTATGAGACGACGCACGTTCCGGATCGCTGGTTCCCTCCTCGGCCTGTTGCTCGCGGTGGGTCCATCGGTGCTAGCGCTGCCCTCGCCGTCCGCGGCGGTGAGTCGTGCCCATCACATCGAGCGGGGGACCCGCGCGTACCGCCCGGATGCGTGGATCAAGCTCTGTGGGTTGAGCACGGGGTGCACCGTCGGCCCGCCGCCGCCACACCCATGGCAGGGCAACAACGTCTACAACACGACCGGCCGGCATCAGACGGTCAAGGTGCGGATGGAGGACGGTGAGGGCGTTCGGTTCTGGATCGCGCTCGAGAACGACGGGACGGAGGCCGACACGATCGTGGTCCAGGGCTGCCGTGGGAACCGGCGCTTCGTGATCAACGCGGTCCTGGTGGGCAAGCACAAGCGCCCCGATTGGCGGGCCCGGAAGGTCACCAAGGCGTTCAAGGCCGGCACGCTCTCGTTCTCGTTCCCGCCGACGACGACCGCCAAGCGCGTCTACCTGACGCTGAACATCGTGGCGCCGACCACCGCCGAGGGCGTCACGTACCGGTGTCCGATCGCGATCCACTCCGAGGCACGGCCGGCCATCGAGGACACCGTCGCCGGCGTCATGACCACGTACTGAGGAGCAACGGACCGAGCCGGCCTCGGACGGGCCACCGGCCTGGTCCGAAGGTCTCGGGATCCATGGGTTCAGTCCCGTCCCGTGTCCGCCGATAGGTCTCTAGGAGCGGACGGGAGGACGGATATGTCACGCGTGCTCGTGATCGATGACGAGGGCCTCATCGCCACGATCCTCGGCTATGCCTTCGAGGTGCAGGGCCACGAGACGATCTCGGCCGAAAGCGGTCTGGAGGGCATCGAGATCGCTCGCGCCGAACACCCAGACGCGATCGTGCTGGACCTGATGATGCCCACCGTCAACGGGATCGACGTGCTCGAGGTCCTTCGTGAGGACGTCGTGACGAGCGAGATCCCGATCCTCGTCTTGACCGCGGTCACGATGTCACGGGAGCACGCGCGGTGTATGTCCTGCGGCGCAGACATGGTGATGACGAAGCCGTTCGACCCCCGTGACGTGGCTCGTGCGGTCGAGGACCTGCTGTCGCCGGAGCCGACCGCCATGGTCTCCCCGGCCTGATCGACCGGCTTCCACCCGCCACCCAGTTCCTCCGAACACCGCCCGAGTGGGTCATTGCCGCGGGGGCCCCGTTCGTGCTGGACTTGGCCCGGGGAACGAGCGGGGGGCTCGTGGCGGACATCATCACCCGTCGCACCTTCCTCAAGGGTGCGGCTGGCTTGGGCGTGACTGGCCTGGGTGCGGGCAGCATCCTGACCACCCTGGCGTCGGAGCCTGCGCTCGCGGAGCTCCTACCCATCGGCATGGCGATGCACGTGCATTCCTCGTTCAGCGAGGGCACGGCGTCCATGCTCGCCCAGCTCGATCAGGCCGTCACGAACGCCGTCGACGTCCTGTGGTGGAGCGACCACGACTGGCGGATGTCTGGGCATGGCTACCGTCGTGAAGTGCATTTCGACGGCTTCACCGAGACGGAGGACGGTGCGCCGCTCTCCTGGAAGGTGTCCCGCTCGGGAACGCTTCGATCCTCGTCGGTCGCGTTCGTTCCGACGCCGGCATCACCGCAGGACCCTCATGGTCCGAGCGCGCTCCAGCTGACGGCCACGTGTGACGGCGCCTCGTTCGCCACGATCCGATGCACGGCTGACGCGTCCGCGGCTCGCGAGACCCTCCGTGGCTCGCTCGCAGGCACGACGATCTCGATCGACGTCTTCCCACAGGCGGTCGGGCTCAAGGCGTACCTCGAGATCCGCGTGCGCACGAGCAGCCATCCGGCCACCGCAGGTCGGGCGGCGGGCGCGTATGCCATCGCCTACCGGATCGGCGGCCCCGACCCGCCCGGCACGTTCCGGACCCAGGGCCTCACCGGCTACGTCACCCTGGATGCCCCGGTGAACGCCTGGTCGACGCTGGTGCTGCAGCCCACGGCGGACATCGCCCGGTTGTGGCCCGACCTGCAGCCGACGGACGGCTCGCTCTACGAGTTCTCCGTCGCCGCGGGGTCCAAGGGCGGGGGTCCGGCGTCGGCGTGCGTCGACTACCTGCGATTCGCGCGCGATGTGCCCGGTGACGCGCCGCTGGATGTCCAGCGACAGCTGATGGACGCGTACGCGACCAGGTTCCCGGGCGTGACCCAGTACCAGGCGTTGGAAGTCTCGCTGTATCAGGATCACGTCAACTGGTTCGGGGGCGCCCTCACGATCCCCAGCTACGACGGAGTGCCTGCGGTTCCGGCGCCCAACGACCCCCTGTCCACCGCCGCCCTCGTGGGCCAGGTCCATGACGGTGGCGGGCTCGCCTCCTTGAACCACGTGTTCGGCTCGACCTCACCGGCGCTCGGGTCGGCGTCGACGCAGGAGAAGAAGCGCCGGACCGTCACGACGAAGCTCGTTGGCAACCGTGCGTTCGGATCCGACATCCTCGAGGTCGGGTACCAGACGCGAGGGGGAGTGAACCTGGCGCGCCATCTCGGCGTCTGGGACGCATGCTCCCGCAACGCGATCTTCCTGACCGGCAACGGCGTCAACGACAACCACGGGGGTCCATGGACCGGGCAGAACGACTTCCTGACCTGGGCGTGGTCCGGCGATCGCTCGCAGCAGCAGCTGGGCGCGGCGCTCGCCTCGGGCCGCTGCTTCTTCGGCGATCCGGCCAAGTTCCAAGGGCAGCTCGACCTGATGCTCGACGGGGTGTGTCCCATGGGGTCGGCGTCCGTGTCCGATCTACCGAGTCGCTCGTTGGAGATCGCGGCGCTCGGGCTGCCCGATGGCGGGTCGGTGCGGCTGGTTCAGGGGCCGATCGACCTGGCAGGGCCCGGCGTCCCCGAACCGGGCACGGTCGTCACGACGATCCCGGCGAACGCGTTCACGTCGGGCACCTCGACGGTCTCGCTCGATACCTCGGTCGCCACGTTCGCACGGGTCGAGGTCGCCGACCCGACGGGCCTGGTCATCGCCGGATCGAACCCCGTGTGGATGCTTCGCGCCGAACCACCGACCGGCATCCCAGACGCCCGTCGAGCCTGACGCGCTCCGGACCGCCCCGTTCCGGAGGCACGATCAGCCGTCGGCGAGTACTTCGGTGACGATGCCCCGTGCCCGATCGAGCTTCGCGCGATCCACGAACACGTGGACGCCGCGCTCCCAGATCTGACTGAGGAACCCCGGCTCCTTGGTCCACCACACCACCCCCTCGGCGTCGAACCGTTCGCCGATCTCATGGGCGTGCTCGGCGGTGAACTGACCGAGGTACTCGGTTCGCACGTCCGGGGGGATCCGGCTCATGCCCGGCACGTCAACCCCCGGCCAGCACGACGGCGCCCACCGCGCCGGAGAGGTCGCCGAGCTCGGCCGCGAGCACGGCCGGCGGGCGTTCGGGGACGAACAGCAACGGGGTGACCTGCTCCTCGATGCGGTCGACGAACGGCTGGCCGAACCGCTCGGTCAGGCCACCGCCGATGATGAAGGCCTCGACGTCGAGCAGATTCTGCGTCGAGGAGATCGCGAGCCCGAGCGCCCAGACCGCCCGGTCGATCAAGCGGATGGCCATCTCGTCGCCGTGCTCGATCGCGCGCGCGATGATGCCGGATGTCATCCGGTCCTTGCCGTGCCGCTCCATCAGGTGGAACAGATCCGTGTGTTGACCATCCTCGACGAGCCGCCGCGCCTTCGCCTCCATGCTGGCCCGCCCCGCGTAGGCCTCCAGGTGACCGTGCCCGCCGCATCCGCAACGACGGCCGTCGGGCTTCACCGTGGTATGACCGATCTCGCCCGCACCGCCGCGCCCGTGCCAGATCTCGCGATCGAGCACGAGGCCGCCTCCCACGCCGGTGCCGACGAACACGCCGATCATGCTGTTGAACGGCCGTCCCGCACCCCGATGCAGCTCGCCGAGCGTAGCCACGGCGACGTCGTTGCCGATCGTGACGGGAACCCCGTCGAGGCCGTCGGAGACGGACGGGCCCAGCGGGTACGGGTCCTGCATGCCGGGCACGTTCGGCGAATGGGAGACGACGCCGTCGGCGGCGCGCCCCGGCGAGCCGATCCCGATGGCGCGCAGCGATCCGCCCTCGATCCCGGCCTCCTGCATCGCCCCGCGGACGGTGTCCACGATCGCCGCGGTCACGTCGTCGGCGCCCGTGCGGGGCGTCGGCTCCCGCGCCTGACCGGCGACGAGCGTCCCGTCCGTCCCCCCGGGGGCGATCACGACCGTCTGGATCTTCGTCCCACCCAGATCGACCCCGGCGGTGTACGCGCCGTCGGCCGGGGCGTCCCTCCGCGTTCCCATCGCGAGCATCCTAGGCGGTCCACGCGCTGCCGGCGCCCGTATCCTTCGCGCGTGGACGACGAACGGTTCCTGCGGGCGCTCCGGCTCGCGCTGGAGGCACACAATGGCCAGGTGCGAACAGACACCGAGATCCCCTACATCGCCCATCCCATCGGGGTCGCGTCGCTGGTGATGGAGGACGGTGGGTCGGACGTCGAAACCGCCGCCGCGCTCTTGCACGACGTGGTGGAGGACGGCGGTGAGGAGTACGTCTCACGGATCGCGGACGAGCTCGGCGACGAGGTCGTCGACATCGTCCTGGAGTGCAGCGACTCGGTCGTGCCGGCGGGGACGCCGAAGCCGCCGTGGGAGGACCGCAAGGTCGCCTACATCGAGGCGATCCCGTCCAAGAGCGCCGGCGCCGTCCGCGTGAGCACGGCCGACAAGCTCCACAACGCTCGTGCGATCCTCGCCGACGTCCGGGCACCGGGCGTCGACGTGTTCGATCGGTTCCACGCGGAGCGCGATCGGGTCCTGTGGTACTACCGCACCGTGGCCGGTGCGCTCGCGGCGCATCCCGATGCCAGACCGCGTCTGTCCGAGGAACTGCTGAGGACCGTGGACGAGATCGACGGGCTCGCCGGCGGCGCGCGCGTGGGGTGAACCGCCGGTGCGTGGCAGGGCGGAACGGCGCGCGGCCTTCCCCGGCGAGCGCGTCCGCTTCGAGGCCGCCCCGGATCCGGCGGCGGCGGACGTCGATATCGAGTGGTCGGGTGGGGGTGACCCGTCGACCGGATCGGGCCGTCGCTTCGAGACAGCGTTCGTCGACGGCGGTGTCCACGAGGTGGCGGCGCGATGCGGCGAGGAGGCCCTGCGGTTCCCCGTCACGATCTGCGAGGTCGACGACTGGCTTTCGCGCGCGTCCACGTTCTTCGGCCCCTCGGTCGACCTCGCGCGAGTGCGGGTGCTGAGCAGCCGGCTGGTGTGGGGACCCGCGGGCACGGCGTGGACCTGCAACGACACGATCCGGTTCAAGCGCCCCACGGAGACGACGGATCTGCCGAGGGAGTCCACGCTGATCCACGAGCTCGGGCACGTCTGGGAGCACCAGTCGGGCCAGGCGCAGCTGATGGTCGGGATCGCGGAGCAGATCGGTCGGGCGCTGGGTCGAGATCCCTACGATTACGGCGGGCCCGAGGGGCTCCGGGCGGCGCGCGCGCTTACGGAGTTCTCCAAGGAGTCGCAGGCCCAGATCGTGACCGAGCTCTGGCGAGCGCGTCACGGTTCCGACCGAGACCGGCGCGGCGTCCCGTTCTCCGCGCCCGGATACCTGGGTCAGCTGGAACGGCTCGTCGCCGGGGCGGGGATCGGGACCCGGGCGAGCGTTCGCGCATCGGTGGCGGCCCGGGTCGACGGCATGCTCGCCCGCTTCGTGAACGTCGTGATGGACCGGCTGGGCTGAGGTGCCGTCAGGCCGAGAGACGCTCGGCCAGGTAGCGCAGGCTCCGCGGATACCGGTATTCGATGCCCATGTGGGTCGCGTCGAACAGCTCGAACGAGATATCGGTCACGCCGATCTTCTCGAGCTCCCGGCGGAACGCCTCGGCGCCCAGGTCGAGGTAGAACTGGTCCTTCGTGCCCGCGTCGACGTAGATCGCTCGCATCGACCGCAGCGCATCGGCGTGGTCGGCGACCATCCGGACCGGGTCCAGGGCGAGCCACCGATCCCACACCTCGGGGATCAACTCACCCGTGGCGGTGTCGTAGGGCAGACGCACGGTCCCGTCGGGATCGGTCGAATAGCACGCGGCCATGCACCAATCGTTCAGCAGATGCCCGTCACTGTCCTTGGACATCGCGGGTCGGCTCCGGAAGTCCTTCCAGAAGGTCTCGAAGGATCCGTCGTACTCGTCGCGGAGCACCCGGGCCGACTCCCGGAACTCCGGTAGGTAGCAGGTTTCGAACAGAGCGTCGCCCGCGTGCGTGGCGAGCCCGCCCCACAGCTCGGGGCGCAGCATCGGCACGACCATCGCGCCGTAGCCGCCGCTCGACTTGCCCTGGATCCCACGGTGGTCGCGATCACCGAAGGTCCGGTAGCGATCGTCCACGAACGGGACGACCTCGTCGCACAGGTACGTGAGGTAGTTGCCCGTGCCGGGCGAGTCGAGGAACTGGCTCCCCCCGAGCGAGGTCCACGCGTCGACCCACACGACGATCACCGGCGGCGCCTCACCCCGAGCGAACAGCTCGTCGGCGAGCTCGGGGAAGTTCCTGCGGAACGGCGAGCGGTTGCGCCACATGTCGAGCTGCCCGGTCAGCCCCTGGATCAGATAGACGGAGGGGTACCGGGCGTCCGGGTCGTCGTCGTAGCCGGGTGGCACGTACACCCACAGGGGGCGGTCGCGCGGGTCGCCGAGGGGATTGTCTCGCAGCGCCTCGCTCGACAGCGTGTGCTCGTCGAATCGTCCTCGCGGCTCGAACGACCACGGCTCCATGTCCGTCCACCCTCCTCGTCGAACGAAAGGGCGCGCCTGCGGCGCGCCCTCTCGAGCAAGCGTACACCCCGCCGGGATCCGGCTCGGCGTCGCGGCCCGCCCGGAGCCACGAGCGAGCCGATGCGTCACGGGCTATCACCCATCGGGCGTCGCGGCCTCCCGGCGTGTTGCCACCAGGTGTATCCGGTCGACACCGCCCGTAAACATCCGACTACAACGATCCGATCCGCTCGATCGGGAACGGGGGCTGCGCGAGCGGCTTCACGGCGATGCGGAGCAGGACCAGCGGGTTGTCGTCGCCGGCGCTCCTGTTCAGATGGAGCTCGTCGCAGCCGCCGCACCGGTGCACCAAGACCCATTCGCCGTCGCCGCGCACCGTGATCGCGATGGGCTCCATCATGGCGCCGCATCGCGCGTCTCGGTCGCCGGGCGTGTCGTCGTCGAGGTGCCGGCTCCACAGGCAGTTCGGGCAATGGTTGCGATGCGCCGTCCCGACTGCATCGGTGGGGACGTCCAGGCGGCAATGGCCGCATCGGAACGATCGATGTCGATCACGCCGCTCGCCGCGGCGCTGCTCGCGTGACATGGGGGACCTCCGGAGGCAGGTGGGGGACGCCGTCGCGCCCGGAGGTTCCAGGTGAGCCGCGGTTCAGGCGACGGCCGACCGGATCCGGGGCGCGACGTGATGACCACCTTTCCGGGCTGCCATCTGTCACCTCCGTCCATCGGTCGGGCCGCAAGCGTCGCGGCGAGGCGCCGACCCTAACACCGGCCGGGGTCGGCCGCAATCGTTCACGGTTCGGCCGCCGCGCGCGAGGAGGCCAGAGATCCTCCCAACCGCCTGTCGTCTACGGATCGACCGGCGGCTGAACCGTTCCCTCGATCACCTCGTTCGTGGTCTGCACGGTGACGCCGTCCTGTTGCTGCAGCCAATCGAGCAGGGCGGTGAACGTCGCCGGGCTGACCGAGTACGCATCGCACCCATCGCAGAGGTGATGGAACACGAGCTGGACCCAGCCACCTCCGTGCGTCTGCGCCGCGGTGACGTAGCCCTCGATCGTCTCGAGCGTCGTGCCCTGCTTCGGATTCGGGGGTGTCCGCGTGCCGTAGGCATCGAGTGGCGGGATCGTCTCGGCGAACGTCTTCGTGTCGTCCACGCCGGAGACGCCACGGCCGCTGTTGTACCCGCACGCGGCGACGACGGCCTCGGTGCCGGCGTCGAACGATCCGAACGGGTACGCGAACGACGTGGGCGCCAGGCCGTGATCGAACAGGTTGACCCGATCGCCGCACACCTGCTGTCGGGCTGCGGCGGTCTTCAGGTGCTTCAGGTTCGCGTGGGTCAGCGTGTGTCCCGCGATCTCGTTGCCGGCCGCATCGAGCGAGGCCACGCCATCCCACGACAGGTGGTCGGCGTCGCCGACCACGCCGCTGTTCACGTAGAACGTCGCGTGCATCCCGTGGGCTTGCAGGATCGGCAGGGCCCCGAGCTGGTCGGCATATCCGTCGTCGAACTGGATCGTCACGACGGTCTCGGCCGAGGGAGGCGGTGGTGGAGGCGTGCCGCCGCCAGAGACGATCTGCCACGCGAATGCCAGGGGTGAGGAGGCTGTCAGGTCGATCGCCGGTTCCACGGTCGAGAACGACTCCACGTTGTCCCGGTACTTCGCATGCGAGCCGTTGAACGCCGCGAACGTGTCGATCGCGTCGGTGGGGCACGGTCGCATCCCGGTCAACGAGCCGCTGTAGAGGGTTCCGTTGGGGCCCTCGACGGCGGCTCCGGCCAGGATCGGTGGTGACCCGTCCAGCGATCCGGCGATGTTCGTCACCTGGTGCTGCATGCAGTGGGGGAAGACCGCTCCGTCGCCCACGATCAGCGACGTGCCCCACGCGTTCGCCCCCAGGATGTTGGACAGCCATCCGATCGCCTGGGCGCCGTAGGTCGAGGTGCCGGTCAGGGCGTCGTATTCGCTGGCCATCACCGAGAGCCCGGCGCCGTGCGACGTCGTGTCCCACGTTGCCCACGGGAAGCCGAACCCGAACGGGTCCGTCGCGGCCTGCGCGACCGCCAGGTCGAGCTGGTGCTTGAGGTCCGCGAGCAGCGCCGCACGCGTGATCTCCAGGCCCGGTGGATCACCCGCGTCCTCGAGCGCGCGGTACAGGTCGTAATGCGCGAAGCCGGACACGTCGTACAGGTTCAGCGTGTCGGCCGCGTCGCCGGGTCCGGTGATGTAGGCGTGAGCCCAGTGCGCGGCACGGTCGAGGTAGAACGAGGGGTCGGTGTGGGGGAGGCCGGGGGGTAGCCCTCCCTGCGCGAGCGCCATGGCCAGCTCGGTGGCCCCCAGCTCGAGGTCGTCCCTCCACTCGCTCTCCGGGTAGAAGCTGAACGGGATCACCGTGAGCAGGTTCCCCGGCGAGGCGGTGTTCGCCAGGTCGAAGATGTGCTCGGCCGAGGTCCGGCAGGCCGCCGCGAGGG
>Ga0081455_10005433_pt1 | contig 13979 bp, 9 predicted proteins | sample TabmetS3T2R1_FD_70207 | JGI IMG/M metagenome (GOLD analysis project Ga0081455, IMG submission 70207) | Tabebuia heterophylla rhizosphere microbial communities from the University of Puerto Rico - S3T2R1 | ecosystem: Host-associated > Plants > Roots > Rhizosphere ... | reverse complement strand
TAATAAAAAGGTTCAAAGTGTAATAGTTATCTCGCTTTTTCATCTATCTACAATTCCAATATCTAGTGATTCGCTTGAGAAGATGGGATTACTGGAAGCTGCAAATGATCTTAACCAGGCTATACTTTACTGTAATACAGATGCAACGTGGAAGACAATACACCCAAGATGGGACTTGGAATTATTATCGTATCTTTCTAGTTTCAAAGACAAAAATTTACTTAATATTTTGAAACATGATTTTTTAAGCGCAGTACGATCGATATTCAATGAATGTGATGAAAAGATTATTCTTTACATTATGAATACAATCAAGTCAACAAGAGCCTTTTCTTCAGATTTTTATAAAGGTGTCGGTGAAGCATTTTTGGAGCTAAGTAATGAACATCAAGACAAGATTTTTCAAGTCGCAAGTAAAGATATTGTTTTTGCATACAGCTTGGGAAAGACTATTAGTGAAAACTTTACTTCAATAAAGGATAGAAGTCTTCAGGTTAAGATATTAGATGAGGCTAAAATCTACGATAGTTTCGCCAAAGGATTGTTCGAAAACTTAGAAGGCGTCTATTTCATAAAAGAAAAAGACATGTGGGATATCATGTTAGATATAGCGGGGAGAAACGAGTATGTTGCCGAACGTCTGGCTTTTGACATAGGAATTAGTTTAGAATATATTTCAGATAGAGATATCCTAAAAAAGATATTTGAACTAACCAAACAAGATGAAACTTTTTCTGACACTTTAGGCGATGCTCTTGGACAAGCGATGGCTGAGATTGAAACAGAAGACGTTCAAGATATGATATTGAATATTGCGGACGAAAATGAAGAATTTGCATCTAGCTTTTATGGTCAATTAAGTATAACATTTCCTGATCTTAATAATAGCCTAAAGTACAAAATCATTAGAAAAATAAAAAATAATAACCAAATTGCTTCTAAATTAGCACTTGGAATAGGCAATAGTTTTTCGTCACTTGAACAGACTGATCGGGAAAAGTTCCTTGATATGGCTGAGAGTGATGATAATTTTGCCTGTGAACTGGGTAAAGCTATAGGAAATAAGTTCGATGATACAATTCAAGATCAAATCTTTGAATTTGCATTAAGAAATACTGCATTAGCAGAGGGATTAGGAAATGGAATAGGCAGCAGTTTTTCATCATTAGAAATTAAAACCAAGGAGATTGCATTTAAACTCGCAGAAATAAACCCAGCATTTGCGAATGGGTTAGGAGAGGGTTTGAATGATTGGTTCAGGCATAACACTTTCAACACCCAAGATGATCTTTTCGAGAAGATAATTGCATTAACAACTAAAAATGATAAATTTTCACATGGAATAGCCTCAACCATCGGTCAGAATTATTACAGTATTCAGGACAGAAACCTGCAAAAAAAGATATTAGATAAAGGCAAGAAAGATGCAGTATTTGGAGAGAAATTATTCTCTGGTATAGGTTCAATTTTCCCAAAATTAAAACGGAGGTATCAGAATGAAGTGTTAGAATTAGCAGAATTGAATGCCAGTTTTGCTTCCGGATTGGGGGAGGGTCTCGACTTTCAGTTTATAGAAATCAAAGATAAACACATGCAAGGTAGGATATTGGACTTTGCCGAAAGCAATCCTAACTTCTCGAACATGTTTGGTAGATCTCTAGCGAACTACTTCACAGACGAAGAGCAACCCTTGATAAAGCAGCGTATATTAGATATTCTTTCGGAGAACAAAAATAGACGACTTTTGATGAATATTGGCAGTGGACTAGGAATTAATTTTTATTTAATAGATGATAAAGAGATGAAGGATAATATAATTAAGATCGCAGGACAAAACAGTGATTTTGGGTACAGTTTTGCTTTTGTTATTGGTCAAAGCTATCTCTTAAACCCGGATGATATGTATGGTGAAAAGATTATCGAGCTAGTTCAGAAAAATGATGGCTTTGCTAGAGGTCTTGGTGAAGGTATCGGTATCAGTTTGAATGGCGGAATCCCTAGGAGTATAAAATCTAGAGAACTTTTAGTAAAATGTTGGGCAATTGCCAAACAAAACGATGGCTTTGCTAGAGGTCTTGGTAAAGCGACATCACGAGAAACAATAATGAAGCTTGCAAAGGAAAATAAAGCGTTTGCTGATGAGCTAGGTAAATCTTCACATGGTGGATAACGAAAAATTCATCTTGGTGGCATTAAGGCTTTAACTATATCCTCAACCGATATAACTCATACCACGCTGTATTTCGTGCTCAAAACTAATAGAAAATCGTATTGACGCTTTGAGCTGGTAGTGGGAATGGCCAAGATATGTCAGTGTCCCTGATTAGTGATCTATCTCATAATAAATCTGGTAGGCATAAGTTACAGTATATATCAATCGCAATACTTTGTATCAAAGGTTGAAGAATGTGGGGAGAGTCCAGAACGATTCGGCGTAAATCAAACCGCCCTCTGGCAATGTTCCATGTTTACTAGTGGAAGCCTTGCTGAAACGTGCACACGTAATCCTGAAGATTTTAATATGAATTCAACATCCCAGTGCTCCGAGTTTATTCCTCCTTTGACTACATCCGGAGGCTAGACCTGCTTGTTTAATCATTGTTATTAGATTCGTCCTTCCAGCTATACCGGTACAGACTGCCGCCCCCAAATATAGGAATGTCCGATTAGCATTGGCCATTTCTGATCCCAATCCAATCCACCTAACTATTGTTAGGACAGCGCTTAACTATAATACAGTTGTTGTAGGCTAATATGGTTGCTATTTCAACATACCTAGTGGAGATACTGACTAATATCAATATCATCTAGCATCTATCGTATAAAATTAGGCGATATAAGCTTCAGATATATTTCCAGTAAACGCGTATTGATAAGCGAGATTTAATGGGGACTGGACTGAATCAATATTGAATGCATTTCTCATATCATCTACTAGCATTTTCATAAGTTCATCTTCAAATTGATCCCTCGCATTAGTGATTGCTGCACTAAATTGTTCAGTACTGTCACTGCCAGAGGTAGTAGCCAAACTAGAGTTAAAGGTGTAAAGTGGTGAAAAAATCATCATGGATAGAATTATGAGGCTGCCAATTAAGGTAGTAGTTTTAAGAGAAAAAGGTTTAGAATTCAAGATTCTGTACAGATACATACAATGCTTCTAAATAAATATACTATCACGTGTTTAAATTAACTGTATACATGTGATTATGAGAAAAGAAAGATTTATTGAAAATTGATGTGATGTAGCATCTTTATCTAGACTTCCGTCGCCTTTCTCTACAGCAGTCCTTAAAATATTACTGGTGCAGAATCCTTTGTTGTTTGTTACCATCTTCAGTATATATAAATGAACCATATCGAAAGTTATCTTCAGGTACAATTAACGGAAAAGGTCTGACGTCCGAATTACTATTCCTCTGTAGAATTACGACAACTTTGTAGTCATACCACCCATGATTAGTATTATTTTCTCGAAGTAACCCCAATAGCCAATTGGTGGATTAGGACATTTATCTGATGCTGTACGTTCTAATGAATTCCAAACTTTCTCCAATTCTTTGATCAGTCTTTTGTTAAGTGGTCATGTGGGATCTGGGCGACCAGAAAAGCCATAGACGATTAGCTGATTTCACCGGTATAGACTAATGCAAAATTTTGGACTTGTTCTACAACATTGGCGCCTACCACTTCGATCCTGTATTTGCCTTTGACTGGATCTTGAATAAAAACGGCTTCTACGTTATTGACTGTATCCACTCTAGAATCAAAAGGTTCATCGAATATATTGCCATGATATCTCTTACCATTTGGATCTGTCACAATAAGATTAAGATTATTGATAAGACCAGGACCAGGATAATCACTATAGACCATTGTCACTCTGAATGGAACGTTTGATCCAATGATCTCAGCCTCAAATGCAGCCACTTCGCCTGTTTTTAAGCCGTCCTTCTGATCCACATAGACAGTCTTACCAGATACAGGACTTACCGATTCCTTTATATTTACTAGTCCCCAGCCTTGTTCCATGTCGTAAAGTCCATTTCGTGCCTCCGCAGCATATCTATAATTCACTCTTTTTGCTCCATGTATAACAGTAGCCTTTAAAAGAGCTGCACTAGGTTTCCGGATCTTAGCTTTTGTTCTCAAGAACTGTCTTATAACAGCGACCCCTCCTGCTGTTAGAGGCGTAGCCATACTTGTACCTCCCATAAAGAAATAATCTTTGTTAGGGGAGAATTTTGCCCACCCAGTATTATTCAGAGCTATAAATCTAGATCTAGTGGATAAAATAAAGGTGCCTGGAGCAATTATATCTGGCTTGATCCTTTCATCGTTTGTAGGTCCTCTACTACTAAATGCAACAATATCGGTTGTTGACGAATCAGTCATCGGATCATCTTTTATAGGTGGAACTGGGTAGTCTGAAGGCCACCACTCAAAACCTCCATAACTCTCATTTATAAACTCAGGTCGTTGATTTTCACTCGCTCCTACGGTTATGCAATTCTTTGCTGTGCCCGGTGGCGTATCGCTAGTTAAATCTATCTTACCGTCACTATTTGCATCGGTACCATCATTGCCCGCAGCAAATAGTATCGCAAAATCTTTATGTTTCCATACAAAGGAATCAAGTTCTCTACACTGCCTATCGTAGTCACCAGGTTCGCCTCCCCCCCAACTATTGCTATGAATCCTACAACCTTTTTTGTATGCATATTCAAATATTTCAGATATATTATCGGGTATCCCAAATAGTCCAAATTCTGGCGGTGGCCTACCTGTTTCTCGTTTCCACTCTAATCTCGCCCTGTCAGTCCAATCCATCCATTGTTCTATGGCCTGAAATACGAGCTTTGCTTTGTATGCTATACCCTTTATGACTATATTGTTATTTGCTGCGACAGAAGAAGATCCATTACCTAAAACCGAGCCTGACACATGCGTCCCATGTCCACTATCTTCATCTTTTGGGCCATCATTTCCACCCGGATTTTTCACATATTCATCGTAGAGCGAATTTATGGGATAGCTCATTAATTCTTTGATTCTTCCACGGAAGTCAGGATGGATTGTAGAAGGATCTCCTGAATCAAGGCCCGTATCGGCTATTCCTATAATCTCTCCATTACCTGTTAGACCAAGAGTATTTCCAACATCATTAGCATTCATAACTCCGGTAGCAATATTGTTGAAGATTTTTCTTATCTTGACATCATCTACTCGCTTTACGCCATGTATTTGCGATAATTCTGATAAGACTTCAACTGGGTCTTTCTTGGCATTTTGTATATCTACAATAACTCTTTTATCTTCAGGCAAAAATGTGACTATTTTAACTCCAGCTTTGTTAAGCAAAGTTTTGGCTTGCTGTAAATTTTTCTTTGTAAAAAAAGTCACAGAATATTTGTAGGGCACTACTGGAACCTTTCTTGTACTTGAAGGTAGTTTCTCAGTTTCTGGTGACGCCGGTATAGTATAAGTTTTATCAATATTTGCAAGGACTCGTTTTGGATCTTTTACTTTGAGAGGAGCTTTTGCTCTAGCAAGAACATTAGATGATATTCTATATGCAGGATCATAGTGGCCAACCCACTGGATATAGTCAAGTCTTCTAACTTTAACAAGAACTTTCTCATCCATTTCAATAATATATGAGGAGTTAAGAAGAGGCTCACAAAGTATGCCCCCGATTTTTTTAATGTCACTTAACCAAGCCTGTTTGACTGGGCCAATAAACTGTACGATGTAATGGTGTGGTCCCTTCGTCATTTTCCTGGTATGTCCATAACTAGGATGTTCTAGTACAGACCCTTTTTCTGTGAATCTTGGCTTTAATGTATCTATAGTCTTGTCTTTTAAATTAATTGAGTTAAGGTATGACATGTCCTCAACAGGAAATTTTCTTTTGATTTCCTTTATTTGATTAGGCTCAGCTTCTCCCACTACAAATGCATCGTAAGAGGCTTGTGTCTTCAGCAGATTTGCTAATTCACTTTGCCTTGCCTTTGGGACAAATACCTTTATTTTTACCATAAACGGACTGAGGATTACAAATTAATAAACTTGATCGAGATCATCATGAAATACCTTCATTCAGATTATTGCTGATGTTCTGGCATTAAGTTTTGATAGGCGCTCCACTTGTTGTATCCTCAGTAGTATAAGCCATAGGGTCATTAATTTCGGCATAATCACAAGCCTTAGTTCGCAATTTCTCCAGATGTTTCATACATACATTGACTATATTTTTTGCATTAATTCTTGTGTTATTGTCAGCAGTTGAACGATCATCTATCTAGCCTAGGGTTAGTCAATACAGATAGATAACGACATAATTCCAAGAATCGAGCAGTTTGTTCCCGCGTTAATGAAGAATCAAACGCGTTTATCAGTAAGTCGGTTTGCTTTACAATATTTTGTGCTTCTGTTCTTAAGGTGTTGAAGTATGTCATTTGTCTACGTTTCCGTAACAGTTGAATAAGATCGGATCCTTTCTTGATTGCATCAATAAAAGAATTGACCCCTTGAGCACCAGCAATTGCTTCTATGCTTGGTACCATAGAGATTATCATGGTAGAAACGCTTTTTTCTTCAAGAGATCCTATGCTTGCGGACACATTCTCCATAGCCTTTAACGCTTCATCTGTACCCAAGTCTTCAACTTGTCTTATTTTGTCTTCCCAAGCTACCATTTTTCTTCTAATTACATCAAAATCATTTCTCATATTTTCTAAGGCTTCTCCAGGGCTAAGATCCTTGTAACAATATAGTTGTAGAAAGTGAGATACAGGGCTTGGAATTGGAACAGGCCAGCGCCCTATAATCTTCATTCCATTTATTACTTTCTTCTGTTCAAATTCATCAACCCTTGACTGTATGTGCATTCTAAGGCTTTGTTGTATTCCGGCATGATAGTGAGATATAATCGGTATTCGTGTCAAGTCAGGCATAAGAGGTACATTTAATGTTTCAGATACTTCCCAATAGAATGCAGTTCTCAATCGAAAAGCAAGATCTTCGTGTCTATCATCTATAGGTGGTGTCATTGCGCCATTTATTCTATCATTGGATCTTTGCACGAAACCATTCATGATGTTATTAAGGAAGGTCTCTCGCTTCAGAGGAGTGTAATCGGGACCACCGAAAGTATGCCAGTGAATATACTCTTCCATGATCGCTCCAATTTGGCTTTCTGTGTGTATATCGGCGTCTTCATTTCTTAGATAGTATTCACATCTTTCATCAGATATGTATTTACTTATCCTTCTTTTGGAGGATTCACGATAAATGGATCTTTCTAGTTCCTCTTTTGCCTCTCTGGTAAAATCTTGAAGATTCCAATTCAAAACATTTAAGATTTTTAGCTCTTCATCAGCTAGATAGGTAAAGAGTGATGTATGTAGAATCTCATCAGGAATATATTCTACTGGAAGAGTAATAATTCGATCATGCAATGTCAAGGCCTTAATTAATGTACAAAAATCGAAAAAGTTTCCTTCATCGAGTCTGACCCGTTTATCTAAAAGTAAAGCAGAACTCGTAATTAGTCGCAATGGTAACAAAATATCTCCACCTTTTACTTCAGCCTTATTCAATGAGGGAAGAGGCAAGTTCATTTATAGTAGTAAACAAATCATTATATATAAGCCTAAATGCACTTTATAACGTGGGCAGCCATCTCGAATATCAAGAGTGGACAAAAACATGCCCTTTATGATATCCAAAACTCTAACCATACTACTAATTACAATTATATAATCTTGGCTGATCTTTAGTCGGTTCTTAAATCGGATGTTCCGCATTATTAGCATTCTCAATTAAAAGCAAAAGATACTAGGTAAGATATCTCTTTCAATACTTTGATATCTCTACTTACTGTGAATTGATTGATATCCAACTCTCTATGCATGTCTAATTTTAAAACATATATGAGCTACTCCGTTATCCCCACGTTATGCTACAACGGATCCATGACTATTTTAAGAAAATGTTAAAAGAATTTATTGACTTACCACTGACTGATGCTGATGAGTTTAAAGTACCGGAATTACCTGTTTTTCCTGCACGGAATTACCTGTTGATCATTCCTCAACCAAGGTAATACTATTCCTATGCCAGTTCTTATAGAGGGTATCATCAATCATGTATTATAACACCATTTGTTTTTATCGCACCTAGTGCAAAATCTGATGGTAAGCGGAAAGTACACTATTTAAAATTCTCCGGAATACATAAGACATAAATTTTTCTCTAGTTTAATACTGAATTCCATGCTGATTAAGTTTATGTACATATTTCCTTATATGGAAAATTATAGCCTTTAATTAATTATATAAAGTTATATTGAGACTTCGAGAGTTATATTGAGTCTTCAAGCCCAATACAGGCAGAATCGCCTTCTTTCAGCAACATTCAACAAGACACTATCTATACCCCGTCGCAGTATAGTCTAGCAAGTGCCTGATAGGAACACTGTACTAGACTATGCACCGGTCTGACTTTGATCTAAAACCTGCTTTGAATAATCTTCTACCACTAGTGTCAGCGGTTCGTCATCATCCTCACCCTTCTGTATTGTTAACGAATAGATATCGCCGCCAGTGCAGTCAAATGCTATGCTACTATTACCTGAACCATCGTATGAAGAAGAATCAAATCCGCCATCTGAGACGCTGCCAGGCCGTGCATCTTCATAAAAGATCTTTACTACTGCTTGGCCCGGTCTGGGGACCATATTAACAGGCCATATTACTCTATCAGCGGTAGACAAGCCCCGCAGAACAAAGATCCTCATCGATAATGAACTGTGTAAAATGTATGAATTATTAGCTGAAGGATATACCGATAGGGAAATGATGTCACAGCTTCATATGAGTGAATCAACCTACTACTGGTACAAGTCAAAGCTTTATGAGAAGTATGGAAAGATTCAGCGTGAAAAGACTGAAGACATGATTTACCTTCAGCAACAAATATTGTATGAGAGGCTCACTAAACTCTATAAACTTTCTGAAGATAAACTAACAAAGGATAGTAAACATATGAATGGAGCTGAGATTGCAGCAGTAGGCCAAATAGCTCAAGAATTATCTATTAACATATTAAAATTGGAGTGTGAAGGTATACGTTCAATGAATCGTAATATCAATAATATAACCCGATATCTGTATAATAACAGTAATAGTCCAAATTAGCTAAATGCAACGGTATGTAGTAGCGAGTTAGCAAGCTACGATCCTATTGAAAAGGGTGTCGACATGAGAAACAAAGCAAATGTGTTAGTAGCTGTCTCATGTAGCCCAACATTGCTAGTGGAATCAGTAACAATGACCTAATACACCTGATATCTAATCAGGAAGAGTTGAGGATACAATAATATCGCTACTCTCTGTGTCAATCTTGGGTACTCGTTTAGACAACCTCATATTCAATTCTTTTTTATTCTCAATTTTGCCAGGAATGTTTGTTGCGGAACCACTTATCATATCAATAAAATTAGCATCGTCTATTATAGCATCTTTAAAGTCAGTTTTTGTATCGACGATCACTTTCTCTACGTATCGGGGGCTAATTATGATTGAAAGAGTCAGATTAGAACCGCGCAGGTCAGCACCGCTAAGGTCAGTACCGCTAAGGTCAGCACCGCGAAGATTAGCACCGCGAAGATTAGCCTCGTTAAGATCAGCCCCCCTAAAATCAGCCTCGAGAAGATCAGCATTGCCAAGATTAGCTTTAAGAAGAGTAGCCATGTGAAGTTTAGCACCGCGAAGATTAGCACCGCGAAGATTAGCCTCGTTAAGATTAGCCTCGTTAAGATTAGCCTTGAGAAGAGTAGTTAGGCGAAGATCAGCACCGCGAAGATTAGCACCGCTAAGGTCAGCACCGCTAAGATCAGCACCGTGGAACTCTTTCCTTTTGTTAAATTCGTAGATCTTTCCATCCCTCAGTAATGCATACGCTTCTTCGTATAATGCTGGAAGTCGAGTAACAGGTTCAATACCTACTTCAACAGCACGCCTATAGATCGTCCAATCTTTAATACTATTTAATATTTCAGAATTTCTCATCAAAAAATTCCATAACTCTGAGTCTGTTTTATAGCTACTGAGTTGTTTTCTAATTCTTAGAACTTGATTCTTATCGTCACTTTGTTCTACTTCAACAGAATCCACTGTCTTCGAACGAGTATCTTCATCCATCTGAATATACTTTTTCAGTTCTTCCCGAAATTTGTCATCTGAAACTATCAATAAATTATAAAACTGATTCCATCTCAGTTGGATGGCTTGCGTAAATAACAACTCTCTTGCATTAAAATTCTCAGAAGGAGAAAATATTTCATAAGCAATTATGAAGTTGTTCAAAAATCTCTTGAGTTCTCGGGGATTGTTTTCTACAGTAGCTGAAATTAAATCTTCATCTATTAGATCCTTGTATTTCTCATGGATTAACTTTTTATCTTTAAAGTCTCTTATCAGTTCAGTAATATCTTTGTTATTCCATCTTGGGAGGGTTATAGGTATTTGAATCATCTTTTTAATATACTGTTCTCCTTTTACACCGGTTTCCTTATACTCTAAATCGATTAATTTTGTGACTATGTCATGACTTAGACCTAAAATATAGATAATACCGTCTAATGATAAGAAAATCTTCATAGACTCCAATACTTCTAGTGTTTTGCTAGGAGAGCATCGATCTAGATCATCTATGAAAATAACAAGTCTAAAATTAGGGGTATCCTTTCTTATAGCATTAAGAGCTTCCTGAATATTATCTAATCCAAGATAAAATATTGAATTCCTATCCGCCTCAGAGAGTTTCTTTAGATTTCTTAGTTGGGGGATTAATTTAGACGCAACGTCATCCAAGCTTTTCTTAAATAATCCTCCCAGTTCTTTACCTGCATAATTAGTGACAATTGCTGAGAGTATCTCATTTGAAATTCCTAAGGTAAAAATCGCTGCCTCTCCTAGTGCTTCTTTTAAATTTTTTTTCTTTTGATCTTTTTCATCCTTGATAGAATAATTAATTGTTTTCAGTAATGGAATCAAAGCAAATTGTTTTTCATTTTCATATTTCCATGCATCAAACCATATCGTTATAGTATTTTCCTTATCTTTTTCGAGTTCCTTTCTTATCGAATTCATTAATGTAGTTTTTCCAGTTCCCCAGTCACCAAACAACCCTATTGTAAATTTTGGATACGAATTTCTTACAATATTCACAATGGCATTACTATATAGGTTAAAATCCAGAATTGGTTCTATAGCTATATCATCAGTTATGATTAAACCTCCTTGATAAAGCTCGTTTTGCAAGGCATCCGCCTTTGACATATAAGCATGATTGAACTGAAATTTCATTTATAAGATTTTTGCATAAGGCAAAAGCTAAAAGCCATTGAATCATAATAATGGGTGCTGTTAGTGGATTTAACACCAAATCGGATAGAAAAGAAAGGAAAAGTGCAATCTATCAAACAAGCAACTGACATAGGAAAAGGTAAGGTAAGAAAACATGGAAACGTGTACGTGCCATTGCAGGCCTTGACGTTGTAGCGCAAGATACGGCGTCAAGCCTTTTAAATTTAGCTTAGTTAGTCCTCATCTGATTCTTCATTAAAAGTCGAACTATCATATTTTGCATCAGGATCACCAAGATTGAACGCTTCATGATAGCGTTGAATATACTCGTCCATATGTTCAATGCGAGTCTTGAGCTTTTCAAGCTCTTGTGAACGTTGTGTGTCCCTCTGCTTCAATTGAATGATCTTTTGAGTGTGTTGACCCTGTAGCTCTTGTACTTGCTTCTGCAATTTCTGGTTAGGGTCAATTGTTAAAGCATCAACTGCATGAGTCATATAATCTTCTAGAATGTCAGCCTCAGCAGGTCTATAGTAATGACCTGATACTCCTATGTTATGACCCATTAGCATCTCGATATTTATTGACTTCATACCAGATCGTTCACATTGAGTCATGAAAAATTTCCTGATTCCATGACTTGTTTGAACCTCTTTTTTACACTGGTTATAGATACTAGACCGCTTTACAACCTCACTCACAATGTAATTTATAGTAGCTTCTGATAGAAACCTTGGTGCAGTTATTGTGAAAGGATTGTTAACATTAAATTGTTCTCGGAATAGTGGAGCCTTATCATTAAGCTTTTCTTTAGATTCTTTCCTGTAATTTAGATACTCCTGAATAACACGATAACATTCAGGAGTGCAAAACGTGAAATATTTTTCACGAGTACGGGCGTAAACTTGAATTCTATACAGAGGTTGGCCTTGATATTCAACCTTAGTAAGATCAACTATCTGCAGCGTACGAAGTCCAAGTATTCTTATGACGGCTTATTTAGACGCGTTGCTCGAACAGATTCAAATGGCAGCACGTATCAATTTTTTTATGGAAATCCTGATAACCCTTTACAAGTTACTGCAATACAGGAGCCTTCCGATATATGGAATATTTATTATTATGATGACCGAGGACGATTGTTTGCCGTAAAGAGAGAAGGATTTATTTACTATGTGGCAACTGACCAGGTCGGCTCACCAAGAATAATACTTGATGGTTCCGGAACTATTGTCAAACAAATTGAGTACGATAGCTATGGCCGCGTTGTACTACCGATCGCAGGTACGGATACTGGTTTCCCATTGCCTTTTGGCTTTGCCGGTGGTTTGGTTGATTCGCTTACTAACTTTGTACGCTTTGGCCTTAGGGATTATGATCCTGAGACGGGGCTATCTATCATGCCTATTACTTCTAGCTTATCTCCTCCAATCTCTAAACTAATCTTATGTCTTTCATTACGTGTAAGTCATGATTGTAGAGTATTAGCAAGATTTGGAATAACACTACTTGCTACAGATGCACCCAAAGTTACAAGCAAGGAACCTAATGCTTCTACTTCAGCACCAGCTTTTGAACCAGCTGGGGGATGTTCTCCCTCTTCTGTAACCAGATCTACATTTTCTATTGCATCTACTTCAATCAAGTCATTTCGTAGATTGTTAGTAATTCGTTCTAGTTCTTCTGGGTCTTCATCTTCTCCATGGATAGATTCAACGTTAATTAATAGTGCATTTTCTTTTCTGTTTTTTAATGTCATTATTGTATATCAACATCTCCCAGGAATCTTGTCAAACGACCTGAAACTATAGAAATGATATAGGCAATAACCAGATTGTAACGGTAAATACACATTTTTCTGCAATTATGTGGGCTCCTTTCCAATATCTTCTTGGCAATTAGACTGCTAATTGGGAGTGCTACCACAACCATACATATACTCTGAAAATAGCTAACTTTATATTGTTTTCTCCTATTAAAGCAATATGATTATCAAATATTATTAGAACTAATAATCAAATTGAACTTGTGATCCCTTGATTTAATCAAAGAAAGGTTGCGATTGTAACAGGGTGGCAGTTCTGGTATTGGAAGGGCAACCGCGGTCGCTCTTGCTAAAGAAGGTGGGGCCAACGTTGTGATAGCAGTAAAAATTCTCCTACTATTTTTGAATCTAGCAATTATGCTTTGAAAAAGTAATTTCACTAGACAGCGTACTAACGATACTCAATGAGAAATACTAACCGCATTTTACTAAAGTATTTAGTTTCAAAATAAGCATTCAATCATAACATAAATGATTATAGAATCAAAAGAAGGTGGAAAAAAGCCACCTTCTTTGACTTTTAATAATTATTCAAAAATCTGCAAGGCTTTTTGTGCCTACAACATCTTGCAGAAAATCATATCCCAGCGACTTTTACTGTCCTCAATATACCTGTAGACAATATTGAACGAGCAGTGGATGAACTAACTAAGCGGGGTGTGCATTTTGAAATATACGATGAAGCAGACCTTAAGACGGATAACAAGGGCATTTTCCGCGATGCCGGTCCGAATATCGCCTGGTTTAAGGACCCGGCAGGTAATATTTTATCTGTTCTTGAG
>Ga0081455_10005432_pt1 | contig 13981 bp, 8 predicted proteins | sample TabmetS3T2R1_FD_70207 | JGI IMG/M metagenome (GOLD analysis project Ga0081455, IMG submission 70207) | Tabebuia heterophylla rhizosphere microbial communities from the University of Puerto Rico - S3T2R1 | ecosystem: Host-associated > Plants > Roots > Rhizosphere ... | reverse complement strand
ACCCTTCCGGCCCTCAAGAAGGCGTGGAAATCGGTGGACAAGGTGACATCGGAGGCGTTCGTCGGCATGTGGCGCGCGCGGGTCGCTGAATTCTATTCGAAGTACATGGCGACCGCCGTCGCCTCAGGGGCGAAGCAGTAATTCCGTTGCGTGGTCGGCAGAAGCTGCCGCATCCCGCTGCCGAGCCCGTCTCACTTCACGATTCAGAAATCGCCGCTAACGAGGTGGTCGACCAAGTGCCGATGTCTACTCATGGCCCAAAGCAGACCGCTGAAGCTCAGCCCTGGTTGTCCGCTTACGGATTGTGAAGCGACAACGCCAAAGTCCATTGGCGTCCTGGATTTATGAGCTCACGCCCTAAGTCAGAAGTCAGGTCCCGGTCTTGCGCACCTGCTCGGACGTATCCGCGCGCAAATTGCGGAAGAATTTTTCGACTTCGCGGGACAGCGTATCGGCGGTGGCCGTCAGTTCGCTGGAGGCGGTGAGCACGGAGGCCGCGGCCGTGCTGGTCGTGCCGATCGCATCGCTGAGCGAAGAGATATTGACCACCAGCGTTCCGTTGCCCTGCGCCGCCAGTTGCGCATTCGACGAGATCTCGCGGGTTGCCGAATCCTGCTGCTCGATCGCGCTGGCGATGATGGAAGTCACCTCGTTGATCTCGCGCACCGCGTTGCCGATCTCGCGGACCGCTTCGACGGAGGTTTTGGTCGAGGTCTGGATCAGGCCGACATTCTGGCCGATTTCTGCGGTCGCTTTCGCCGTCTGCTCGGCCAGCGCCTTGACCTCATGGGCGACCACGGCAAAGCCGCGGCCGGCATCGCCGGCACGCGCCGCCTCGATCGTCGCGTTGAGCGCCAAGAGATTGGTCTGCTCGGCAATCGCCTGGATCAGGCTCAGCACGCCGTCGATGCGCTGGGTCGCGGCCGCAAGTCCCTCGATTTCGGCGACCGATTTCTCGGTGCGATGGCCGGCCTGCTCGACGGCGCTGGCGGATTGCCGCACCTGGCGGCCGATTTCCTCGACGGAAGCGGAAAGTTCTTCGGCGGCGCTGGCCACCGCAGAGACGTTGCTGGAGGCCTGCTCGGTCGCGCCGTTGGCGGCCACCGCACGCCCGCTCGCTTCCGATGAGACGTTGGCGATGGTCTCGGCGGTGCCGCGCATCGAGGTCGCATTGTCCTTGACCGCGCGCAGCACGCCGCCGATCGCTTCCCGGAAGGCGTCGACGGAAGCTTCGATGTGGCGGGTGCGCTCGTCGCGGGCCTTGGAATCCTGCAGCACCTGCGAATTGAGGTTGCGGTTGCGATCCATCGCCTCCTGGAAGATCTTGATGGCGCGGGCCAGCGCGCCGATCTCGTCGGCGCGGCCGGTATGCGGAACCTCGATGCCCTCGGCGCCGTCGGCGACCTGCTTGATGGTGGCGGTGATGGCCGACAGCGGGCGCGCGATCGAGCGCGCAATGATCAGAATGCCGATGACGACGACAGCCAGCGCCATGACGCCGAGAGCGGTCAGCACAAAGGCCAGCGTGTGGTTGGTGTCGGTCTGTTGCGCCAGCTTCTTGCTGCGTTCGGCATAGACCTTGGACAGCGCCTCGAGATCCTTGTTCAGCGCGGTGCGGACTTCGCGGTTGGCGTCATTGTCGCCCCATTCGCGCCCCGCGGCGGCGTTGATCTCGACGCCGCGGCGAACCAGCTCCTTGCGGAAGTCGACGAATTGCTGGATGCGCTTCTTGAAGGTGCCGAACTGCTGGGCGTCATCGGCCTGGACCAGCGCCTCCCAGTTCTTCACGACGTCGAGAATGCGGTCGTTGAACTTGAGCAGCCCGTCGCCGTATTTCTTCACCACCGCCGGTTCCGTCGACATGTAGATGCCGCGGGATTCCATCACGACGGCATAGACCAGCGAATTGATGCGCTCGACATTGAGCGCGGCACGGCTCGCAATCGAGACCGCCTCGGTGAGGGCGGCGTTCTGGCGGGTGTTGTAGTCGGACAGCGCCGTGATGGCGGCAACCAGCAGCGCGAACAGCGCGAAGATCGAATACAGTCTGGCTGCGAGCGAAAACCGGGATGCCATGGCGTCACCAAAACGAATAAGGGATCTGTAAATTGCAGCCGTATCGGCACGCCGGAGCGGAATCCAGCGACTGCCGTTTACTTGGGCAAAGTGTGCCGAAGTTAGATGGAAAATGTCTTAACGCGCGAAGTTGCGGGGTGTGCAACTAATACTAATTATCAAGTGATTTCAGTTAATTACACCCTCGGAATGACTTGCATCGCCAGGAAGATTCGGCCGCGCCGCGCGACCCGAACGGGCTCGGCCATGTCGGCGCAATTGGAGGTGGCCGCAGCCGGAAGGCGACGCCCGTCCCGTGACCACATCGATTGGACCAACGCTGTCGCGCTTCGGCAGGCATTTCTGCAGCGAATCAAGCTAGACAGCGAGCAAGGCGGCGGAACTTGTTCGAACTCGCCTTGCCCGGGCGGCAAGTGCGCAATTCTCAAACCATCGCTCCAATTCGTCGTGTGGCGCCTGCTGCAGGCGGCGCATGCTTATGCGTGAGAACCGGGACTCATGACTCAAAACGCCGCCGCCTTGCCGGGCAATCTCGATCTCTATCTTCACGTGCGCGTGCTGATCGCCCTGATCCTGGGGCTCAGCGTCACACGGTTGGTCAGCGGCATCGCGGGCCTGGTCCAGCATCCCGGTCGCTACCCGATCTGGCCTGTACACCTTGCCTGGGTCGCCTGGGCGCTGCTGAACGTCGTCACGTTCTGGTGGTTTGAGTTTCGGCTGAACCAGATCCAGCACTGGACGTATGGCCTTTACTTCTTCGTTTGCGTTTACGCATCGATGTACTATTTCCTGAGCGTCCTGCTTTTCCCGCAGGATCTCGATGACTATCAGGGTTACGAAGATTACTTCCTCTCGCGCCGCCGCTGGTTCTTTGGTTTTGCCGCCCTTACCGAAGCGCTCGATGTAGTCGACACCTGGATAAAGGGCGAAGCGCATCTGCGGTCGCTGGGACTGGACTATCTCGTCGCCATCAGCGCATTCATCCTGCTGTCAGCGATAGCTGCGAGAACGCGCAATCCGAAATTCCACCTGCTGTTTGCGCTTGCCGCGGTGGCCTATGAGATAAGCTTTGCCGTTCGCCATTTCGGTACGCTGGACTAGCTGGGTAGCCTTGGCTGTCCGCCCGGCATAGATTAGCGAGGCGGCAGGGCGCGGATACAGGCGCGGGAAGGGCAGCATGGTCTATCGCCAGGTCATCGGCGGCACCGCCTACGTATTCGGCGAATTGCGCGAACTGCTCGCCAAGGCGACGCCGCCGCGGTCCGGCGATCGTCTTGCCGGCGTCGCGGCCGACAGCGCGGAAGCGATGATCGCGGCGCGGATGGCGCTCGCCGACCTGCCGCTCAAGCAATTCCTCAACGAGGCTGTCATCCCCTACGAGGACGACGAGGTCACGCGGCTGATCATCGACAGCCACGACGCCCCGGGCTTTGCACCCATCTCGTCGCTGACCGTCGGGGGCTTCCGCGACTGGCTGCTCTCCGATGCCGCGACAGCCGAAACCCTGGCCAAGGTCGCGCGCGGGATCACGCCGGAAATGGCCGCCGGCGTCTCCAAACTGATGCGCAACCAGGACCTGATCCTGGTTGCCAAAAAATGCGCCGTGACCACGGCGTTTCGCAACACCATCGGCCTGAAGGGACGGATGAGCGTGCGGCTGCAGCCCAATCATCCCTTCGATGACGCCAAGGGCATTACCGCTTCGATCCTCGACGGCATTTTGCTGGGATCGGGCGATGCCTGCATCGGCATCAATCCGGCCAGCGACGATCCGGCCGTGATCGGCGAACTGCTGCGGCTGCTCGATGGCATCATCGCGCGGCTGCAGATTCCGACGCAGGGCTGCGTGCTCACCCACGTGACGACGACGCTCGGATTAATCGGGCAGGGCGCGCCGGTCGATCTGGTGTTTCAGTCGATCGCCGGGACCGAGGCGGCCAACCGCAGCTTTGGTGTCGATCTCGCGCTGCTCCGCGAGGCGCGCGCGGCCGGGCTGTCGCTCCGCCGCGGCACGGTCGGCGAGAACGTGATGTATTTCGAGACCGGGCAGGGCTCGGCGCTGTCGGCCAACGCCAATCACCATGTCGACCAGCAGACCTGCGAGGCGCGGGCCTATGCGGTGGCGCGCGCCTTCGATCCGCTGCTGGTCAACAGCGTGGTCGGCTTCATCGGCCCGGAATATCTCTACGACGGCAAGGAAATCATCCGCGCCGGGCTGGAGGATCATTTCTGCGGCAAGCTGCTCGGCCTGCCGCTCGGCGTCGACGTCTGCTACACCAACCATGCCGAGGCCGATCAGGACGACATGGACAATCTGCTGACGCTATTGGCCGCCGCGGGCGTCACATTCATCATGGGCGTGCCGGGCGCCGATGACGTCATGCTGAACTATCAGTCGACCTCGTTTCACGACGCGCTCTATGTCCGCGACCTCTTCGGCCTGAAGCGGGCGCCGGAATTCGACGAATGGCTGGTGCGCGCAGGCCTCGCCGACGCCGATTTCCGGCTTGCGGGCAACGCGGGTCTGCTGCCCGAATTTGCCTCGCGCCTGATCGCGTGAGCCCGATCACGTAAGCCATGGCCCCCGGCTGGCAGATTTTGGTGCAACCAATTGAACCCACTGCGAGTTAGAGGTGACTGTCACAATATTGAAGAACTTCTGGCCCAGCTTTCAATGTCGTGCTTAAATTCGCGCCAGCCTTGAGGAAATTTGATGAGAGCTGAAGGCATCGGAACGGTACGGCGTATTCTGTGCGTCTTTCCGCGCTATACGTCTTCTTTCGGTACGTTCGAGCACGCTTATCCCCTGACCGACGGCGTCCAGGCATTCATGCCGCCGCAGGGTCTTCTCCTGATCGCGGCCTATCTTCCGGCGGACTGGCCCGTTCGTTTCGTCGACGAGAACATCCGTCCCGCTTCCAGGGAGGATTTCGAATGGGCGGAGGCGGTGTTCGTCAGCGGCATGCACATCCAGCGCCAGCAGATGAACGACATCTGCCGCCGCGCCCATGGCTTCGATCTCCCGGTGGCGATCGGCGGCCCCTCGGTGAGCGCGTGCCCGGATTACTATCCCTCGTTCGACTATCTCCATGTCGGCGAGCTCGGCGACGCCACCAACGAGCTGCTTGCGCGGTTGGCGCAGGACCCGTCTCGCCCTGCGCAGCAGGTGGTGCTGACGACCAAGGACCGGCTGTCGATGACCGAGTTTCCGATTCCGGCCTATGAGCTGGCGGAAGTGAAAAAATATCTGCTCGGCAGCATCCAGTTTTCCAGCGGCTGTCCCTATCAGTGCGAATTCTGCGACATCCCCGGCCTCTATGGCCGCAACCCGCGCCTGAAGACGCCGGAGCAGATCGTCGCCGAACTGGATCGCTTACGCGAATGCGGCATGACCGACACGATCTATTTCGTCGATGACAATTTCATCGGCAACCGCAAGGCCGCGCTGGACCTGCTGCCGCATCTGATCGAATGGCAGAAGCGGACCGGATATGTCGTGCGGCTGGCCTGCGAGGCGACGCTGAACATCGCCAAGCGGCCGGAGATCCTCGAGAAGATGCGGGAGGCGCAGTTCGTCACGGTGTTCTGCGGCATCGAGACGCCGGACCCTGATGCGCTGAAGGCGATGCACAAGGACCACAACATGATGGTCCCGATCCTCGAGGGCATCGAGACCATCAATTCCTACGGCATGGAGGTCGTCTCCGGCATCATCATGGGGCTCGATACCGACAAGCCGGGCACCGCGGACGCGCTGCTCAACTTCGTCGATGAATCGCGGATTCCGCTGCTGACGATCAACCTGCTGCAGGCGCTGCCGAAGACGCCGCTGTGGGACCGGCTGGAGCGCGAGGGGCGTCTGGTCGAGGACGACAGCCGCGATTCCAATGTCGAATTCCTGATGCCTTATGAGGACGTCGTCAGCTCCTGGAAGCGATGCATGGAGATCGCCTACGAGCCCGAGAAGCTGTTCGCGCGCTACCAGTATCAGTGCGAATACACCTATGCCAACCGCATCAAGGTGCCGGTCGCGCCCGAAATGAAGAGCTGGCGCAACATCCGCCGCGCGCTGATCATGCTGCGTAATATCTTCTGGCAGGTCGGCGTGCTCGGCGACTACAGGCGCGTGTTCTGGAAGTTCGCGCTTCGCCGCCTGAAGCAGGGCGATATCGAGGGGTTCATCGGCTCGACCATGATCGCGCATCATCTGATCAAGTTCGCGCGGGCGGCGTCCGGCGGCCAGCAGAACGCGTCGAACTATTCGATCCGCTTGCGCGAGGCCTCGGTCCCTGCCGAGTAAGAGCTCATGAAAACGCCGGCGCCGCCGTCCCGTCCGCTTGAAGCCTTGCGGGAGCTGACGCCGGCGCGCGTCGGCCTCGGCCGCTCCGGCGCGAGCATGCCGACCGAGGCGCTACTTGCCTTTACGCTCGACCACGCACGCGCGCGCGACGCCGTTCATGCCGCCTTCGATGCGCCGCATCTGGTTGCCGGATTGGCCGGCCTCGGCCTGCAAGTCAGCGAAGTTTCCAGTCAGGCGCGCGACCGCGGCGACTACCTGCGCCGTCCCGATCTCGGACGCATGTTGGACCCGGATTCGCGGCGCACGCTGGAAGACCGCCGCGGCGGCGCGAGCGAGGTCGTGGTCGTGATCGGCGACGGGCTGTCGCCGACGGCCGTCAATCTCCACGCGGTCGAACTGGTTCGTCATCTCGCGCCGCGCCTGGCGGAAGCAGGAATCCGGTGCGGCCATGTCGTGGTCGCATCCGGCGCGCGCGTGGCGCTGGGCGACGAGATCGGTGCAGTGCTCGGCGCGCGGATGGTGGCGATGCTGATCGGCGAGCGGCCCGGCCTGTCGGCACCCGACAGCCTCGGCGCCTACCTGACCTTTGCGCCGCGCATCGGCCTCACCGATGAGAAGCGCAACTGCGTGTCCAACATCCACGGCGCAGGCCTGAGCTACGATGAAGCCGCCTTCAAGATCGCGTGGCTGGTGCGGGAAGGCATCGCGCGAGAGGTCACCGGCGTGGCGCTCAAGGACGAGAGCGGAACCGCGCTCATCGCCGCCAAACCCCTCGATTGAGCCCGAAAACGAATCGACATGTGGCCGCTCCGCCACGGTGAGCCAACCTGCGCCTGATATAAGCGACCAAGGAGCGGGCAGGACAGGCGATGGAGACAGCGGGGACGCGAAGCGCTGCGGGCAGGCATGCGGGTCCGGACGGGTTCCGGCTCGACATCAATGCACTGCGGGCGCTCTCGGTGATCGCCGTCGTCGGCTTCCACTTCCAGATCCCGGGATTCGCCGGAGGATTCGTCGGCGTCGACGTCTTCCTCGTCATCACCGGCTATCTCATGACGACGAAGGTGCTGAACGACCTGAGGCTCGGTCGCCTTTCGCTGTGGGCTTTCTGGATGATGCGGATGCGCAGGATCTATCCTGCGCTTGCGGTGCTCACCATGGCGTCCGTTATCGTCGGCTGGTTCGTGACCTTGCCGGCTGAATATCAGCGGCATTTGCTCCAGGCGCTGTCGGCGCTGACTTTCTTTTCGAACTTCGCCTTCAAGAGCGACAGCGGCTATTTCGCCATGGCGGCCCAGACCAAACCACTGCTGCACACCTGGTCGCTGTCGCTGGAGTGGCAGTTCTATTTCTTCATGCCACTGATCGTTGGCCTGGTCTGGCGGCTTGCTTCGCGCGCCATGTCGGGGATCAACGCGGTGGTCGTTGCGCTGCAGGTCTTCGCGGCCCTTTCACTGGCGTGGTGTCTGTGGGCAAGCCAGCAAGATGCGACGGGATCGTCCTTCTTCTCCCTGCAGGCGCGTGCCTGGGAGCCGTTGGCTGGCGGATTGATCGCAGCCACGGAGATCAGGCGCCGGTCGGAAGGCCTGAAAACGTCATGGCTGGAATCGCCAATGATCGCCGTCGCGGGCTGGGTGCTGGTCGCAGCCTGCACTGTCTATCCTCTGCCGGAAGCGCGATGGCCCGGCCTGCTCACCATTCTGCCGATCCTCGGCGCTTGCATGATCGTCGCGGCGCGACAGAAAGCAGGCGAGGGCAGCCTGCTCGCGCTATCTCCGGTCCAGCGCATCGGCGACTGGTCCTACTCGATCTATTTGTGGCACTGGCCGATCTGGGTGTTCGCCCTGAGCTGGCTGGCGGTGCACGGTTATGAGGTCGGCGCCGCGCAAAAGACAGCGATGGTGCTGGCTTCGCTGGCGCTTGGCGCGCTGTCCTACCGCTACGTCGAACAGCCGGTCCGAACGCAGCGCGATTTCTGGACGCCCCGCGTCCTTCTGACGGCTTCAGGCGTCTCGTTCGCCGTATTCGCCGGCTTTGTGTCGCTGGCGTTCCTCAATCATGGCTTTCCGGGCAGGCTGCCGGACTACCTGTTGCCGGCCGAACTTGCGCGAAGGACCAACACGCCGCGCGATGAGTGTTTCCGGAACGCAAACTCCACCAAGAAGGCAACCGAGACCTATTGCAGCTTCGGCAGCGTGCCAGCCGCGGCCATGCCGTCGGCGATCCTGTGGGGCGATTCCTTTGCCAACCAGTATCTCGATCCGATTTCATCGGCCGCGCTGGCCAACGGAATCCATGGGCTGATCGCGACGCAAAGCGGGTGCAGGGCTTTCGTCGACGAGGCGGCAGTTAGCGCAGGCTATCAGCCGCCATGTCGGCAATTCAACCGCAGCACGCTTGATTTCGTGCTGGCGCAGACCGGGCCGAGCATGGTCGTGCTTGGCAGCATCTGGGGCACCGCCGCCGAGGTTTCTGTTCTGGTGGACAGACTGCTCTCGGCAGGCAAGACCGTCGTCTTCATCATGCCGTTGCTGCACGTCGGCTTCGACGTGCCGCAGCGATGGATCGAAAACCAGGTCCGCGCGGGCAAGGCGATCGACGAATGGAAAGTCGAGGCCAGCCCCGGCCTGACGATGAGCGCCTTCCGGGACGAGATCGCAGGCGTCCTCGACCGGTACCGGGATAATCCGCATCTCCTGATCATCGACCCGCTGTCCGTCGTCTGCGAGGACGGCTATTGCTATCTGGTCCGGAACGGGCTGGCCAATTTCCGCGACACCGCGCATATCTCCAACGTCAATGCGAGCCAATATGCCGGCCTGTTCGACGCGGCGTTCAAGGCCGCGCTCCGCGCCGGGACGGAAGCAGAGACGAAACAGGACTGAGCGGTCGCGCCGCTCGCCTCGAGCGTGCCATTTCCCGAAAAATTGACCGGAGGTCGTGGCGCCCGGTCGGCGCGATCGGGGTTGCCGGGACCGTGCCGGCAGGTGTGGCAAATCAGAGACTTAACGCGGATTTTCGTCATCTTCATGCCGATTTGCCCCGTCCCGCATGCTTGCCGGACGGGGCTTCGCCCTGTAAAACGGCGCCGGTTAATTTACCGCGTGATTTCAATGGTTAGCGCCGATCGGATGATGGCTGTCAAAGCCGCCTTCGCGCCACCAAATGCATAAGCCAAGCTGCACGAACAGGCCGACGTGAGAACTGGACAGGGTATGCTCGACAAGAACTCCGAAAGTCACGTCCACGTCGAAGCCATCGAGGAGCCGCCGCCGCCAGGCAAGAGCATCGCCTTCGGGCTCGAGCGCATGGGCCTGATCGCGGTCAAGGCGCCGATCCTGTCCATGTTCATTCTCGCCGCGCTGATCGTGGCCGCGCTGTTCGGCATCGAGCGGATCAAGATCGACGACTCCCTGAGCCAGTTGTTCCGTTCCGACTCCAAGGACTACAAGCAATACGAGGCCGTGACGAAGCGCTTCCCGGCGACCGAATTCGACGTGCTCGTCGTGGTCGAGGGCAAGACGCTGCTGGCCCGCGAGAACCTCGAAAAGATCCGCGACATGGTCACCGACCTGCAGCTGGTCGAGGGGGTGCGTGGTCTGGTCTCGCTGTTTTCGGCGCGTCAGGCGCCGGAACCCGGCAAGTTGCCGGCGGCGCTGTTCCCGCCCGAACTGCCGCAAGGCGCCGCCTACGAGAAGTTCGCCGAGACCGTCAAATCCAACGAGATCATTCGCGGCAAGCTGTTGTCGGAAGACGGCACGCTGGCGCTGATCGTGCTGTCGCTCGAACCGAGCGTCGTTTCCTCAAACGAGCTCGGCAAGGTAGTCGGCGAAATGCGCAAGATCATGGCCGACGACTTGTCGGGCAGTGGTCTCAACGCCCAGCTCTCCGGCGTTCCCGTCATGCAGCTCGAGATTCGCAACGCGGTCAAGCGCGACGGGCTGACCTACAACATCCTCGGCATTCTGGCCGGCTGCATCATCGCGATCATCTTCTTCCGCAAGATATCGTTCATGGTGGTCGCGGCCTTCCCGCCGATCATCGCGATCCTGCTCGCGCTCGGCGGCCTCGGCTGGGCCGGTTTCAATCTCAACATGTTCCTGAACGTGATGACGCCGCTCATCATGGTGATCAGCTTCTCGGACTCGATGCAGCTGACGTTCGCGGCGCGCGACCGCCTGATCGCGGGCCAGGACAAGCGCACCGCCTTCACCAATGCCGTTCTGGTGGTGGGCCCGGCCTGCGTGCTCACCCACGCAACCGCCGGCATTTCGTTCATTGCCCTGCAATTCTCCGATTCCGAACTGATCCGCAAATTCGGCGAGGCTGGCCTTGCCGCCACCATCATCGCGCTGATTGCCGTGCTCTCGCTGGTTCCGGTGTTCGGCGTGCTGTTCGTGCGCAACGAGAAGATCTTTGCGGTCAAGTTCCAGAGCGCCGATGCCGGCGTGCAGATGCTGCGCAATTTCTGCTACTGGATCGCGGTGCGCATGGTCAGCCGCCCCGGCATGTTCAGCCTGATCGCGCTGCTCTTCGTCGGCGGGCTCGGCTACATCTACGCCACGCTGGAGCCGCGCTACCGGCTCGCGGACCAGGTGCCGGACAAGCGGCAGGCCGTGGCCGCGTCGAGCCGCCTCGACGCCAAGCTCACCGGCGCCAATCCGATCGACGTGCTGATCGAATTCCCCAAGGGCGCCTCGCTCTATGCACCCGATACGCTGAAGACGATCGCCGAAGTTCACGCCATGGTCGAGAAATCGGCCGGCGTCGGCAATGTCTGGTCGCTCGAAACCCTGCGCCGCTGGCTCGCCGAGAAAGCCGGCAGCAGCGACGTCGAAACGCTGAAGCAATATGTCAGCGTCATCCCCGAACATCTGGTCCGCCGCTTCATCTCGGCCGATCAGGATGCCGTGGTGGTGTCGGGACGCGTGCCCGATCTCGATTCCAGCGAAATCCTTCCCGTGGTCGACAAGCTCGACAAGGCGCTCGACAAGGTGCGCGCCGAACATCCCGGCTTTGAGATCGCGGTCACCGGCCTGTCGGCGATCGCCGCCCGCAACAGCGCCAACATGATCTCGAAACTCAATCACGGCCTGACGATCGAGTTTCTGCTGGTCGCGGTCTTCATCGGCCTCGCATTCCGTTCGGTCGTGGTGATGTTCTCGTGCATCCTGCCCGGCATCTTCCCGGTCGTGGCGTCGGGCACGGTGCTGTGGATCCTGGGCGAGGGCCTGCAATTCGCCAGCGTGGTCGCGCTGACGGTGTCGTTCGGCCTGGGGCTTTCCGCCACCATCCACTTCCTCAACCGCTTGCGGCTGGAGAGCAAGCCGGGCGTGACGTCGGCCCTGGCGGTCGAGCGCGCCACCGTGCTGGTCGGTCCGGCGCTGATCCTGACCACGGTGGTGCTGGCCTGCGGCCTCGTCGTCACCGTGTTCTCCGACCTGCCGTCGCTGCGGCTGTTCGGCTGGCTCAGCGCGTTCTCGATGATCGCAGCACTGGTGGCGGACCTCTTCATCCTGCGGCCGACCTCGATGTTCCTGATCAATCTGTCGGAAAAGATCCGCGGCATCGATCACGCCAAGGCGGCGGAGAACAAGCCCGCCGGATAGCGGGTGCGGCTCAACGAAAAAGCGCGCCGGCCAACGGCGTGCCGAAAAAGGGGCTGAGGAAATGACGTCTGCAGGATCAGCCGCCCGCCCTGCGGCGGATGCCGCCGCCTACCGCGCGGTCGAGCACATCTATCATTCCTATCTCACCGGGCTGATCCTGATGTTGGCCTCGCGCGCCGGGAGCCTGCGCGCGGCCGAGGTGGTGTTTCGCACCTTCCGGCGCCAGCAACTGGCGCGCTTCCTGCCCGGCTTGAAGAAGCTCGGCCTCGACCAGCTTCCGCATGCGGTGGCCTGCGCGCAATATCACTATTTGTCGAACCAGGTCGGCGGCGTGAAGGTCGAGTATGTCTATGAGAGCGACACCAAGGCCTGGGTGCGCTATCCGCCGCCGCGCTGGATCTGGTCGGGCACCGCGATCTGCGGCATTCCGTCCGACGTATCGCGGGCGATGCTGCGCGGATGGCACGCCAACAACGGCGTCGTGCTCGGCAATCCCAGGCTCGGCTTCGTCTGCACCGGCCAGACCGTCGACGGCCAGCCGGGGCTGGAGGGCTACTACAAGGAGTGGGATCGCGACCTCGCGCCCGAGGAGCGGCTGCAGTTCTCGCCGGGCGAGCGCTGCCCGCCTTTCCGCGCCGATCTCGCGCCGCGCTTGCCTGAAAACACATGGCCGGAGGAGCGGCTGCAAAAGGTGCTGCGCAATTACGCGATGGAATACATCACCTCGATCGTGCCGGAGACGATCAACGTGCTCGGCCCGGAGGAGGGCGGCCATCTCGCCGGCGCCGCCGCGCGGCTCGTCGGCATGCATACGTTTGACGAAGTAGCTCGGCTATTGGGCGGCGTGGAAGCGGGAGCTTTGGGCTTCGCCAAGGCGTTCGCCCGTCTCGCCCGCGGGCAGGATGATGATGCGGAGTTGCAGGTGGAAGGCGCAAGCGCGATCGTGCGCCAGACCTCGTGGCGCCTGATGGCGGAGCGCGAGGCGCTGTCGCCGGCGGTGTTCGATGCCTGGAACGAATTATGGGTCGGCGCGGCGCTGGCGCATGATCGCTTCATGCGTGTCGAAGTGACGGAACGCTGCGACCGCGGCGATCCGTATTGGGCATGGCAGTTCCGCTAGCGACTCCGATCACGACGGAAGCTTCGAGCCACGGCCGGCAAGCGGACGCGCCACTTCGCGGGCGCAGGTGACAAAAAGCTGTGCCGTGCCGCTGAGCGTCCGGTTCTGCAACGTCAGGATACCGACCGGGCCCGACCTGAGCGGGAACGCCACCGGCACGGCGGTGATGCCGAGCCGCCTGCCGCTGAACCGCAAGGTCGATCCCGAGAGCAGGCTGAGAAACCGGCCTGTCGCCATCAATGCGACGAACAACTGGATCGATGATGAGGAGACGGTTCGGCGCGGTGGTTCGAGGCCGCAGGCCCTGAAGGCTTCCGCGACGCGGCTGCCGGCAAAGGCGTCGGTGTATGACGGCAGCGCCCACGGCTCTTCGAGAAGCTCGGATGGATCGACCTTGCGCCGTCTGGTCCACTTGTTGTTTGTCCCGGCGACAATGAACAAGGGATCGTCGAACAGAATTTCGGATTGCAGATCGCTGTCGATTTCGGCTGGCACCATGCGCCCGAGGATGAGGTCGACATTGCGCTCGCGCAAATCCTGATATTGCGCGCGCAGCGTGGGGGCCTGAGCCACCTGCAAATTCAGCCGCTTGTATTGTCGCGTCAGCCGATCGATCACGGCCGCGACGAGCCCGGCCGTCATCGGCTCGGTGCTTCCGATCCGCACCTCGCCGGCGGTCGGGTCGCCGACGAGATCGATCTCGCGGGCCGCCTGCCGCAGATCGTCGAAGACGGCAAAACTCCACTTCACGACAATATGGCCGCAGGCCGTGGCTTCGACACCCTGCGGCGTGCGGTCGAGCAGACGAACGCCCAACGTTTGCTCGATCTCGGAGATCGCGATCGATACGGCGGGCTGGGAAATCGCCAGCGAACG
>Ga0081455_10005431_pt1 | contig 13981 bp, 20 predicted proteins | sample TabmetS3T2R1_FD_70207 | JGI IMG/M metagenome (GOLD analysis project Ga0081455, IMG submission 70207) | Tabebuia heterophylla rhizosphere microbial communities from the University of Puerto Rico - S3T2R1 | ecosystem: Host-associated > Plants > Roots > Rhizosphere ... | reverse complement strand
GTATGCGGCCCGAAGCCCGAGTGGATCGGTACCTGAGGCGTTGTCCGGTAGCTGTGATCGCTTTGCATCTCTGCAACCTCCGAATCCTGATCGAGGGTGTTAAGGAGTATTGGAACAGAAAACCGGGTTAAAGCACAACAGCATACAGCTCAATTGCTTGCTGCCATACGGTTGCAAAAATTGCTGCACAAGTATTGGCTTTTGCAAGGAACTTTTGCGAACGAACACGGCACATTCTGCCATAAGCTGCCTTTCTTCGCAGAACGGAGGAGTTCTGCGACGGTGAGCGCTAGCTTACACCGGTTTCTTGTTCCGTCGCTCATCAAAACCCGATTTTCCTGCGCCGCGATTGCCATTTCAGCCCTTCCTATCGTTGTCTCACAAAACGACCGGATAGAGTATCCGACCGTTGGTCGTGTTTCAGATCTGTACTTGCACTGGAAAGTATGCCATGGTGATGCCACCATGGAGAGGAGATGCCCATGGTACTTGTTCCCGTGACCTGTCCCTATTGTCAAAGCGATCAGGTCATCAAAGGCGGTCAAACCGAGACCGGCAAACAACGCTATCGCTGCCAATAGACGGACTGCCCTCACCGTTCCTTCGTGTTGGAGCCCGCTTAGAACGGTCGCTTACCGCAGGTCAAAGCCCTGTTGGAGCCCTTTGGGATCACGAAATATTCTACGGATTCTTGGGGCACTTAGACGCGACATAGAGAGGCAGATCAGCACCAGCCGGGCAAGCGCAACCCGCAGCAGATCGAGCGGAAACATCTGACATTGCGGACACGGATCAAGCGCCTGGTTCGTAAGACGATCTGTTTTTCGACATCGGTCCAGATGCATGACCTCGTTATTGGGTTGTTCGTCAATCGGTATGAGTTTGGGTTAACGCTCTGAAGAGGCAAAGTACAGATCTGCAACATGACCAAACCAATCATAGCGAGCGCTTCAATAACACCATGCGGCAGCGCGTCTCCCGCCTCGTCCGTGACACTCTGGCCTTCTCTAAAAAGCTGGCGAACCACATCGGTGCCATCAAATATTTCATATGCCATTACAACCTAACCAGGGCTGCAGCATTACTCGTATAACACTACCGGCAGAAAAGCCGTAGCGCTTGTCGCGGTCGGGTGGTGCAACATTGGTTGCACCGTCAACGCCCGTTGCGCGGCACGATGACCTTGATTCGCAAGCCTTCTCGTGGCTTCCGCGCTGCCCCTGTCATGCTGTGTCATAGCGATGAGGCCCGCTTTCATGCCCCTCTCTTTTTTCTAACATATTGATATTAGAAACCTTCACGGTACCGTGACGGCCTGGCACGCGGGATGCACTCCGATGCGTCGTGTCCTGCTCGCCTTGAGCCTTCTGTGTTGCAGCACGTGGTACCTACTGGAAGGCAGAAGGGCGGCAGGATCGAGGAGAGTCGAAGGAGAGACACTATGCATACAGAATGCCTGGACTATGGCCTGACAGATAGAGCGCAAAACGGTGCGCCCCTGCCACAAGTCGAATCGCAGGCGCGTGCCTTGCTGCAGCGGTTGGCCCACACCTGGGGACGCCGCGCCCGTGTCAAGCAGCCTGAACTCGAGGGCGAGACGCTGTTCGACGACAGCAAAGACGACTTTCTCCCCGCTTTGCTGCCCTTTCACGATCACCCGGCGTTTCTGGCCGCGCCCGACGACATGCGAAAGCAGATCCTGTCGTGTGGGTGGCTGGCGTATAACGAGAAGACCGTGGACATCGAATCGAAGATCGTCGCCCCAGCCTGTCACCACATCATCACTGGCGACGTGCCGGGCCTGCACGATGGGGTCAGCAAGCAGATCGCCGGCCAGACGCTGGTGGATGAGGCGTATCACGAGCTTCTGGTGCTGAACGCCTGCCAGGTGACGCGCACGAGACGGGGGTTGGGAGCCATGCCCCTGCCCGAGTCGCAGCTCATCGTCAAGATGCGCCAGGCGCAGGCCCAGTGCAGCGATCAGTGGCAAAAGGTCCTGGTGCACCTGGCGACAGCCATCGTCTCAGAGGTCTTTATCAGCGATTACCTGCGTCTGCTATCGCAAGAGATGGCCATCCAGCCGTTCAATCGGTTGACGGTGGAGGCCCACCGACACGACGAACTGGCGCACGGCAGCATCTTCAAGGGGCTCACCAAGTGCCTATATGGAAGTCTCAATCAGCACGAACGCGCGTTCTTCATCGAGGTGTTGCCTAAGCCCGTACATTGGTTTGCGAATATCGAGTTAGAGGTCTGGCAGGCGATGTTGCAGCACATCGGCTTTGGCGCCGCCGACACGGTGATCCGCGACTGCCGCAGCGCCAACGAAGAAAACCTGGCGCGGATCGATTACGCCGACTTGATCGCCCTGGCGGAGGAGTTGGACCTGCTCGAAGGGCAACGAGGCCTCGACAGCTTCGCCAGGGCAGGCCTGGTGCAATAGGAAGAGGAGAACAACGATGCGACTTGCTTTGGTTATTCGGCATGTGGCGTGTGAGGATCTCGGCAATCTAGCGCAGGTACTGCAGCAGCGTGACCTGGTGGTGCGGTATGTCGAGGCGGGGATCGATGACTTGGGGCAGCTGAATCCACTGGCCCCCGAGGTACTCATCGTGCTAGGGGGGCCTATCGGTGCCTACCAGGAACAGCACTATCCGTTCGTGACCGACGAACTGCGCTTGCTAGAGCGGCGTCTCGCGTCGGATCTCCCCACCCTGGGAATCTGCCTGGGCGCCCAGCTCATGGCCCGTGCCCTGGGGGCCAAGGTGTATGCAGGGCCCCGCAAGGAGATCGGCTGGTCACCTCTGCACCTCAGCGAGGCTGGGCGGCGGTCCTGCCTGGCGCCACTGGCGAAGCGCCAGGCCGCCGTCCTGCATTGGCATGGCGATACCTTCGATCTGCCGGTGGGCGCCACCCACCTGGCCTCAACCCCGGTCTATGACAACCAGGCCTTTGTCTGGGGCACACGGGGTCTGGCTCTCCAATGCCACGCCGAGGTGACGGCGCGCGATCTCGAACGGTGGTTCATTAGCCATGCCCACGAGCTCGACCACACGCCCGGGTTGAGCGTGGGGCAGTTGCGGCAGGACACGCAATGCTACGCGCCCCGGCTCCAGGTGCGCGCCGCGTGCTGCTGGCAGACCTGGTTGCATGAGGTGATTGAACCATGAGGGCGGGGTACGGATCGCGACACAGGGCGGCTCTTGCCGAGCAGGAGAAGACCATGCAATACGTTTATCGGTGCACACGTTGTAAGACGGGTTGGCTAGCCAAAAAGGTCGAGCCCAGTGCTCAGGGCTGGGCGGTACACGTCTTTATCTGCAACCGCTGTCGGTACGCCTCGCAGCCTGGCCCGCAAGGTGCGCGCCTTCACCTTCATGGATGTGCGCTATATTGCTGGTGTCAATCTGGCGTTATGCAACCCGGAGGCCCGCGAGTCCATGTATAGAGCCCTGGTTGAGGGAGGATACAAAGTCCGTCAGATGAGTGGGAGTTCGGAGTATGTCGAGGTGAGCCAGGTTTTTACTCCCTGAGCGAAGCTCCGCCTTTCTCCTACATATCCGCAGCACATACAGCGCATCGTCCTGGTAGGGGCGTTCGAAGGTGTTTCAGAGTTGTGGGTGGCATGTTAAATGATCCGCCCGAACTCATACTGATTGAAAATAGTCCTCCGGGATGGGTCCATATATGGCAAAAGGTCACTCGACGAGACCGGATGCCCAGCCCCACCGTCATCGCACGCCTACTTGCGCTAGCGTTGCCTCAGTCTCCGGGAGCCAGAAGGTCATCTCCATGGCGCGGTACAGCTCCACGGCGGTCGAGAGTGCGTCGCTCCTGAGAGAAAACGGCATGGGGGATAACCCAGGAAAGAGCAGGAGAAACTCATGACCCCAGCACACATCGCTCTGATGCAACGCGCCTGTCCGGCGGTGTCGCCCAAGGCGAACACCGCTGCGGTGCGGTTCTATGAATGGCTGTTTGTGCTGGCTCCGCTCCTACGGTCCCTGTTCCACGGTACTAGGCGGGAGCAAGGGCACCAGCGCATGGCCATGCTGCACATGGTCGTCGCCGAGCTGCGTCCGTTGGAGGAGCTGGTCCCCATCGTTCACCCGCTGGGCGTGCGGTATCCAGGCAGAGTGGGAAAGTGGTGGGGAAACTTGGTATTGCAGGTGTAACAACGACAGCAATGGAGGGAAGAGCATGGCGCTCAGTGAACAAAGATACCCAGAAGGCAGCAGGCATTCTCACTCAGTACGTGTAGCGATCGCAGGTGGTGGTATTGGCGGTATGGCGCTCGCCCTGTCGCTGCACGACGCGGGTTTCCGTGACGTCGACGTGTACGAGTCGGCGTCACGCGTGAAGGAGCTTGGGGTTGGGATCAATGTGCTCCCGCATGCGACACGCGAACTCACTGAACTCGGCCTGCTCGACGCGCTGGACGCGGTGGGGATCCCGACTGCGGAGCTCGCCTACTACTCCAAACACGGCCAGCCGATCTGGAGCGAGCCGCGCGGCCTCGCCGCCGGGTACCACTGGCCACAGTTCTCCATCCACCGCGGCCAGCTACTTGGCGTGCTCCATCGCGCGGTGTGCACACGCCTCGGTCCCGAGCGTGTGCACCCCGGCCATCATCTGTCACGCTTCGGCCAGAAGGCGGACCACGTGTGGGCCGATTTCGTGGACTGCGCCAGCGGTGTATTGCGATCGCACGTCGAGGCTGACGTGCTGGTCGGCTGCGATGGCATCCACTCCGCGATGCGTCAGGCTTTTTTCCCGCACGAGGGGCCGCCACAGTGGAACGGCATGACGATGTGGCGCGCGGTGACTGAGGGCGCGCCGTTTCTCTCCGGCCGCACGATGCTCATGGCGGGACACTTCGGCCGGCGCATGGTCGTCTATCCCATCTCGCGGCGGCACGAGGCGGCGGGCAAAGCACTCATCAACTGGGTAGCTGAGTTCAAGAATGCTCCCGAGCAGCCGATGCCGACGCAGGACTGGGAGCACACCGCGCGCCGCGAGGACGTGATCGAGCCGTTCACGTCGTTTGTCTTCGATTTTCTCGATGTCCCGGCCCTCATCCGCGGTGCCGCCACCATTTACCAGTACCCGATGGTCGACCGCGATCCGCTGCCGACGTGGAACTTCGGCCGGGTCACGCTGCTGGGCGATGCCGCCCATCCGATGTATCCCGTCGGCTCAAACGGCGCCTCCCAGGCCATCATCGACGCACGGACGCTGGCGCGGGAGCTGGCCTTGCAGCGGTCGATCGAGGCAGCGATCGCGGCCTACGACGCGCAGCGGCGGCCGCAGACCACCGGCGTGGTACTGGCTAACCGCCAGGGCGGCCCCGAGAGGTGCTTAGAGATCGTCGAGCAGCGTGCGCCGGACGGTTTTGTGGACCTCGACGCCGTGATTAGCCGCGCGGAACTCGAAGAGATTGCGCACAGCTACAAGCGCACGGCCGGCTTCGACCCGAAGGTCCTCAACAACCGGCCGTCGCTAGGGGTCGGACAGCACAGCAACGTTCAGGGAGGGCGTAGCTCTTCCTGAACCCCATCTCCCCAAGGAGTCACTCGATGAAAGTTCCACGGACATCCAGAAAGCTCTCACGCCAGGGCTTTATGAAAACGCTGGTGAGTGGCATGTTCGTTATCGGGTTCAACCCGATCAGCGGGTCCTGGATCACGGCAGCCCAGGCAGCCACAGCGGCAGCTTTCGAGAAGCTGCCGCCGCTTGATGGAACGCTGCATGCGGACGCCGCTGCTTGATTGAAGCAGCACAATCTATGCCAGAGCCCAGGACACACTGGCATGCCTGTCCTGGCTTCAAGTCTGAGAGATACTATGGGTGGCGCTCCCTCGGTGCGACATCCACGGTAGGCTGGTCCACGTGAGCGGTGCGCCCCGCTCTACTCTGCGGTAGAGTGCCAGGAGAGCAGGAGAGGATGCAGTATGAACAGCTCAATGTGCGAGAGACGCCGTCAAACTGAGATGAAGACAGTTACTCTTCTTCAGTCAATACCTGCTGGACCTGGTCTTCCAGCTTGTCGAGGTCCCATGTACCTTGAAATGTGAGTAGCTGGTGTTGCAGTGTCGTAGCACCGCATAGTTCGCCGGCTGCGCAAGCTGGGCTCACCCGCCCCAGCCCGCGACGGTGCCCTCCCCTCCCGCGCCGGCCCGCCTCTGGCAGTGCCCACATGTGGGCATGCTGCCAGCGGGCTGGCAGTGTGACCTTGGCACCATATGAAGGCCGCGCCCGACAAGCCACTATCCCGTCGCCCCCTACGCTCGCCCCCTGCCCTGCCCAGCACGCTTTGCCGCATGCCTCCGCGGGTGGTCGGCGCCTGGCATAGGCCTTGCACAGCTGTGAGGGAGGCCAGACGTTGGTAGGACCACGACGAGCGCGACAGAGCCTCCACACCCAGCGTACACCCCCTGGAGGGGTGCCATGCCAAGGCGCTGAGCCCACCTTATATACAGACCGCTTCTGTCGCAATAGGGAAGGACGGGGAGATTCATGAGCTTGTCGTGACGCGTAGCTCACTTGAGCCCCGCCTCCAGATGAGCTTGGTCGCTAGGCCACAAGGGGATTGATCACATGACGCATACAGAAACGCACTCCATACTGGTTGGGTTCGTCATCGTTGCATGGGCGGCGCTCTCACTTATGCTGAATGTGTTTGGCGTGTTCGCACCGCACCCCGACAAACCGCCTCTTGCCTTACTGATTTCGGTCATAGGCGTCCCACTCGTATTTCTTATCGCGTATGCGTTCTCCACGAAAGTTCGCAGGCTTGCACTCGGCCTCGATCTGCGCCTCTTGACAGCGATGCAAGCATGGCGGATCATCGGCGTGATGTTCCTTGTCCTCATGTCGTTCGGCTTCCTGCCTGGCACATTTGCGTGGCCCGCAGGGCTCGGCGATCTCCTCGTGGGGGCGTATGCGCCCTTTGTGGTGCTTGCGATATCACGCCGCACTCCGGGTTGGCACAGACATGTTGTCCTGCTCAATGTGCTCGGCCTTCTGGACTTCGTTGGGGCCATCGGCAGTGGTGTGCTCAGTGGTCGCTCGCCCCTTGGGCTGCTGCGCGGCGACGTGACAACGGACATCATGCAGGAGCTGCCGCTCAGCATGATCCCCACGTTCGCTGTGCCATTTTGGATCGTTCTCCACATCCTCTCACTCATCAAGTTACGGAACCCGCAGGCGGTAGCGGGAGAATCTGTGGTATAGCACGGCGCTCTACCTGACCGCTTTGGAGTGCAGCGAAAAAGCGATAGGTAAGCTTGACTGTTAGGCATCATCAACTACTGCGCAAAGGAGAAAGGCTATGACTGCCCCAGACAAGAGTTCCCCGACTTTGGATCGCGAGCTTGTCTTGACACGCATCATCGATGCGCCTCGCGAAAAGGTATTTCGTGCATGGACGGAACCCGAACTGCTCAAGCAGTGGTTTGCTCCTCTGCCTTGGACAACACCAGTCGCTGAAACCGACGTTCGACCGGGCGGTGCCAGCTTGATTGTTATGCGAAGCCCAGACGGCAAGGAATTTCCGAACCGCGGCGTCTATCTCGAAGTCGTTGAGAACCAACGGCTCGTCTTCACTGATGCCTACACCAAAGCATGGGAGCTCTCGGAAAAGCCCTTCATGACGGTGATCCTCACCTTTGGAGACGAAGGCGGTAAGACAAAATACACCGCCCGAGTGTGTCACTGGACTGTTGCTGATCGAGAGGCACACGAAAAGATGGGCTTCCACCAAGGTTGGGCGCAGTGTACAGACCAGCTTGCACAACTCGTCTCAACACTCTGACGTGTCTATACTTGACACATTGAACGTCGTCTAACTCCGCACTGGTCGCGCCAGGGGAAGCCCGAGACCTTGGGATTGGGAGAAGTCTCACGAAGCGGGCCACAGCATAGGCTCTCTCGTCAGGTGCGGGGCGGTATCGCTGTGGCCAGCCGCCTACCGCGCCCGTGAGGCAGCGCGAAAGGGATATCGTGAAAACCCTAGCCTTCGTGATTGGCCTGTACATTCTCGCCGTAGGCGCTATCGGCATCTTCGCGCCGTCGAGCTTGGTCTGGATCGCTCAGCGCTTCACTACTCCCGTGGATTGGTATGCCCTTGCCGCAGTCCGAGTCGCCGTTGGAGGGCTTCTCGTCTCGGTCGCGAAAGCGTCGCGAGCGCCAACGGCGCTCCGTGTTGCCGCCTTCATCCCACTTGTCGCCGCGCTTGCGACACCCTTTGTGGGAGTCGAGCGTGCTCGGGCCACCATTGCATGGTGGTCGTTGCAGGGATCCGGGGTTGTACGTCTCTCTGCCATTCCACTGCTGGCTCTCGGAGGCTTCATCGCGTATGCTTGCGCCCCAACTCGACGCACTGCCGAACCCGTATGAGGACCCTCGTTGTCACGAGATAGACGTCCCCTGGATCCAGCAGTCTTCGCTGAACTTGCAACAATGTTGAAATGACTACATCATCGCCACCGAACCCGGCTCTGCAGTGGACGGCGCTGGCGCGCCGCCGCTGAGCTTGTTTTCGTGCGGGGGCGACTTCCGAAGACGGGTTACTGGGAGGCACTATGGGGTGGGAATTGGTAGCGATCCTCGCCGCTGGCCTGTTTGCTGGCGCATCCGTCTACATTAACCTCGTCGAACATCCTGCGAGGGTCCAGTGCGGGACGGAACTCGCTGTGACGGAATTCGGCCCAAGTTACCATCGTGCAACAGTCATGCAGGTATCGCTTGCCGTTATCGGCCTGATAGCTGGATTGGGGGCTTGGCTAAGCGGAAGTGGGGTGTGGTGGTTGAGCGGGGGAGTGACCCTCGGCGCCGTTATGCCGTTTACCTTATTGGTAATCTTCCCGACCAACAAGAAGCTTTTGGATCCCGCGCTGGATCGGAGGTCGCAGCACGCCAGCAACCTCCTGGCAGAGTGGGCGCGGCTCCACACGGTACGAAGCGTGCTGGGCTGCGGGGCTTTCGTGCTCTTTGTCTGCCTGTTAGAGTTTCGAGCGTAAGTTTCATCGGTGGGCGGCACCGAACATGAGGGGCTGAGAGATGCAGTTATCGCGAGAGGCGAGATTGGTCGCGGGCGTCATCGTGCTTACCGTCCCCACGATCATGTACGGCGGGCTCACATTACTCGGCATCCTCACCAAGGGAATGGCTGGGCTCGCTCCCGGTAGGCTGGCGCTGGATGACACCCAATGGGCACTGTTTCGCGCGGGGCACGCGCACGCAGGAGTATGGGTCGTTCTGTCCCTCGTCATCCAGGTATTGCTCGATGCGGCGATGCTACCAACCAGGCTCACATGGTTGGCCCGGATCAGCGCCCCAGTGGCAGTGGTTGGGATCTCGGGCGGCTTTTTCGGCCTCGCCTTTCTGCCGGCCTTCTGGTGACTCCTGTACTTCGGGGCAGCGAGCCTCGCTGTCTCTCTGGTCCTGACCGGCATTGGGTTGATGCGGCGGCCGCGCTGAAGTTGACTGGCTTGCCACCGCCAAGCCTGGTGTGTTGGACGGGGGCGACGGCCTTTGGCTACCACATCGTGTCCCTAAGCCGCTGTACCAGGCGCTACAGCAGACGGCGGCCGCGCTACTAGTTTTGCGTGGTTTCAAGCCTCTCAGCGTGGCCACCGCTACCGAGCTGTAGCGCGAGCCAGGCAGGTCGTCACGGCAACGTCAAGGTATATATGTCCATCTTCACATTGATCAGCGGCGTCCTCCTGAATGTGGCCATCTTCGGTAGCTTACTCTTTGTGCCAGCAGGGACGCTGGACTGGTGGCGTGCTTGGGTGTTTCTGGGGCTGGTAGCCTCGTCATGGATGTCCTCGCCAGCGCAACGGTATTGACTGGCGAACGCAACGCTGCACCGGACCGCGGTGGCACCATGGCTGCCCATGCTCCAAGCCCCGGCGCCGCCACAGCAGGTGCGCTTTGGCGTTGGGCAGCGATCCGTAGGAGGCTTTATGGCTATCGTTGATGGCTTCCTGTTTACTTTGACGTTCGTCACGGCGCTCGGGTGCGGGTTGATAGCGGGGCTCTTTTTTGCCTTTTCTGTCGCCGTGATGCAGGCGCTCGCGCGCCTCCCCGCAGCCGGGGGCATGGCGGCAATGCAATCCATCAATAGCACCATCCTCAATCCGCTCTTTCTCGCGGTTTTTTTGGGCACGGCGGCGGGGTGCGCCCTCGTGATGATCACTGCTCTGGCGCGCTGGCACTCTCCCGGCTCCGTATACTTACTCGTCGGCGGTGCGCTCTATCTGGTTGGCAGCCTGTTGGTGACGGCCGTGTGCAACGTGCCGAAGAACAACGCGCTGGCATCGGTCGTACCTGCCGACCCCGACAGCGCGGGCCTGTGGGCCGATTACCTTGCCAGTTGGACGACCTGGAACCACGTGCGGACGGTCGCATCGCTTGCGTCGTTGTCGTCGCTCATCCTCGGGCTCTGTTATTGGGAGCACTAAGAGTGCCCGATATCAGCGGCGCGTCGCTGCAGCACGACCCGTTAGGCGTCTCGGGAGGCAAAGGTCTGGTGGCGAGTTGCAGAGAGAGGAGGTCTTTATGAAGGCACTGGTGGCACAATGGTCGTTGATCCTGCTTTGTTTCTCCATGGCCGCCGCTCTTGGAGGCGGCCTCTATGAGTCGTTCGTCCTGATACCGCTGTGGAGCAAGGCCCCGCCCGCGTCGTTCGCGATCATCCAACCCGGGACGGGGGTCCCCCTGCAACGGTTCTGGATCCCGGTGCATGTGGCCATCACCCTCTGCATCATTGTGGCGTTGGTGATGACCTGGGGTGAGCCAACTGTGCGCCGCCTGCTCCTGGTCGCCCTGGTCTCCTATATCGTCATGCGTGTGTGGAGCGGCCTGTTTTTCATCCCGGAGATGCTCGCATTTCAGCAGGTGCCTCTGGATGAGGCCCCATCCGCTGCACTCGCGGCGCGGGTCTCCAGATGGACGTTTTGGACGTGGTTTCGAGAACCTCTAGACGCCCTCTCCTTTGTGTGTTCTCTGTTAGCTGTGTATTGGCTCAAGAGATGATCCTGAAGGAATCGAGGCCCTGCGTTTCGCCGCCCAGCAACGGCATGTAGCGGACGGCGTTGAGCGCCGCATGCTGTTCTCGGTTTCCACGCTCCTCGGTACCTTGTCTCTCCTCAAGCGCGATCTCGGCCTGGTCGAAAGCCGGCTCAAGGGCGGGACGGGCGCCGAACGCGACAAGAGCCAGAAGATCATTCTCATGCTGGCCAGTATCTTCGCGTGCGGTCTGATCGTAGTGCCCGGGATCGAGCGCCGTTTCCATGCTTTGATCCTCCCATTACCCTTCGTTCTCGTGGACGACGCGCGCATCGTAACGGAGTTCCTGATCGTCTTCCTTGTCTTACGGGAGAACAGGTATGCCTCCAGCATCATCGAGGTCAAGGCGGGCCAACACGTGACTCGACGGGGCCCTACAGCCATCAACGGGCAATGGCTGATCCAATGCCGCTGGTAGTTCCTGTCACTCATGCGCAACGATTTTTCATCGCAGACCCATAGTTTTGTTCGCTCCATCAGTGATTCACCAAGGGATCACCTTCCGGTCCCGGACGAACTTTCCAGTCAAATCCTGCGGTGCATCGAGTGCGAGCCACACGGCGGTATCCGCACCTTGAGACACTGTGCGTTCAGCATGCGCACCGCCCATGTCGGTCTTGACCCAGCCAGGACACATCGCGTTCACGGCGATGCCATGCACGGCCAGCTCCGCGGCGAGGATACCAGTCACGGCGTTGAGCGCGGCCTTGGAGATGCGATAGGCGGCGTAACCGCCCTCCATCTCGCTCAACGCGCCCATGCCACTGGACATGTTGACGATGCGGCCAGCCCGGCTTTGCTGCAGCAGTGGCAGGAACATCTGGGCCATCCGCAGAGGTGCGAGGGTGTTCGTTTCGAAGGTCTCGCGGACGGTGGCAAGGCTCACGTCCAGACCGTCTGCTTCGGTGTCGGTGAGAATGCCGGCGTTGTTCACCAGCACGTCGAGACGGCCGAATTGCGATGCGAGATGGTCTCGGAGCGCCCGGATGCTTGCCTCGTCCGTGACGGACAAGGGATGAAAATCCACGCGCAAGGCTGCGCCGGCCAACGTCGCGGCGGCGGTCGCCCCGGCATTGGGTTGGCGGGCCGTCAAAATCGTGGTGACGTCTCGGTCCGCCAACTGGCGGACAATCTCAAAGCCGATGCCACGGTTGGCACCAGTCACTACTGCAATCACGTCTTGGTTCGTTCTCATAGCATCACTCCTGGCACTGTATTTCTGAGCGTTGGCGCCCTGCGAGCGCGCCCTGCGTCCGGTGCGTTGGACGACTTTCTGGCTATTCTCCTGGTGTTATGCAGTGCGCCGCGTAGCTACAGCCATCAGTCGGGCGAAAATGCCGCATCGAACGGACTCACCTTAGTGTCTTGCCAGAGGTACTTGCAGAGCGCTGCCGTGAAAAACGTGAGATCCCGCGGGTGCCGAGATGAGATGAAGTTGCGGTCAATGACGACTCGGCAGTTCTCCCAGATCCCGCCGGATTGCACCACCACCGGCTCGACGGCTAGCTCTCGATACTGGTCGGCAGAGAGCTGGCTATCGCCTATAAAACCAGTCACCCGGCGGCCCTGGACGATGCCAGCGTTCGCTGCGAGTAGCATGCCGCGACAGATGCAGGCTACCAACTTGTCCGCTGCCGCAATCGCCCGGACGAACGCCTTGATGCGCTCGTCCTGACTCAGGATGACCGGACTCTTCGCCCCGCCGGGAATGAGGATGCCGTCAAAGTCGCGGGGATCGACCGCATCGATGGCATGATCAACGTCGTAGGTGCCAACCTTCTCGAAGTAGCTGTAGATCTCCACGGGAGCCCTGGTCGAGGACACCATATTGACGCGCGCGCCAAGCAGTTGGAGCGCAAACCGAGGGACGAGGCACTCTTCTTCTTGAAAGCCATCCGCGATCAACGCGGCAATGCGGGGTTGCTTGGTCATACGTCACTCCTGAGGTTATGCAGACGATCGTTGCATCGCCTGCGCGAATTTAGCCGTGTCCGCAAATTGTCGTAGGCGAGCGATCTTCCCGTTCTTGAGTGTCCAGATGTGGCAAAAGGGCGCGACGATGTGTACGCCATTGGTTTGCAATGTCCCAGAGTAATGTCCGAGAGCTACTATGGTGTCTCCAGCGTCTACAAACTCGTCTGGTTGCGCTTGCCAGTCACGGAAATCAGCCCGGAGCTTGGGCAAGAACTGGCCGAAAATTGCTGGGATACCTGTGTAGATACCACCGTGTGGAAAGCTTTCGAGGATCTCCCACACCATATCTGGGGTGACGAGTTGAGCGATGGCTTCCTCTTGATCGGCCAGAGCCACGCGATACAACTCCTGCACCACGGCAATACCGCTCTGCATAGCATCGTCTCCTGTGTGCTGCGGTGGATGAGGCACGTCGTTGTTGCTGTCCACCTTCTTGGCTTTCCTCTGGCACGTCCATCTGCCATAATCGTAGTGGCTATGAAGCTTCTCGCCCATAACGTTCAGGTTATACGTGTTATCCAGGGTATGAATATTGCGAGCATTGATCTGAATCTGTTAGTCGTCTTTCGGGCCATTTACGCGGAGCGGAACATCAGCCGCGCGGCGGTGGCTTTGGGCAAGAGCCAGCCTGCCGTCAGCCATGCGCTCTCACGGTTGCGTGTGTTGTGTAATGATCAACTGTTCGTGCCGGTGCACGGAGGCGTGCGGCCAACCAGATGCGCCGAGACGCTGGCGCCTGCGGTGCATGAAGCGTTGTCGTTACTGGAAAGGGCCCTCAAGGATGATCACAACTTTGCTCCAGCCCTGGCGCACAGGACGTTCTGCATCAACATGAACGATTACATTCAGGCGATCCTGTTGCCGCGCCTGATGGAGTGGTTGAAGGCATCGGCGCCAGCCATCCGCATCACCGTCATGAGCCTGAGTCCGCCGG
>Ga0081455_10005429_pt1 | contig 13984 bp, 18 predicted proteins | sample TabmetS3T2R1_FD_70207 | JGI IMG/M metagenome (GOLD analysis project Ga0081455, IMG submission 70207) | Tabebuia heterophylla rhizosphere microbial communities from the University of Puerto Rico - S3T2R1 | ecosystem: Host-associated > Plants > Roots > Rhizosphere ... | reverse complement strand
TTCGAGCATCCCTTCTCTGGAAGCGTTGTGATGCGCGGTGGCCGGCAAGCCTAGCTCATTCCTGCCTCTTTGCGGCTCAATGGCCACCACAGGAAACATCGCCGTCCATTATAACGACGCGCTGCCAAAACGACGGCTGAATTTTCTCTTAAATTCCTAATAGGAAAAGGGCCGGGGATCGCTCCCCGGCCCTTCCGTCAGATGTTCGGATCGGCTGGACTTAGAAGTCCATGTCGCCGCCCATGCCACCGCCCGGCGGCATCGGTGGAGCCTTCTTCTCCGGCTTCTCGGCGACCATCGCTTCGGTCGTCACCAGCAGGCCCGCCACCGAGGATGCATCCTGCAAGGCAGTGCGCACGACCTTCACCGGGTCGATGATCCCAGACTTCACCATGTCGACATAGTCGCCCCTCTGGGCGTCGAAGCCGAAATTGGTGTCCTTCTGGTCGAGCATCTTGCCTGCCACCACCGCGCCGTCGAAGCCAGCGTTCTCAGCGATCTGGCGGACCGGCGCCTGCAGCGCGCGGCGCACGATCTCGACTCCGACCTTCTGGTCGTCGTTGCTGGTGCGCAGCTTCTCGAGCGCCCGCACCGCGTAGAGCAGAGCAGAGCCGCCGCCGGCGACGATGCCCTCTTCCACCGCCGCCTTGGTGGCGTGCATGGCGTCGTCAACCCGGTCCTTCTTCTCCTTCACCTCGACCTCGGTCGCGCCGCCGACCTTGATGATCGCAACGCCGCCCGCCAGCTTCGCCAGGCGCTCCTGCAGCTTCTCGCGGTCATAGTCCGAGGTCGTCTCCTCGATCTGCGCCCGGATCTGGCTGCAGCGGCCTTCGATGTCGGCCTTCTTGCCGGCGCCGTCGACGATCGTGGTGTTCTCCTTCTCCACGATCACCTTCTTGGCCTTGCCCAGCATGTCCAGCGTCACGTTCTCGAGCTTGATGCCGAGATCCTCGCTGATCAGCTGCCCGCTGGTCAGGATCGCCATGTCCTCCAGCATCGCCTTGCGGCGATCGCCGAAGCCCGGCGCCTTCACCGCCGCGATCTTGAGCCCGCCGCGCAGCTTGTTGACTACCAGCGTCGCCAGCGCCTCGCCCTCGACGTCCTCCGCCACGATCAGCAGCGGCTTGCCCGACTGCACCACCGCCTCGAGCACCGGCAGCATCGCCTGCAGGCCCGACAGCTTCTTCTCGAACAGCAGGATGTACGGGCTCTCCAGCTCGGCGATCATCTTGTCGGCGTTGGTGATGAAGTACGGCGAGAGATAGCCGCGATCGAACTGCATGCCTTCCACGACATCCAGCTCGGTCTCCAGGCTCTTGGCCTCCTCGACCGTGATCACGCCCTCGTTGCCGACCTTTTTCATCGCCTCGGCGATCATCTTGCCGATCGACTTGTCGCCGTTGGCAGCGATGGCGCCGACCTGGCCGACTTCGTCAGTGCCGGTGATCTTCTTGGCGCGCGCCTTGATGTCCTCGACCACGGCCTCGACCGCGAGATCGATGCCGCGCTTGAGGTCCATCGGGTTCATGCCGGCCGCCACCGACTTGATGCCCTCGCGCACGATCGCCTGGGCCAGCACCGTTGCCGTCGTCGTCCCGTCGCCGGCGACGTCATTGGTCTTGCTCGCGACCTCGCGCACCATCTGGGCGCCCATGTTCTCGAACTTGTCGCTGAGCTCGATCTCCTTGGCGACGGTGACGCCGTCCTTGGTGATGCGCGGCGCGCCGAAGCTCTTGTCGAGCACCACGTTGCGGCCCTTCGGGCCCAGCGTCACCTTGACCGCGTCGGCGAGAATGTCGACACCGCGCAGCATGCGCTGACGGGCATCGCCGCTAAAGCGGACTTCCTTGGCTGCCATTGTTCAATCCCTCTTGGATGAAGTTGGTGGTTGGAATGAATAAGGAGGCGATCAGGCGGCCTTCTTGACCGCAGCGGAACCCTCGAGGATTCCCATGATGTCGCTTTCCTTCATGATCAGATACTCGACGCCGTCGAGCTTGACCTCGGTGCCGGACCACTTGCCGAACAGGATGCGGTCACCCGCCTTGACGTCCAGCGGAACCAGCGCACCCTTGTCGTCGCGGGCGCCCGGGCCGACAGCGATGACTTCGCCTTCCATCGGCTTTTCCTTGGCCGTGTCGGGGATGATGATGCCGCCCTTGGTCTTCTCTTCCTCCGCGACGCGCTTGACCACGACGCGGTCGTGAAGCGGACGGAACTTCATGGTTCTCTCCTCCAAAATCCCTGGTTGAGCCTGCGCAGCCGGACGGCTGCGGTGAATGAACTGCTGTCAGCACTCTCATGCATCGAGTGCCAAAGCGCCCGCGGTTTAAGGGGAGACGCGATTTTAGTCAAGCTGCGAAGGCAATGTCGCTTCGCACTAGCAGCATTCCTGTGGGAGTGCTGCTAAGCAACTGAAATACAATAAGAATGTTGATTTGGGAAGAAGGTCGCGTGACTATTCCGGTGCTTGTGTTGTGTCAAGGAGTAGCTCGATGGATCGCAGCTTTATTGCGCAGCTCAACAACTACCGCATCACGACGGCAGAAATCCTCTACTGGATGCCCGACCATCGGCATGTGTTGCAAAGCTTCGTCTGGCAAAACCTGGATCTCGCCCCCCGCTTCCCCAATCTCACGAAGTTCTTGGATTTCTGGGAGCACAACCTCGAAGGCAAGCTGCATCGCGTGCGGGTGGCGAACGCCCAGCTGATCAAGCCGGCCGAGTTCGGTTTCGCGTCAGGCCTGTACCACCTGAACTGACGCATATTCTGCGGCTGTCCGCTCGACCAGCTCGGCAACCGAGGGCACATCCGCCACGCCCGACACCGAATGGCCGGCGCTCCAGACGTCTTTCCACCGCTTGGGGTTCGGCCGTTCGCGCTCGGCAACGTTGATGTCCTTGGCAATGTCGATCATCCCGCGCACCGGCAGATTGTCGGGATCGAGACCCGCCGCCGCGATTGACGGACGCAGCATGTTGGCTTCCAGCCCGGTGAAGGCTCGCGTCAGCATCACATCGTCGAGCCGGCTTTTCACCAGCATTTCCTTGTAGCCATCCTTGGCCAGGCTTTCGCGCGTGGCGATGAACTTGGTGCCCATGTAGGCGAGATCGCAGCCCAAGACCTCCGCGGCCGCCACTGCCCGACCATCGGCCATGCCACCCGCCATGACGACGATGCCGTCCCAGAATTTCCGCACGGCGCGCACGAAGGCGAAGGGATTGACCCAGCCGGTCTGTCCCCCGGCGCCAGCGGTCAGCAGAACCAACCCGTCGACACCCGCCGCGACGGCCTTCTCGGCATGGCGCACCGAGGCGACGTCAGCCAGCACCAGGCAGCCGGCGTCCTTCAATGGTTTCAGCACTGGTTCGGGCGACCCGACTGATGTGATCACGATCTCAACCTTGTGGCGCAGCACGGCAACGAGATCGTCAGCGAGCCGTGGATTGGAACGGTGCACGATGAGGTTGGGGCAGAGCGGTGCCGGGATGCGCCCCGCCTGATCGGATGCGCGCTTCAGGTCCTCGCCGATGTCGCCCAGCCAGCCATCGAGCTCGCCGATGCTGCGGCAGTTGGCGGTCGGGAAGGAGCCGATGACCCCGGCCCGGCATGCGGCTTTCACCAGCGCCGGTCCAGACACGAGGAACATCGGGGCCGCGATCAGCGGCAAACGCAGGCGGCTTTTCAAGGCGACGGGCAATGACATGGCGACAGATTACCTCAGCGCAGCGCGGCAAGCAGTGCGATCCCCGACACGACCGATGTCGAAGCCGCAATGCGACGAAGGCCGAAGCCTTCCTTCAGGACCAGTGTTCCGATCAGCGCGCCGAAGATGACACTGGTCTCGCGCAATGCCGTGACGGGACCGAGCGGCAGACTACGGGCCGCCGTAAGGAAGGCGAGGAAGCCCAGCACCGAGATAATGCCTGCAAGAATGCCCATCCGTCCGTGCCGCCGTGCATAGGGCAACAGGTCGTTGCAGCGGAACACCACCGCATAACCCACCATGCCGAGACCGGTGACGACCTCCAGCCAGGCTTGAAAACCCAGCACCGTCCCGGCGGCACGCACGCCGACGCCGCCAACGAAGCTGTAGCTTGCCACCGCCACACCAGTTGCCAGGGCGAAGGCAACGGCCTGCGGACGACCGCCGGCTCCCAGCGACAGGGTCGTCACGCCAAGGGAAATGAGGCCGACCGCCATCATCTGTCCGAGGCTCAAAGCTTCATCGATGACGAAGAAGGCGGCGATGGTTGTAAGCACGGGCGCCAGCCCTCGTGCCAGCGGATAGACCACGCTCATGTCGCCTATGTCGTAGGAGCGGATCAGCAGCGCGTAGTAGCTGAAGTGTGCAACAGTGGTCAGCGCCAGCCACTTCCAGCTTGCGCCGGCCGGCCAGTCGACGAAGGGCAAAGCGCAAAGTCCCAGCACAAGCCCCACCGCACGGATCGCCGCCATGCTGAGCGCGCGATCGCCCGACGACTTCACCATCGCATTCCAGATCGGATGGGCGATGGCCGACAGGATCACCAGGCCATAAAGCAATGCCGCGGACATGGCGCCCGATTGGCGGGCGCTTGTCCGCGGCAGTCAATATCGTTTTCTACACCAGGTCCTGCGCTGCACCGCCTCGCAAACCAGTGCCAGGCAGCGAGCCGCAGCGAGGAACGTCAGGCCGCAGCCGCGAGCCCTTCTTGCTCCAGCACGCGCTTCACCGCCGGCCGTGCCTTCATGCGCTCATAGTGGGCGGCGCAGTTCTTGGGCAGCGGCATCTTCATGCGACCCGACGCCCAGAACTCGACATAGAAGAGCGCCGCATCGGCGATCGAGAACTTGCCGGTCAGGTACTCCTTGCCTTCGAGGGCCTTGTTCATCAGCTCCAGCCCCTTCTCCATGATCTCCTTGCCGCGCGCCTTGACCGCGTCATGGTCGGCCTCGGTGGGTGCATAGGCCATCGGCCGGAACATGCGCGAGAAGCCCTGCATGTGCATGGTCGACACCGCATAGTCCATGGCTTCGAGCGCGCGCGCTTCGCCGTCCGCATCGGAGGGCAGCAGGCTCTTGTCTGGATTGGTGCGTGCCAGCCACATGGCGATCGCCGGGAACTCGGTGAGCACCGAACCGTCGTCGCGCTGCAGCGTCGGCACCTTGGACTTGGGATTGATCTTCACGAAGTCCGGCCCGTACTGCTCCTGCTTGGCGCCGTCGATCTTCTGCAGGTCGTACGGCTTGCCGATCTCCTCGAGCAGAACATGGATACCGATCGAGCACGCGCCTGGTATGTAATAGAGCTTCATCGCACTCTCCCTAGGAAAATTGTTTCCTGAACGCGGGCGACGCTAGCATCGCTTGGTCCGCGGGGGAACGCGTTCCCATGAGGTAACTCGATCACCACCTTAGGCGCGAAATGACGACCGGCAGGGCGCGGATGCCGCGGATGAAATTCGAATAGAGCCGGACTGGCGGGCCGGTGATCTCGAGCAGCCAATCGCCAACGCAGCGATGGATGCCGGCGCCGAACGACAGACGCTGGCGGACCTTGGGACGGCCGACAACGAAACGCTCGGGCTCCTCGACCGCGGCTTCGTCACGACCACCCGAGACGTACCACATCACCACCTTGTCGCCCTGCTTGATCGGCTTGCCGGCAGGCTCAGTGTCGCACGTTGCGGCGCGCCGCCTATGGATGACGGGTGTCTGGAAGCGAATGGTCTCTCGGACATCAGATTGTCCAGCAGTCGAGCGTCGGCCTTGGCCTTGTCGAGCTCGTCAGGACTGTCGAGCACCGCCATGAGGCCGCCGGTCATCGAGTTGCGCGTGGCGTCGTTGCCGCCCAAGATCAACAGCGCGAAGGTGCCGATGAATTCCCGCATCGGCATCACTGCGAGCTCGGCCATGCGTTCGGCCTCGCTTCTCACCACGGCATCGTCTGCTTCAATGTTGGCGATGGCGACGTCCGATTGATGCGTAAGCTTGCGCCGCTCGGCCTGGGCGAAGTCGAACCGCGTCGCCAGCATCATGGCGGTGAGCTCGGTCGAGACGCACGGATCATCGACGTCAGTCGGCTCGGCCATGCGTCCAGCCGGCCGTTGAACGGCTTCAAGTCAAGCGCTTTCGTCGCAACTACCTTCCATTTGGCGCGTTGACAGGGCGATGGAGGGGGCGCAAACGGTCGCGCCGCCGCCATCTTTGGCGGCGTTCGACATCATGGCCCCTGATAGCACCCGCCCGTCGATAGTTCCCGAGTCCGCCAACCACACCCCCGCCAGCAATGCCGCCGCCGGACTGATCGTCGGTGCGCTGGGCGTGGTGTTCGGTGATATCGGAACCAGCCCGCTCTACGCCCTTCGCGAGTCCTTTCTCCACGGCGCAGGCATCGCGCCTACGCGTGAGCATGTGCTGGGCGTCCTGTCGGTGCTGTTTTGGGCGGTGACGCTCACCGTCACCATTAAGTACGTCACCCTGATCATGCGCGCCGACAACAAGGGCGAAGGCGGGGTGCTGGCGCTGGCCACGCTCGCGACGCACGGCTTGAACGGCCGCGGCCGCAGGATCCGCCGGGCGGTCACTCTTCTTGCCGTGGTCGGGCTGGCCCTGTTCTACGGCGACGCCATTATCACGCCGGCAGTTTCCGTGATGGGCGCGGTCGAGGGCCTTTCGGCCGTGGCGCCCGGATTCACGCCGTTCGTCGTGCCGCTCGCGCTCGTGATCCTGGTGGCTCTGTTCCTGCTGCAAGCGCGCGGCACGGCGGACGTCGGTCGACTGTTCGGTCCCGTGATGCTGGTCTGGTTCGTGGTGCTTGGCTTGCTGGGATTGTGGCAAGTCGCCAAGCATCCTGCCGTCATGGCAGCTATCAATCCGGTCCATGCCTATCGCATCATTGCCGATCAGGGGCTCGGCATCTTCTGGACCTTCGGCTCGATCGTGCTGGCGGTCACCGGAGCGGAAGCGCTCTATGCGGACATGGGCCACTTCGGCCGCCGGCCCATCCGCACGGCCTGGCTTGGCCTGGTCATGCCGGGCCTGCTGCTGAACTACTTCGGGCAAGGCGCGCTGATCATCAACAACCCTGAGCAAGTCCACCAAGTCTTCTTCGCCATGGTCCCACAGGACTACATCATCGGCCTGGTGGTGCTCTCCACGCTCGCTGCCGTCATCGCATCGCAAGCGGTCATCACCGGCGTCTTTTCGCTGACCCGCCAAGCGATCCAGCTCAGCTATCTGCCGCGCATGGAGATCCGCCACACATCTGAGACCGCGATCGGTCAGATCTATATCTCACGCGTCAACTGGCTGCTGATGGCGGGGGTGATCGCCCTGGTCATCGGCTTCGGGTCGTCCGGCGCACTGGCCGGTGCCTATGGCCTCGCCGTCACCGGCGCCATGCTTGTCGATGCCACGCTCGCCATGGCCGTAGCGATCCTGGTATGGCGCTGGCAGTGGCCGGTGGCAGTATTGGTCTTCGGGCTGCTGGCTGTGCCCGATCTCGCCTTTTTCATCGCCAACGCCCTGAAAATCCCAGAGGGTGGCTGGCTGCCGCTGGTGGTGGCCGGCTTCGTTTACTTCACAATCACCACTTGGCGGAGCGGCCGCACGCTTGTCGCGACCGAGATGAGCGAAGGGGCCTTGCCGCTGCGCGAGTTCCTCGAGCGCATGGAACGCGCCCCCGACCGTGTTGCCGGCACCGCTGTGTACTTGACGGCCGACGCCACCCGCACGCCGGCCGCTTTCCTGCACAACCTCAAGCACAACAAGGTGCTGCACGAGCGCATCATCATCCTGCAGGTCGAGACCATGGATGTGCCGCGCGTGGCGGACAACCAGCGCGTCGAATGCGAACGCCTGGGCAAGGGCTTCCACACGGTGATCGCCCGCTACGGCTTCACCGAGCAGCCCGACGTGCCGGACGCGCTGCGGGCCTGTCGCCCGCACGGCATCGCTTACGACGAGATGGAGACCAGCTTCTTCCTCGGCCGCGAGACCTTGGTGCCCAGCCAGCATTCCAGGCTTGGCCGGTGGCGACGCGACTGGTTCATCTCGCTCTCCCACTCGGCGTCGGCCACCAAGACCTTCTTCCGCATTCCGCCCAACCGCGCCATCGAGCTGGGCAACCAGATCCAGATCTAAGATCGGCGGATGCCCAAGAAGACGCTCGTCCTGCTTCCCGGCCTGCTGAACACCCGCCGGGTCTTCGAGCATCAGATAGAGGCTCTGTCCGACATCGCCGACTGCATCGTGCCCGAGCTCTGGCACCACGATACGGTAGGCAAGATGGCTGAGGCGACGCTTGCCGGCGCGCCGGCGCGCTTTGCGCTCGTGGGCTTCTCGATGGGCGGATACGTCTCTTTCGAGATCATGCGCCGCGTGCCGCAGTGCGTCGAACGGTTGGCGCTGATCGATACTCAGGCCGCACCGGATTCACCGAATGCAAGCAAACGCCGCCAGGGCTTGATCGAGCAGACCCGCATCGGTCGCTTTCATGGCGTGCACTCCTCGCTCCTGCCGCAGCTCCTGCACGATTCCAATCTCGAGAATGTCGCGATCACGCAGCCCATCCTCGAGATGGCGCGCGAGATTGGTGCTGACGGCTTCGTTCGCGAGCAGAAGGCCATCATCGGCCGACCGGATAGCCGCCCCCTGCTGGTCGACATCGCGATACCGACCGCCATCGTCGTTGGCCGCCAGGATCAGGTGACGCCGCTGGCACGCGCCGCGGAGATGGCAGCCGATATCGCGACCTCGCGGCTTGTCGTGCTGGAAGAGTGCGGGCACATGAGCCCCCTCGAAAAGCCGGATGAAGTAACGGCGACACTCAGGAGATGGTTGACCGAATGAACACTGTCTATGCCCGCGAAGAGCATCTCGGTGCCGATGAGTATATCGACGTCGTGCGCAAGTCCGGCCTGGTGCGGCCGATCGACGACCGCGGCCGCATCGAGCGCATGCTGGCCCATGCCAACCTGATCGTGACGGCGCGCCAGGACGGCCGCCTGGTGGGGCTCGCCCGCTCGCTGACCGATTTCTGCTTCTGCTGCTATCTCTCCGATCTCGCCGTCGACAAGGCCTGCCAGGGCCAGGGCATCGGCAAGCGCCTGATCGAGGAGACCCGCATTGCCGCGGGTGGAGCCACCACCACGACGCTGCTGCTGTCGGCATCGACGGCCATCACGTTCTATCAGGGCATCAAGATGCCCCAGGCCGACAACTGCTTCGTCTACCGCCGGCAAAAGTAGCTGCAACGCCGCGCGCAGCACACGCGTTCACCCTCCGGAAAGCACCGGAGGGTTCGATGCCGCACAATCCGACTCACGCCGTGGTTTGGCTCGATTTCCGCGAAGCCAAGATCTTCCTGATCACGGCGGAAGACGTCGAGGCGCAGCGCATCAAGGCGCACGCGCCGCACCGGCAGGTTCATCACAAAGCCCAGGAGGTGGGCAGTGGCCATGTCCGTGACGACCGCAAGTATTTCGAGGCCGTCCTGGCGGCCATCGAGAACGCCGACTCATGGCTGATCGCGGGTCCCGGCGGCACCAAGCACGACCTCGAGAAATATCTCGACCAGCATGCCGAGGATCTCAAGAAGAGGCTGGTTGCGGTCGAGCCGATGGATCATCCAACCGACGGCGAACTCGTTGCGCACGCACGCCGGCTGCTCGCTGCGCACGATCGCATGGTGCCGCGCTATCCGCGCAGCGATCGCGCGATGCGCGGCGGAACGGCCAAGGGCTGACGCGGACTACATTCCCTTCGTCACCTGTCCGCGGATCTCCCCGCCCTTGTTGGCGGCGGTGTGGACATTGAAGTACCACTTGCCCGCGGCGAGATCGGCGGCCTGGGCATCCGTCAAAGTGGCCTCACCCTTGATCGGGCTGGTCACGGCACCGTTCACCGGCACGACGACGCCGGCATTCGTCTTGGCGTCCGCCGGGCCGTGGAAGTGCGCCGCCGTGGCAGGACCGGTGAGGTCCTTGTAGGCGACGGAATAGGTGAGCTTCTTCGTTGTCGTGTCGTACGTGGCCTCCAACGTGCCGCTGCCCTTGCTGTCGGCAGCAGGCACCTCACTCGAGGCTTTGAGATCGGCCTTGTACTTCACCATGTCGGCGAACGCCGTCGGTGCCCAAGCAAGCAACGCTGCCGTTGCGCCGGCAAGAGCGAATCGGATTCTCCTCGTGGCCATTTGCGACCTCCTCCCTTGATGGGACTGGCATTATGCCATTGCTCCCCTTGGAGTGTCGCAATCACAAAGCCTTGATCAGCTCGGCCCCATCGATCGCATAACGAGCGTAACGGAAATCCCGAACGTTCAGCAGCCGATCTTCAGTCCAGTCGAGCAGAATGAAGTAAAGCGGCTGTCCGCTGGGATCGTCGGGGTGATGCACCAGGACTGCCGGTCGCCCCTCGACCAGGCCCGGCACCAGCCGCCAGTCGCTGGACTGGCTGTAGTTCGTGAAGTAGCGGCTCGCCTCGCCGCGCCCGTTGAGACGCGCGCGGTTGACCACGTCAACCTTCACTTCATCGGCCAAGAGCGCGCGCAGCGCATCAAAGTCACGCGCGTTGAAGCGCGCCACATATGCCGCCAGCCGCCGGCGGTCCAGCTCGGTCAGGGCCGGCAGCGGCCGGTCGTCCGGCTCGGCCGCCAGCTCGCGCAGGCGTATGCGGCCGCGATGCAGTGCAGCCTTGACGGCGGGCACCGTGGTATCGAGCACCACCGATACCTCCTCCAGCGAATGGCCGAGCACGTCCATCAGGATGACGCTGCCACGCTGCGCCACCGGCAGGCGCATCAGGGTCCGCAGGCTGGTGGCGGCCGCCTGCCGGCGGTCGATGTCGCTTCCCGCGTCGGCGATCCTCTCGAGATCCGCGTCGGTGTGCAGGCCTTCCAGCCGTGCCCGCCGACGCAGGAAATCGAGCGCCGCATTGTGGGCGATGCGGAACAGCCAGCCCTCCGGGTTGGAGATCGTACCGACGCGAGGAAAGGCCTCGATGGCTTTCGCCAGCGCCTCCTGCAGGACATCCTCGCCATCGATGACCGAACCGGTCATGCGCGCGCAATAGCGGTGCAACCGGGGCCGCAGCTCCACCAGGAGCCGATCTAAGCCTGCCTGCGGGTCGTTCATGCGCTGCCTCTGGAATTGGCCGGTTCCTATGACACAGGACGTTTGTCAGAAGCCCGACGATTCGCAGTTTCGAACTTTGTTTTCTGAATCCTTTGCCGTCCCTCGATCGTCTCTCCGGTATCGACATGACTGGAGGACCGCCATGAAGTGGACACTGGTACGGTACCGGGTCAAGCCGGACCAGGCCGACGAGAACCAGCGGCTGAGTGCCGCCGTGTTCAAGGAGCTGCAGCAAAAGGCACCGCAGGGCCTCGGCTATGCCGCGTTCCGCCTTCCGGATGGCACGTTCGTCCACCTCGCCTCGCTCGAGGACGGCGCGGCACCGTTGTCGAACTTGGAGGCATTCCGGGCTTTTTCAAGCACCGTGCGCGACCGTTGCGTCGACCCGCCGGTCGCCGTCGAACCCGTCATCATCGGCAACTACGGCATGCTGGCCGCGAGCAAGAGGGCCTGAACGGCATGCCAGGGAGAACATCCATGCAACACGACATCGTTTCCCGGGCCGAATGGCTGGCCGCCCGTCAGGCCCTGCTGGCCGAGGAAAAGAGGCTCGCCGACCTGCGGGCCCAGACGATCGAGCGGCGCCGCGCGTTGCCGTGGACGCGCGTCGAGAAAGCCTATGCGTTCGACACGCCGGCCGGCCGACAGACCCTTGCCGATCTCTTTGAAGGCCACGAACGGCTCATTGTCTATCACTTCATGTTCGCACCGGAATGGAACGATGGCTGTCCCGGCTGCTCCTTGCTGGGCAGCCATCTTGACGGCATCGACCGGCAGCTCGCTCGCCACAACGCGACCTTCGTTGCAGTCTCGCGTGCGCCGCTGGAGAAGATCGAGGATTATCGCCGGCGCCGGGGATGGCACTTCAGATGGGTGTCCGCTTACCCGAGCGACTTCAACTACGACTACCAGGCCTCCTACCGGCCCGAGCAAGTGGGGCAAGAGGTCGTCTACGGCTTCGAGCGGACCAAGATGGATCGCGAGGACGTGCCGGGCACCAGCGTGTTCGCCCGCAACGAAGCGGGCGAGGTCTTCCATACCTACTCGGCCTATACCAACGGTGGCGAGATGCCGCTCAACCTCAACTACTTCAGCTTGGTGGGCTGAACGGCATGATCGCTTCGTGCGCATGTGGAAGCGTCGAGCTCGACGCCATCGGCACTCCCATCGTCGTCGCCGTCTGTTATTGCGACGATTGCCAGGCAGGCGCCAACCTCATCCAGGCGTTGCCCAAGGCTGCGCCGGTCCAGGACGCAGATGGCGGCACCGCCTTCCTGCTTTACCGGAAGGACCGCCTCGCATGCACAAAAGGTGCCCTGTACCTCAAAGGTCTGAAGATCCGGAACAGATCGGCGACCAATCGGGTCGTCGCGAGCTGCTGCAATTCGGCGATGGTGCTGAATTTCGATGACGGCAAGCCATGGGTCTCTGTCTACCGCGCGCGATGCGAAGGCGCTCCACGACCACAGATGCGTATCAACACGAGGTTCAGGCCAGGGAACGACCCTTTGCCGAAGGACACGCCGTCTTACCGGGGATTTCCGTTGACCTTCGCAGCAAAGATCGTCGGCGCCTGGATGGCGAAGCTGGTCGGTCGATGACGGGCATGCTCTACTTGGCCTGCTGCGCCCGTACCGCTCTCTGGTACTGAGTGGCGAAGCCGCTGAGCGACATTGGCAACGGCCCGGCCATCGAGTCGTCCTGCAGGGAGGCCTGCACGACCATGCGCTGGCCCTTCAGCAATGCCTGCAACAAGTCGCTTGATTTTTGCTGGTCGAATGAACAGGCGCCGCCGGTGCAGATGCCAGTCGATACCCAGGGCCACTCGTCGACCTGCATGGCCGCTCTTTGCCCAACGCCGTCCACCACCACTGTGAGCGTCGTGTAGGCCACCGAGTAGCTCACGATCAGGAAAGTGCCCAGCAGGTTGTTCGGGCCGCCATCGATCATGGCCGAGACGGTGCAATCGCGGCCCTTCTCCATGTTGCAGTTCATGACCCATTGATCGGGCGGCTGGTTCTGTCCGCCGAAGCTCTGGGCTGAGGCGGATGAGGCCAAAACGGCCAAAACGGCAAGACAGAGGGCTGCAACGACGGATCGATTCATGGTTCTCCCGCTCGGTATCGATCGCACCGTATCAGCTTCTGCAGCTGCCGCCATTGTCTATGCGCTGGCTTGATCATCTATCGACACGCCGAGCCTGTAGCAGCGGACCGCGCCTGCCTCGAGAACCGGCTCCTCGCTCTTGCGCCCGGGCTCCGGACGAGCGCTGGTGCACGGCTCGATGCTCAAGACGCAGGTGCGCGGCCGCAGATCGTGCCAGACCTGTAGATGGGGAAGCGTGTCGGCGCTCCAGGAAAAGGTGACGGTCAGACGCGTGCCCTCCGCCTGCGGCGTCAGAACCGTGCACTCCGCATCCCCATCCCCGCCGACCGGCCAGCTCTTGCTTTCAGGCAGCAAGCCGCTGTCGGGCACCCGCAGGGGCCCGAGCAACCGGCGGCCCCTGCTCTCGACCACGGTGCCGTCTGCGAGCGCGGGAAATCCGAGATTGAAGTGATAGAGGCTCGCCTGCGGCCGGATCGATAGCGCCCTCCTCAGCGCCCTCTCGGCTTCGGCGTTGTCGCCGAGCTGCCCGTAGAGCGTTCCCAGACAGTTCAGTGCGGGATCGTGGTCCGGAGACAGCCTAAGCACGCGCTTGTAGACGTTCTTCGCCTCCTGGAGGCGGCCGGCGCGGTGCAGCGCGTTCCGCCCCATCCAGGGTCGGGCCGTGTGGGCCCGGGCGCCCCGGAACGTCACCTGCAGGCGCATCGTCCCCTGACACCCGACCTCCAGCGCGGCGTCCGTGGGCTCGCCGAGGATGGCGGCG
>Ga0081455_10005428_pt1 | contig 13985 bp, 5 predicted proteins | sample TabmetS3T2R1_FD_70207 | JGI IMG/M metagenome (GOLD analysis project Ga0081455, IMG submission 70207) | Tabebuia heterophylla rhizosphere microbial communities from the University of Puerto Rico - S3T2R1 | ecosystem: Host-associated > Plants > Roots > Rhizosphere ... | reverse complement strand
GGTGCCCTTGCGGTTGAGGATCGCGTTGGTCAGCGGCGTGAGGAAGCGGTTCATCAGCGCGGTGAGGCCCTGCGGATCGTTCTTGTAGGTCTCCGAGATCGAAGTGAAGCCGCGCATGTCGGAGAACATGATGGTCATCTCGCGCTCCTCGCCGCCGAGCACGAGCTTTTCCGGCTGTTGCGCCAGCTGCTCGACCAGCGCGGGCGAAATGTACCGGGTCATTGCGGAGCGAATATATCGCCGCTGCTGTTGCTCACGCACGAAACTCGCGAAGATCAGCGTCAGGTAGATCGCGGTAGTCGACATCAGGGGATAGGTGAAATCGATCAGCAAACGGTGCTGCGCGTAGAAATACGCCGATGTTCCGACCAGAACGGTTGCAAACGCGCCGCCGACGATGACCAGCGAGATCGGACCGAACAGCGGTGCGAACGCAATCACGAGCAGCCCGAACAACATCGCCGCCGCAAATTCGAGGACGATACCGTTGACCGGCTGCGAAATTACCGTGCCGGTCAGCGCGCTCTCCAGCACCTGGGCATGGATCTCGACGCCGGGCATGGCGCGCGACACCGGCGTGGTCTTGATGTCGTTGAGGCCGACCGCCGACGTGCCGATCAGCACGAGCTTGCCCGCGATCATGTCGGGCGCGACGTTTTTCTCCAGCACGTTGACGGCGGGAACGTAGATCGAGGCGTCGTTGCGGGCATAGTGAACCCAGAGCTGCCCGTTGAGATCGGTCGGAATCTGGACGCCCTTGATGCCGAGGCTCTTGATGCCGCCCTTTTCGGCCTTGATCAGGATGGTGCCGGAACCGGTGGCGACGCGAAGCATCTCGAAGGTCAGCGAGGGCATGGTCTGGCCCTGCGCCAGCATGATCATCGGCACCCGCCGCACGATGCCGTCGCGCTCGGGCTTGATGGTGAACAGGCCGCGGCCGGCGGCGGCGTGCTCCAGTACCGGCACGTTACGCAGCAGGCCGGGAAATTCGAACATGAAGCGCTGCGGCTCCTCGCCAAGCATCGCGAGGCCCGTGACCGGCAGCGTCTTGTCGAGCGCTACGATTTCCTCCGGCAGGCCGGACTCGCCAAGCACGACGCGCGACTTGCCGATCGCATCGGCGAAGATCTGATCGTTGCTCGGCAACGAACGCAGCTTGGCGCGGGTTTCCTCGTCGAGCTGCGGGATCGCATCGGCCGCGACGCCGGGATTGAGGCGGTCGGGCTCCGAAAACACCGCGTCGAAGGCGATCACCACGGCGCCCAGCCCGGTCAGCTCGGAGACGAGCGCTGCGATCCGCGTCCGCGGCCACGGCCACTGCCCGAGCTTCTCCAGGCTCTTGTCGTCGATATCGACGATGGTGACCGGCCTTGCCGTTTTCTTGCGCGGATCGATGCGCTGGAAGGCGTCAAAGGTGCGGACGCGGAGTTCCTCGACCGGCGCCGGATCGGCGACGCGTAGCGCGGCGAACCCGATCAGCAGCACAAGGCACAGCAGCCGTGCATAGCCGATGCGCCGCTTGAACCACCTCGGTAAGGCCCGTAATCGCTTCATGGCACTGGATTGTTCGCTAACTCGGGGCGCCAGACAAGCCGGAAGATGGCACCGGCATCCACGAGCCGGCCCAAATGGCGAAGGGCCATATTAGTGGTGTGGCGAGACGATGAAGTCGCTCGCATGCAGGCTGGCGACCGCGACCCCCTTGAGGGTGATGGTTTCGCCGTGAGTGAGCGTGATCAGCGTGTCCCCGTCATCTGTCGGGCTCACCTTCGCATGGGCACTGAGCCACGTCTCGATATTGGACGAATCCACCTCGGAGAACGCGCGCAGGTCGATATGATCTTCGCCCGGCCTGAAGTCGGTAATCTTATCGGCGCTTGGGTCGTCGTATTGGCCTGCCGGCGCAAATACAAACTGATCGGCCTTGGCGTTGCCGGTCAGCGTGTCGTTGCCCTCGGTTGCGAAAATGACGTCCTTTCCGTCGGTGCCTTCGAGCGTGGCGCCATTCCATCCCGATTGCTGGAACACGAAGTTCAGGGTGTCGCTGTGGCCATTGGCATCTGTCGCGGTCACTGTGACAATGTCGTTCACCCTGGTATCGCCGTTGTAGTCCGTCGGTGTGTAAATGATGCCGGCGGCAAACTGGGTATTGATTTCCGAAACGTTGCCCGCCTGCACCGAGGAGAGCGTGCCGTGCAAAGCGCTCGCCGTGATCGTCACGTCCGAGTCCTGGTCGTCATCGGACAACTGGATGCCAAACACGGTGGTGGTGAGTGCGGTGTCGTTGTTCTCCACAACGCTGATGCTTTCGGCGCTGAGGACTGGGGCAGCCGGATTTGCGGCGGCCTCGACGTCGACCTTCGCGGTGAAATGGGCCGAATCCTGTCCGCCATTGGCGGTGCCGCCGCCGTCCTGCAGCGTGAAGGTCACGGTGCGCTCGCCGGCGACAGGGTCGCGCGTGAGGTTCGAGAATTCAATCGCCTGCGCCAGCGCGGCGACGGCCGCATCATTGGCGCTGCCGTTCAGCGTAACCTTCAGGCTGTTGGTGTCGTAGTCCGAGAGCGTTCCGATAACATGCGCGCTGCCCGGACCGGCAGCCCCGTCAGCGTCGTACAGGATATAGGTGCCGCTGACCGAAATGAGGTCGCCGTTCGCGATGGTGAGCGTGTCGCCCTGGTGTCCGCCATCCGTCACGGCCGCGGTGAACGATCCGCCGGCGTAATTACTGCTGTCGACGTCGCTGGCCGAGACGCTGCCGGCGAGAGCCACCGCCGCCTCGCCCGCCTGATAGGTCGGCGCAAGATTGGTCCCGGTGAACACCGGGGCGTCGTTGGTTCCGGTGACGGTGACGACAAAGGTCTGCGGCGTCACGCCGCCGTGGCCATCGTCGATCGCGACCGTGTAGGTCAGCGTCAGTTGCTCGCCGGCGGCCAGGTAATCGAACACGGTCGAGGCCGCCGAAAACGACAGATTGACCGAGCCCGACAACGAACCGGCCTCCTTGGTCACCGTGCCCGGCGTGACCAAGCCGATCAGCGCCGCATTGTCGAGCGCGAGGCCTGACGTGGTGCCGGACGCCATCACGCCGGTGATATCGGCGGTGTGGCCGGTGTCGGTCAGGTCGACATCGGTGAAGGTCACGGGGATCGTCGCAGTCAGCGGCGAATTATCGGTCTGCTCGGTCAAATCCTGCTGCGCGATTTCGGCAATGACGGGCGCGTCGTCGGTGCCCGTGACGGTGACGACAAAGGTCTTCGGCGTCACGCCGCCGTCGCCGTCGTCAATCGCAACCGTATAGGTCAGCGTCAGAACTTCGCCCTTCGCCAGATAGTCGAACGCGGTCGAGGCCGCGCAGAATGACAGGTCAACCGAACCGGCCGAGGAGCCGGCGGCTTTGGTCACCGTGCCGGGCGTAACCAGGGCGATCAGCGCGGCTTCGTCGAGCGCAAGGCCCATGGTGGTGCCGGACTTCACCACGCTCGTGATATTGGCGATGTGCCCGACATCGGTCAGATCGACGTCGGTGAAGGTGACAGGGATTGTCGCGGTCAGCGCCGAATTATCGGTCTGCTCGGTCAAATCCTGCTGCGCGATATCGGCAATGACAGGCGCGTCGTCGGTGCCGGTGACGGTGATGATAAAGGTCTTCGGTGTGACGCCGCCGTCGCCGTCGTTAATCGCAACCGTATAGGTCAGCGTCAGGACTTCACCCTTCGCCAGATAGTCGAACGCCGTCGAGGCCGCGCAGAACGACAGGTCAACCGAGCCGGCCGAGGAGCCCGCAGCCTTGGTCACCGCGCCGGGCGTCACCAGCGCGATCAGCGCCGTCTCATTGAGCGCGAGGCCCGACGTGGTGCCGGTCGCCACCGCGCCGGTGATGGTTGCGGTGTGGCCGACGTCAGACAAATCGCGATCGGTGAACACCACTGACATTGTTGTCGTCAGCGCCGAAGTATTGGTCGGCTCCGTCAGGACCTGCGGCGCGATATCGGCGATTTCAGGCGCGTCGTTGCTGCCGTTGATGGTAACGACGACATCCTGCGCGGTGACGCCGCCATGATGGTCATCGACCTGCACCGTGTAAGTCAGCGTGACCGCCTCGCCATCGGCGAGATAGTCGAAATATTTGTCCGGCGCCGAGAACGACCAGCTCTTCGAGCCCTGCACGCCATCCGTGGAATCGGTCAACGGCCCCAGCGACAGCCAGCTCAGTTGAACCGCGCCGTTGGCAAGGCCCGTCATCACACCGGAAGCGCTGACGCCGGTGATCTTGACCGCATGTGTATCGGTCAGATCGGCATCGGTGAACGTGATCGCGCCGCTGGCGGTATCCGGCGCCGCCGAATTGTGGGTGCCGGCCTTTTCCGCAATCGTCGCGACCTGCGGATCGCTGGTGATCTCGGCGGTATCGTTGCTGCCGGTGACCGTGACGGTAAGCGGCTTGGTGACCACGCCGCCATGCCCGTCATCGACGGTTGCCGTGTAGGTCAGCGTCAGGATTTCGCCGTCGGCAAGGAAGTCGAACGCCCCGTCGGCAACGCTGTAGCTCCAGCTTGCCGAACCGTTGTTGGTATTGCCGCTGGCCTGCACCACCGTCAGCGGCACATCCACATTCGCGATCGCGGCGAGCTGGGCTGCGGTGAGCGATGAGGTGATGTCGGTGTGGGCGGCATTCGCATAGGAGAAAGACGTGAACTGCGTACTCGCCACCGGGCGGTCGGTCAGGTCGACGTCGGTGAAGCTGATGGTGCCGGCTACGGTATGAAGCGCCGGTGATCCGGTCGGGTTCGGCTGGCTGGGATTCGACAGCTCGGGGAACGCCGCGCTCGTCACCTCGATGGTCGGAAGGTCGTTGGTGCCGGAGACGGCAACGTCCGCACCGTCGATGGAGACCGTGATCGACGTGGTGATGACGCCGCCATGGCCGTCATCGACCCTGGCGACATAATTGAGCACCAGCGTCTCGCCCTTGGCGAGGAAGTCGAACTTGCTGTCCTCGATGCTGTAGGTCCAGCTCGCCGAGCCGTTGTTGGTGTTTCCGCTGCCCTGCACCACGCTGAGCGGCACCTCGACGGCGAGAATCGCCGCCAGCTGCTCCGGCGTCAGCGTCGCCGTGACGTCGTTGCCCTCGGCGTCGTAATAGCGGAACGGATCGGTCGTGGAGATCGCCACGCTGACGACGGGACGGTCGGTCAGGTCGACGTCGCCAAAGGTGACGGTGCCGGATACGACGTCGATCGCGGTGTTGCCGGTCCCGATCCGCTCCGTGATCTCGCCGCCGGTCGCGGAGATCGTCGGCTTGTCGTTGGTGCCGGTGATGACGATCGTGAACGGCACGAACGTCGTCTCGTTGTTCGGCGCGTAGTTGTTGTCGACCCGCGCCAGGTAGGTGAGCGCCAGCTTCTCGCCGGCAGCGAGGAAGTCGAACGCGCCATCGGCGACATTGTAGGTCCAGGTCGCCGTCCCGAAATTCTTGCCGTTGGGATCCTGCGCCACGGACAGCGGCACTTCGACCGCCTTGATCGCGGCGAGCTGCTCCGCCGTCAGCGTGGCGGTGACGTCGGCGCCCTGCGCGTTCTGATAGATGAAGGAAGAAAACTTCGCACTGACGCTCGGCGTGTCACCGCGGTTGAGGTCGAGATAGCTGACGCTACCGGAGATGCTGTTGAGCGCAGAGCTCGCGGTCACGTCGATCCGTTCGGTAACGGCGCCGCCGGACGCATCGGCCTGCGGCGGGCCCGGAATGTGCTCGAGCCTGGGCGGCGGGCTCGGATCCGCGGTGGGGGTGCCCCCGTGCGGAACGTTGACCAGCTGAACCGTCACGGGAATGAACTCCCCGCCGGTCAGCTTGACGAACAACGTTTCCGGAATGATCGAGTCGGTGAAATTGGTGGTGAGCTTGGTGTTCGGATTGTTCAGGTCGGTGAACTTCAGCGAGAACACGTCGCTGATGATCTTCTGCGCGTCCGGCGATAGCTGCACCGACGATTGGAAGCTGACACCGCCCTGACCATTGATGATCGTCTGCGTGCCGGCCCGGTTGACGGTCGCGATCGGCGTCAGCGTGGTCTTGTCGAACAGGATGTAGGAGCCGGTGGTGCCGTCGGGCTCGACCAGCACCTGGAATTTCGCCGGCGGCGCGCCGCCCTGGCCGGGCACCTCGAAGTCGATCTCGACCAGCACTGCGGTGCCGCGGATGCCCATGGTCGCGACCGGCGTGTCGACCTTCATGTCGCCTTTCTTGGCGGTGGCGCCGGCGACGAAGGAGATCGTGCCCTGCACCAGGCTGAGCAGCGATTTGTTGTCCGACCCGTTGGGGTCGTAGACCATTTCGTTCAGCACCATCCTGGCGTTCGATGCGAGGCCGAACACGGTGCCGTCGATGAAGGTGATGCCGAGCGTCGAATCGGAGCCGGACTGGACGACGTCGCCTTTGTGGACGGTGTCGCCCTGATTCAGGATGATCGACACGCCGTTGCGGATCGCGGTCGCATTGCCGACGAGCTTCGTCACGTGGCCGATCATTTGCGGCGCGACGCTGGCGCTGCCGCCGGCCTGCGCAAACTGGGTGTGGCCCGCCAGCGCGTTGACGATGTCGCCGGTCAAGTGAGCGCCGTCGGGCGAGGCGAGCGCGGCGCGCTTCTCGCCCTTGAAGTAATCGGGCAGCACGAGCTCGCGCTCGCCGCTCGAGAGGATCAGGTCGACGCCCGACCGCTTGAAGTCGCCGCTGAAGAGCAGATGGGCATCAGGAACAATGATGGCGTCGGACGGCGCATGTGTCGAAACTTTGTCGACCTGGACCTTGCCGGGAGATGAAAGATGGCCGTGCGATGACAGCGATGACCCAAGGCCAATATCCGCGCCGGAAAAAGGGCCGAGATCGCCCGATCCGAATTTGCCGGCGTAGTTCAATTGCCCACCGATCTAAATAGTTAAGAAGTATGAAATTTCCCCGCGGGGTTTTCATACCACGCAGGTAAGGAACACAAAACACCCTCAATATGGGGTAAGTCTGCAACAGGACCGAAAAGGTCCGAAGAAAGTGTCGGGCGAGAGTGTGGCAAGGAAAAGGCCGGCGCTGCCCCAACCCGATTGAAAAATGGGCACGGCCTGCCCAGGACATAAAGATAAGCAGTCTAAATGGCTTATCCTTGCCGCACCGCACCTGATGTCACTTCTCGCGGAAGGTGCAGGCACGCGACAGCCGGTCACCTTCGCTGATTCGCCGGACCGCACATGTCGACCGGCATTCCCCTTCGCAGGATCCGGCACCGCTCCGCCAGACAGGGTCGACAGGGTTAATGCGATGACCCGTGCCCCCTTCGTAATCGTAAAAATTGCACCGTCTTCAGCAACACAACGTTCAGGCTGTTTCGCACTTCACGGCCAGCCGCGCCCCGCCCTTAAGCGGATCAAAAGCTCGCCCGCTCATCCTGCCTCCTGCAAAATGATCCGGTCACGCGCAGGCAGAACAAGCCCGCCGATGCCCGGACAAGGGGCGTCAGATGGGGTTGTCAGTGTATGCGCGCGCATGGCGTGCAGGCATCGTTGCGTGCGGCCTGGCCATTCTCGCACCGGCCGGCCTGCGGGCCGAGATGCCGGAGCAATCAGCGCCGGCAGAATTGGTGCGGCGCTCGGCCGAGCCGTTCGGGCTTGCGGCATCTTCCCTCTCCAGCGGCGGACTGCGCGACAAATGGCTTGGTGTTCAGCACCGGCTCGACGACGAAATGGTGCAGCTTGCGCTGTGCGAAGGCGACCGTGACGGCTGCGCCTCTCCGGCCGCGCTGACGTTCCTCGACATCGTCGACGCCGCGCGCTTGCGCGAAGGCCGCGCCCGGCTTGGCGAAATCAACCGCGCCATCAATCTCGCGATCCGGGCGACCAGCGATCTCGCCCAGCACGGCCAGATCGACGTCTGGACGCCGCCGCTCGCAACGCTCGCCCGTGGCGGCGGCGACTGCGAGGATTACGCGATTGCGAAATTCGTGGCCCTGCGCCGGGTTGGCCTTTCGCCCGACGATCTCAGGATCGTGGTGCTGCGCGATACCATCCGCGGCGAGGACCATGCAGTCGCCGCTGCGCGGCTGGATGGACACTGGCTGATGCTCGATAACCGCCGCATGGCGATGGTCGAGGACGCCGATGTCAGAAATTTCCGGCCGACATTCGTGATCGGCCAGCACGGCGTGATGCGATATGCCGATGCTCCCCTGCTCGCCGACGCTTCGGGCAATGCCCCTGTCGCGTCATTCGTCGTGAGCTCCGTGGACGGTCATTCGGACACACCGACAGAATGACGGCACGCAATTGTTGCGCGCCGATGGTCGGCAACAATCTGCTCTTCTTGCCTGATCTTCCTCACGCCATGCCGATGGTGCGGCGCAGCCGGTATACCAGCGTGCGCTCGTTCGCTGAAAACATGATGAGGCAAATTTTCTCTTTTGCATTTCGTGCCCCGGCTTGATTGACGCGATCCTTCTCACCGGCATAGCATTCCACCAGATCCGCTAGAGATCACTGGGAGGGAATGAAATGATACGTTCGCCGCGTGTTGATTCCGCTTGCCGTCTGCTTCCTGAAATTGCCGTTACTTCCCGTCGACCGGTGCACCTTGCGCAGGCCGCGGTCGCCATTGCGCTCGGCCTGACGCTATCCTGCAGCGCAGCCCTTGCGCAGAGCCCCGCCAAGGGATCGCCCGAGCACATCAAGGCCGTTACCTCGGCGGTCGACGGCACTTCGATCAAGGCCAACACCGCGACCTCGAACGACTGGCCGACCATCGGCCTCGACTATGCCGAGACGCGCTTCTCCAAGCTCAACCAGATCAACGCCGACAACGTCAAGAAACTCGGGCTGGTGTGGAGCTATCCGCTCGAATCATCCCGCGGCGTCGAGGCGACGCCGCTGGTCGTCGACGGTGTCATGTATGTCACGGCCTCATGGAGCGTGGTGCATGCGATCGATGCGCGCACCGGCAAGCGACTCTGGAGCTATGATCCGAAGGTCGACCGCGAGAAGGGCTACAAGGGCTGCTGCGACGTAGTCAATCGCGGCGTCGCGCTCTGGAAGGGCAAGGTGTTCGTCGGCGTCTATGACGGCCGCCTGGTCGCGCTCGATGCGGTCACCGGCAAGGTCGCGTGGGAAAAGGACACGCTGATCGACAAGGAGCACTCCTACACGATCACCGGCGCGCCGCGCGTCTTCAACGGCAAGGTCGTGATCGGCAATGGCGGCGCCGAATTCGGCGCGCGCGGTTATGTCACCGCCTATGACGCCGAGACCGGCAACCAGGCCTGGCGCTGGTTCACGGTGCCCGGCGATCCGTCAAAACCCTTCGAAGATGAATCGATGGCGGCCGCGGCCAAGACATGGGATCCGGCCAGCAAATACTGGATCAATGGCGGCGGCGGTACAGCGTGGGACACCATCACCTTCGATCCCGAACTCAACATGGTCTATATCGGCACCGGCAACGGCGCGCCATGGGCCCGCAACGCGCGCAGCCCGTCCGGCGGCGACAATCTCTACCTCGCCTCGCTGGTGGCGCTGAACGCCGACACCGGCAAATACATCTGGCATTACCAGGAAACGCCCGGCGATAACTGGGACTATACCTCCACCCAGCCGATGATCCTCGCCGACCTCAACATCGACGGTGCGCCACGCAAGGTGATCCTGCACGCGCCGAAGAACGGCTTCTTCTTCGTGATCGACCGGACCAACGGCAAGTTCATCTCGGCGAAGAACTTCGTCGATGTGAACTGGACGACCGGCTACGACGCGAACGGACGGCCGATGGAGACGGCCGACGCGCGCACCGACAAACCGTACGACATGATTCCGGGCCCGTATGGCGCCCACAACTGGCATCCGATGTCATTCAACCCGCAAACCGGCCTCGTCTATCTGCCGGCGCAGAACATTCCTGTGCGGGTGGTTGAAGACAAGAAATGGGCGCACAACGAAAACGCTCCCGGACGGCCTATGGTCGGGCTGGGCTGGAACCTCGGCTACAACTTCGATGCCGATCCGCCGAAGAACACGCCGTTCGGCCGTCTGCTCGCCTGGGATCCGGTCAAGCAGAAGGAAGCCTGGCGCGCCGAATATGTCGCGCCGTGGAACGGCGGCACGCTGACCACGGCAGGCAACCTTGTCTTCCAGGGCTCGGCGGACGGGCGCTTCATCGCCTACAACGCGACAACGGGCGAAAAACTCTGGGAGAAGCCGGTGGGCAGCGGCGCGGTCGCGGCTGCCTCCACCTACACGATCGACGGCAAGCAATATGTCTCGATCGCCGTCGGCTGGGGCGGCGTGTTCGGCCTGTTGCAGCGCGCGACCGAGCTGCAGAGCCCGGGCACGGTCTACACCTTCGCGATCGACGGCAACGCGCCGCCGCCGGAATTCGTGAAGTACCAGACCGAGGGCCTGCTTGCGGGCGTGCCATATGACCCGAACCACGTCGGCGAAGGGACGCTGCTCTATCTCAGCAACTGCGTGCTCTGTCACGGCGTCCCCGGCGTCGACAAGGGCGGCAATATCAGGAACCTCGGCTACGTCTCCAAGGAAACCATCGCCAACCTCAAGGACTTCGTGTTCAAGGGCCCGTTCCGCGACCAGGGCATGCCCGACTTCACGGGCAAGCTGAAGGAAGAGGATATCCCGAAGCTGCAGGCCTTCATCCAGGGTACGGCGGACGCGATCCGGCCGAAGTGACTGCTACGCTCCTGCCCCGGACAAAAGCGCGAAGCCCGTCTTCGCGCAGACGTCCGGGGCGTCGCGTCCCGGGCCAGACGGACTTTCAGCCGCGAACGCCGTGATCCAGATCGCGTCTTGTCCGAATTCAGCAAATAGCATCGATCCGGCTTTAGCTTGGCCAGCGGCATCGCGCCGGTTGCATGCGCTCGCCCGTGTCCGCTCAAGGCGAACGGAATGAAGCGCCACATGCCAACCCGTCCCTCCGCGCAGCTTTGATCTGGCGCAAAGCGCCAGACATCCGCCGGCGCATGGTTGTTTGAGCCCGTCTCCGTGAGACGGGTTCGACCCGGATGACGCCAGCATGAAATTCCTGCGCATCATCGTTCGCCGTCTTGGCGGGCCCGAGGTCCTGGAGACGGTTGAGGAAGAGGCGCCGGAACCGGCGCGCGGCGAGGTGCGGGTGCGCGTATTCGCTGCCGGCGTCTCCTTTGCAGACCTGCTGATGCGGGAGGGTATCCATCCGGAGAAAACGCGGCTCCCCTTCACGCCGGGATGGGACATCGTGGGGGCCGTGGACAAGGTCGGAGAAGACGCGCCGCAAGCCATGCTCGGTCAGATGGTTGCTGCCATGCCAATCCATGGCGGCTACGCCCAATACATCTGCCTGCCACTGCCTGAACTCACCCTTGTTCCGGCCGGCCTTGATCCGGATGAGGCCGTCAGCCTCGTGCTCAACTACATCACCGCCTACCAAATGATCCATCGCGTTGCCCATGCCCTGCCGGGCCAGCGCGTGCTCATTCATGGTGCGGCCGGAGGACTCGGCACCGCCTTGCTGCAGCTTGGCCGCCTCGCCGGCCTCGAAATGTATGGCACCGCATCGCTCGCAACGCATCGGATCGTATCCGATCTGGGCGCCACTCCGATCGACTATCAGACAGTCGACTTTGTCGAAGCGATTCACCGCCTGACGGGCGATGGCGTGGATGTCGTTTTCGACGGGGTTGGGGAGGAAAATGTCTGGCGGTCCTTCCAGACGCTGAGACGGGACGGCCGTGTCATCGTCTATGGCTTCACGTCGTTTCTGCGAAAGGGCCAGCTGACGGGGGGCTTGCGGTATCGTTTTCGAGGCATTGTACGGCCAGCGTGGTACGCGCTCCGCGCCCTGCTTTCACCGGGCAGGAGGCGCATCCTCCCGTACAGCATCCAGATGCTGAAGCGGCAAAAACCCGATTGGTTTCGGGAAGATTTGAGCAAGCTGCTTGACCTGCTTCGTGACCGGAAAATCGAGCCGATCATTGCGGAACGCATTCCTTTGCGCGAGGCACGCCACGCGCAGGAACTGCTCGGCCAGGGATCGGTAAGGGGCAAGCTCGTGCTGGTCTGCGATTGAGCAGAAATGCAGTTCGAAAACCAAGGGCTGCGCGAGAGAATCGCGCGGCCCTTTGTTTAGCTCAGTATCGTTGGAGCAAAGCGCTCTGTCAGAACATCAGGCCTTCCTTGACCAGCACCCAGCGGCCGTTCTTGATCTGCTGGACCTGGGTGATGGTGTTGGCGAGATGGTCGGTCTTGGAGAACTTGGTCGGCGGCGAGCTGAAGATGTCCATGAACTTCTCGCCTGACTCCAGCGAGTCCATCATCTTCTGGCCGGTGAGGTCCTTGCCCGCCTTCTCGGCGTAGAACGCAAAGGTCATCATGGCGTTGTAGCCGATGATCGCCTGCGTGTTGGCGTCCGAGCCGAACATCTTCTTGTAGTTGGCCAGCCAATCCTTGACCTTGCCCTTTGCCGTGTCCTCGTACGGAATTTCGAAGCCGGACGCGGCGTAGAGCCCTTCGACGGCTTCCTTGCCGAGCGCCGGCACTTCCAGCACGTTGGTCGGCGTGGCGCCGAGGAAGGTGACGTCCCAGCCGAGCTTCTTGGCTTCGCCCATCGCGCCGATGGTTTCGCGGATCACGGTGCCGAGCACGACGACATCGCAGCCGTCGGACTTCATCTTGGCGACCTGCGCGCTGAAGTCGGAAGCGCCGCGCTTGTAGCTCGTGACCGACGCCGGCTGGAGCTTCATTGCGGTGACCTGCTGCGTGAAGCCGTCAAGCACGTTCTTTCCGTACTCGTCGTCCTGATACATGATGCAGGGCTTCTTGAAGTTCTTGGTCTCCAGCATGTATTTGACGGCGGCGCGCGTGCTCTCGACGTAAGGCAAGAGGTTGTTGAACTTCAGCCTCTCCTGCGGCTTGGCCGGATCGAACTTGAAGGTGAATTCGGCCGCCGTCAGCGGGAAGAGCTGCAGCACGCCGGCATCGAACAGGATGTCCTGCGCGGCGAGCACGGTGGGCGAGCCCATCGGACCGACCATGGCGAACACCTTGTCGCGCTCGACCATCTTCTGCGACGCCAGCACGGCGCGCTTCGGATCGTAGCCACTGTCCTCCAGGATCAGCTTGATCTTGCGGCCATGGATGCCGCCGGCGGCGTTGATTTCCTCAGCCGCCATCTTCAAGCCGTTGGAGACCGGAACGCCCCAGACCTTGATCGGGCCGGACAGATCCTGATGGGTGCCGACGACGATCTCGCTGGCCGAGATGCCTTGATCGGTGACCTTGGTCTGGGCTGCGGCCGGCAATTGGGTCAGCGCAAGGGCGCTTACCGCAAGGCCCAGCACCTTCAACGATTTCGACATTACAGTCTCCTCTTCGTTTGGCCCGTGTTGAGCGAAGGGTGGGGCCTTCTCAGTCCTTCGCCGTTTTCAAATATTTTGGTCCCAATGTCCGTCTACGCCACCGCCCGTTCGCCATACATGGCGTTGATTTCGGCCGCGTAGCGCTTGTTCACAAAACTGCGCTTCAGCTTCATGGTCGGCGTCAGCTCCTCGTCCTCGGGCGTAAGCTGACGCTCGATCAGATAGAACTTCTTGATGGTCTCGACGCGCGCGAAGTTGACGTTGACAGTCTCGATCTCGCGCTGGATCAGGTCCTGGATTTCCTGCGCCCGGCACAGGCTCGCATAATTGGTGAACGGGATGTCGTGATCCTGCGCGAACTTCTCGACATTCTCCTGGTCAATCATGACCAGACACGTCAGATACGGCCGCTTGTCGCCGATGACCACGGCATCGGAAACGTAGGGCGAGAACTTCAGCTGGTTCTCGATCTCCGATGGCGTGATGTTCTTGCCGCCCGAGGTGATGATGATGTCCTTCATCCGGTCGGTGATCCGGACGAAGCCCTCATTATCGATCGAGCCGACGTCGCCGGTGTGCAGCCATCCCTTGGTGTCGATGGTCTCGGCG
>Ga0081455_10005427_pt1 | contig 13988 bp, 17 predicted proteins | sample TabmetS3T2R1_FD_70207 | JGI IMG/M metagenome (GOLD analysis project Ga0081455, IMG submission 70207) | Tabebuia heterophylla rhizosphere microbial communities from the University of Puerto Rico - S3T2R1 | ecosystem: Host-associated > Plants > Roots > Rhizosphere ... | reverse complement strand
GCCGCTAGCCGTTGCTCTATTCGAAGACGAAGCGGGTCCCGATGCTGTTGGGGACGAATGCGTAGCCGAACGCGGCGCCCATCGCGTGTTGGGCCCGCCAACCGGTGCAGTGGGCCGGCACCAGAACATCGGGACGCAGTTCGGCGAGGTCGGCCAGCACGCGGGGGATGAGCGGTTCGAACAGCGGGCCGGTGAGGTGGAATCCGCCGATCAGCGCGTGCAGCGGCAAGTCGCCGGTGAGCCGGGTGGCGTAGCGGCTGATGTTCACCACGCCCGCGTGCCCGCATCCGGTGATCACGATCAGGCCTTTGCCGGCGACGTTGACCAGCAGCGCCTGGTCGTCGAGGACCAGCGGGTCGGGCTGCCACTGCCTGTCCAGCCAGGCCTGCTGTATCGGGAATCCCGGCTCGTAGCCGGTCACGCGGGGAACCTCGCCGGTGATGAGCACCGAGCCGTCGAGCAGGAAGCTGGGCGCGGTGTCCTCGATGATCTCGAAGCCCGCCTCACGCAGGGCCCGGTCGCTGGTGGTCGGCAGCTCGATGGGGTCGCGGCCGGGCAGGGTCACCCGGCGGCGGCGCCAGAAGTGTGGATGGACGAGCACCGGCATCCCGGTCGGGCCGAGCACCCGTAACAGCCCGGCCAGCCCGGCGGTGTGGTCGAAGTGGCCGTGGCTGCACACGATCGCCTCGATGCCGGACGGGTCGACATCGAGGCGGCGCATGTTCTCCAGCGCGCCGTCCGGGCTGACGCCGGTATCGAACAGGATGTGGTGCTCGTGCTCGCCCTTCGCCACTGTCACCAGGAAGGAGAGACCGTGCTCGGCGGTCAGCGCGTCGGGAACCTCGCGGTCGACCATCACCGCACAGTCGCGGCGCGGATCCACGAGCAGCCCGGTGCGCTTCGCCGGACCCTGGTCGGGCATGAACAGGTCCAGCGCGTTGTCCATCAGCGTGGTGACGGTGACCGAGTCGACCGGCTCCAGCGGGATGACCTCGACCGGGCCGACGTCGTGCAGGGTTCGGTGCGGATTGTGCGCTGGCGATACGTCGACACACATCAGGCTGGCCCTTCCCATCTCGGAACGGGCCGCGGCGGATGCAGCTCGTCGTCGGTTTCAGCACGCGAATTCCGCATCGCGCCGCGGTAGCCGAACACGTCCGGCCATCGCAGCTCGCGGGGCATGGTGTCGTGGGGAAGGACGGCATTGTCGTCCGCGGCACGACAGAGCTCGACGAACCGGGCACGCTGCTCCTCGGCACCGTTCGAGCCGCGGCGCACCTCGACGAAGTGCTGGAGGCCGAGTTCGCGGGTGAACGTGTCCGGCGCGCCGAGGGATTCGGCCTCAGCCGAGGTCAGGCCGTGCGGGGCTTCCTCCTCGCCCGCGTGGTCGAACAACGACTCCATCATCACAGCGTCGCACCTCGACGCGGAGCCCGGAACCGTCCTGCGCAGGTGCGCCCGGCGGACTCATGCTCCGCCACCAGCCCGCGATCGCCGACGACCGGTGCGGGCCAGAGCCGGACTGGCCGACGACCGGCAGTCAGCGTCCGGTTAGTGCACCCTCACCGGGCATCTTCGCGGGCGGGCCATACGGGAAAGAGTTGCCAGCGCTGCCGTGCCACCGGGCCGCTCGGCCGCCGCCCGCATGCGGTTCCCTTCCGTACGCGGCATCTGCTTGACGCGGTGGTCAACCGGCCCTCGGTGTGGTCTGACCGATGAATTTCCGCGCCGTGTTGGTCTGTACGCCGAACACCGACTCACGGAAGGCTGACGCCATGCGGAAACTGACCTTCGGCATGAACCTGAGCCTGGACGGCTACATCGCCGCGCCCGGCGACGACCTCGGCTGGAGCGTGCCGAGCGACGAGCTGTTCCAGTGGTGGTCCGACCGGGTGGGGGCGACGGGCCTGGCGCTGTACGGGCGCAAACTGTGGGAGACGATGAGCTCCCACTGGCCGACCGCCGACCAGCAGCCTGGCGCCACACCGGCGCAGATCGAGTTCGCCCGCCGCTGGCGGGACATGCCGAAGGTGGTGTTCTCCTCGACGACCAGCGCGGTCGACTGGAACGCCCGCCTGGTCACCGGCGACGCTGTCACCGAGATCACCCGGCTCAAGACTGAGGATGGCGGTCCCATGGACGTCGGCGGCGCCACCCTCGCCGCGGCGGCCATGCGGGCCGGGCTGATCGACGAGTACGCGATCGTCACCCACCCGGTCCTGGTGGGCGGCGGCACGCCGTTCTTCACGGCCCTGGACAACTGGGTGAACCTGAACCTGGTGGAGACCCGGACGTTTCCCGACGGCGTGCTCCTGACCAGGTACGAGACCAGGCGCTGAATACCCGACCTCGGATCGGCGCAGGCTCGGGCCACCCACCTCCACGGATACGATGAGCGCATCGTCGTCCTCCCAGACCGTGACACCTGGCGGGAGCGGCTGCTCGATTACGTCGACGAGCACGCGCCACAGATCGTCAGCGATCTCGCTGGGTTGGTTCGGATACCTAGCGTGTCGGGCTCCGATAGCGAGATTGGCATCCAACACCTCTTGTCCGACCGCATGACCACCATGGACCTGTCCGTCGACACGTGGCAGATCCCGCTCGATGAGGTGCTCGCGGAGCCAGACTTCCCAGGTGTCGAGGTCGATCGCTCAGAGGCATGGGGCGTCGTCGGCCGCGTTGCTGGTCGCGGGAACGGGCCGTCCCTGATGCTCAATGCACACGTCGACGTCGTCCCTCCCGGCGATCTGCTCAGCTGGGAGGGAATGGACCCGTTCAGCGGAACAGTCACACGCGATACGGTCGAGGGTCGCGGAGCCTGCGACATGAAAGCCGGACTCGTAGCCTCGCTGTGGGCGGTTCGCGGCCTCACCGAGCTCAAGGTTCCCTTGCGCGGCGATCTTTTGTTCGCGACGGTTGTCGGCGAGGAGGATGGCGGACTAGGGACTTACGCGCTACTGAGGCGTGGCTGGCGCGCGGACGCGTGCGTAATCCCCGAGCCGACATCACTAGATATCGCGCCGGCCAGCGCCGGCGCCCTCACGTTCCGCATAACCGTGCCCGGTGCAGCGGCTCACGCCTCTCGCCGGCTGTCCGGGGTCAGTGCGATCGAGAAGTTCATTCCGATCTTCACTGCTCTGCGTCGCCTCGAGAAGGAACGGAACGCGATCAAGCACCCACTCGCGACGCGCTGGGAGCTGCCGATTCCCCTCGAGATCGGCAAGATCACTGCCGGCGACTGGGCATCGAATGTCCCCGACAAGCTCCACGCCGACGGCCGGATCGGCGTCGCCATCGGCGAAGAGATCCCGACCGCCCGTCGCGCGCTCGAAGAAGCTTTAGGCGCCGCCTGCCGGGACGACGGTTGGCTTCGCATCCACCCGGCGACCGTCGAATGGTGGGGCGGCCAGTTCGCATCGGCCATCACCGACGTCGACTCCGCCATCGTCTCGACGGTTCGGCGCTGCCACGCTGACGTCTCCGCGTCACCGCAGACGATGTGGGCAACGCCCTACGGCAGCGACCTGCGACTCATGCAAAGCATCGGCAGCATTCCCACCATTCACTACGGACCCGGGGACGCCGAGCTCGCACATGGTCCTCGTGAATGCGTATCCATCGATGAGCTACTTACGGCGACTCGCGCCCTCGCTCTGATCGGCATGGACCACTGCGGGCTCACTTGAGGCGCTCTTAGCCCACAGCTACCAGTTTCACGAACAGCGGGCAAATTCAAGTTGAAGGGCTTACTGACTGCCGTACAGCACAAGCAAATTCTGGTAATCAATCAGGTCCGGATCGAAAACGTCATCGTAGGTATCTTCATTCATCAGTACGTCTTCGGTTTCCCTGTGTGCAAGGCCAACAGCATGCCCCATTTCGTGAATAGCAACGTTTGTCTTGTCACCGCCGGTAAGTGCGTTGGAATAATCTATATGGCCGCCAACGGTGAAGCCGCCAGCCTCGACTGCATCGAAATTGCCATCTGCTCCCACAATGTCCTCAGGAGCAACACTTACCGTTACGCAGTTCTTATTTGATTGGCAAGTCTGAACGAGCTTGAGATCCAGACATGGGCTTCGGTTCCAGGCTGCAACTCCTTTTTGCATTTCGGCGACCCAGTCAGGTGCCACATTCTTGGTCTCAAAAGTAATGACGACTTTGGCATCCCCATTTCGCTTCCATGGCAGCTGATGATCACTCGAATCCTGGTCCTGTAACGCCACTCCTTCCGGTGCAACGCAGACATCAGACATCGCCTCCGATGGCAGGGGCACCGAAGAAGCTGGGCGATGCTCTAGTGACTTCGCGGGCGAGCACGCGGCCAGCATCGCCAGCGTCCCAACAACGAGGAGAGCCAGCCGCCATGTTCGGCCGATCATGCGCCGACCCTACGCGAGATGCAGCCACGTCAGGCGAACCAGCCGCGCCCACCACCGTGACACATGCTCATGCGGGAATGCGTGTCCCAGCCGAAACGGTTCGCGGCTGACACGTAGGCTCGCGACAGCCGCATCAGTTGGGGAGCCCATGTCGCAGAGGCACCAGCGAGGCCCGCGGGTTCCTCCCCGCTGGTTCGTTCGTTTCGCCTGGCACGCACACCGCGGCTTGTACCGCCTCACCGGTGGGCGAGTCGGACTATGGCGAGCGAGGCCCAACCGCTGGGGCACCCTGCGCCTTACCACGATTGGGCGCCGCACCCATCAAGACCGCAGCGTCATCCTCGGCTACCTTGAGGACGGCCCGAATTTCATCGCCCTGGCGATGAACGGCTGGGCCGATGGTGAGCCTGCCTGGTGGCTCAACCTTCAGGCGCATTCGAACGCTAGAGTCGACCTCGCCGACGGCCCACGTTCAGTGACAGCTCGCGCAGCAGCGGGAACAGAGCGGTCCCGCTTGTGGGCCAAGTGGCGTGAGATAGAGCCGAACCTCGACGGCTACGCGGCGCTACGTTCGTCCGAGACCGCCGTGGTGATCTTCGAACCACGAGACGATCCTCTCGGGTGAGATCGCCGGCCAGTCCGAGGATCGGGTCGGAAGACGCGAGCGGAAACGGGGAGCGCCAGGGATGAAGGCGTTTGTTTCGGAGAAGTACGGACCACCGGAAATGCTGCGGATGGCGGATGTCGAGAAGCCCGTCCCAGTCGCCGATGAAGTGCTGGTGAAGGTGCTGGCCGTCTCGGTCAATCCAGCCGACTGGCGCTCCATGCGTGCCAAGCCTTCCTTTTCTCGCGCCACATTAGGGTTGCTGCGGCCCAAACATAGGATCCCCGGCGGCGACATCGCCGGTCGAGTGGAGGCTGTGGGCAACGGCGTCACCCAGTTCAAGCCCGGCGACGAGGTGTACGCAAATCTGCTAGATCACGGCCTGGGCGGCTTTGCAGAATACGTTTCTGCGCCAGTTGAAGCCATGTCCATAAAGCCGTCAAATCTGTCGTTTGAGGAAGCGGCTGCCGTTCCGATGGCAGCGGTAACCGCACTCCAGGGCCTTCTCCATCACGGAGATCCACAGGCCGACCAGCGGGTCCTGATCAATGGCGCTTCCGGTGGCATCGGCACTTTCGCGGTCCAGATCGCCAAGTCATACGACTGCGAGGTGACGGGGGTGACGAGCACTCGAAACATCGACCTGGTCAGTTCGCTCGGCGCCGATCACGTTGTCGACTACACCACGACACACTTCTTCCGCGCCGAGCAGCGCTACGACCTCATCCTCGACACCATCGGGAACATATCGGTACGCGATCTCAGGGGTGCGCTTGCCGAGGGCGGCAAGGCCGCCGTCGTCGGGTTCACCAGCGTGGCGAAGCTGATCAGCGTTTCGCTGCGCGGCGGCAGGGACATCGTCCAAGTGTCAGCGCACGTAGCCACCACGGATCTGGAGTTCCTTTCGAACCTGATTGAGGCCGGCAAAGTGCGCCCCCAGATCGACCGGCGTTATCCGTTCGCGGAAATCCCCGCGGCAATCACCTACCTGGAGCAAGGCCATGCCAGAGGGAAGGTCGTCGTCGGGGCGCCGTAAGGATGAGCTGTCGGTCCGATCAATAAGGACGCCCGTGGCGTTGCACAGGCCACTTACTCACTCACGAGTCCGTCCCACGACCATCTGGGAATGGGCAGCCCATCCGGTACATCATCTTCGGACCAGTGATACCGGGACATCACCGTGGTTGTAGCCCACGCAAAGTAGTCATGCAGGACCTGTTCCACCCGATCGCCGACGAGGCCGACGTCGGCCAACGCCTGATCAAAGCAGACGATGGCTCGCTGGTCCATCTCCTCGTGCGGACCATTGCCGCTATGCAACCGCACAACAGAGCTCTGGTCTCCATAACAGTCTGTAAAGGTCGTCGGGCCACCCAGCGACTCTCCCCAATAGGCCGCGAGTCGCTGGCTGTGCTCGGGGTGGAACCCGTGGCTGAACGCGTGGCTGACCACCTCATCGGCCATTACCCTGGCATGCCAGGCGCTGGCCAGGCGAAGTAGACCATTGGCGCCGCCTGCAGCGTCGTACACCGTCCGCATGTTCCAAAGATGGCACCATCCTCCGACTGTTCAGCTCGCTGGTCGCACGGTGTTCGCATCTGCCGCGAGCCGCGCTGCCAGAGCGCGGGATACACCGCGCCCTTACTGAGACTCCGAGGCCGGCGTCTGCGCTGGCCCGCTGGCGCTGACCGCACTATCGATCACCTGCCAGACCTCCTGGTCCAGCCGGTTCTCCTTCCAGATGCCGTACGCGGTCCCCAGTAGCACAGGCGGGACCGCGACCAGTCCGATCGCCCCGCTGACCGCCGCATCGACCCACTCGTGACCCCCCAAGCTGATGCTCACCTGGCCCTCTCCAGGGGCAAAGACCACCGTCAGCGCATAAGCAACCCCGAGCAGCTGACGCCATAGGCTCTCCTTGCGAGCCTGCATCACCGTGCGGTCGCCGCTGGTGCGGTAGACCTGTGCCTCGAACTCCTGCGCGCGGAAGTGATTCGCCAGCGTCTGGGCGAGCTCCTCCGCTGGGACCGTGGTGCTATAGATCCGCTCAATGTTCAGCGCCGGCCTGCCGCCCCCAACGCCGCTCTGCTCTCCGGCCATTTCACTCCCTCCGCTCTTCGCCCGGACGATCGAAACAGCGTATCCAAGCGCATGCTCAAGGATGCAGGCGGCACGATCGCCGAGGAGCCGTACGCATTCCCCGGCGGACGGCGCTTCACCTTCTTCGACCCGAGCGGAAACAGGCCCGGCGTATGGAGCACGACCTAGGCAGTACCTGGACGCGTCACTCTTCGATCGCCCCGCCAATCGAGCGTAGATGCTGTCGGAACGTGAAATCCCGGCGAGATTGTCGTGCCGCGAGGTACTCGTCGAAGCGGGACTGGCTCCTGAAGCTGGTGCCGAGTTGCATTCGCGCCGCTTGAGAGCGTTCCGTGTCACGGATGCCGGCTGCCACATCCGCCACATCGCCGGCGCGATCCAGCGGCACAAACAAGACGCCGTCGTCGTCCCCCACCACTAAGTCGTCGGCGGTGACGATGTGCTGGCCGCAGGCGGCGGAAGACAGAGCCGACGAGTCCTGCGCATCAAGGCGTTGTGGACCAGCAGGCAATGCTCCCAAGCTGAATACCGGCAACCGGATTACTTGAAGTTCAATCGTGTCGCGGTGCAAGCCCCAGATCACGATGCCAGAGAGGCCCGCGCGGCCTGCCTCCAAAGCCACCAAGTCTCCGACACACGCTTCGTCGAGGCGGCCGCTGTTGTCGACCACCAAGACGTCGCCAGGATCCGATCCTTCTATGGCTTCGAGGAATACGTCGACGCTGCCGTAGTGCCTTGCCGGGCACACGCGGCCGACCAGGTGCGTGCCTCTCCACAGCGGCCGCGTACCCGCCGGGGCGCAGCGAACGGAAATCCCGAGGCGCATGCACGCATCAGCGATATGCGGCGTGGTGAGGTCGAGGTACGTGCCTTGAAGCTGTACGGGTTGCATTCCTAATTTCTCCTTGGGGCGGTGGGTTTGATTCTGGCTGCGCAGGTCGCGGAGCAGGTCGTTGTCTCGGTTCGTCACCACCAGGGAGTAACGCCCAAACCCGGCAGGCGGGAGGTGATCGTCACTCCTCGGATCCTCCCGGCACGCAGATCAGGGTCTGCTGGCCTGCAGCCACGAGCGACCGCTTCGGGCCCTGGAAGGCGAACACCTCTACTTGGCACACGGTTAGGGTTCGTCCTGACTTGAGGACTGTGCCCACGGCCTCGATTTGATCGCCGACGGCTGGTGCCAACAGATTGATCTTGTACTCCACCGTGAGGACGGCGGTGTTCTCGGGAAACAAGGTGAACGCTGCATAGCCGCCTGCACTGTCGGCGATGGCGCTGGTCGCGCCCGCATGGATGTAGCCGTGCTGCTGGTTGACCTCGGGCCGATTCGGCAACACGATGTGAACGCGTCCTGGCCCGACGTGGCTGAGGCGTGCACCGAGATGCCGCATCAAGCCCTGGCGCTCGAAACTGGCCCTGATGCGCGCCTGGATCCTGAGCTCTGCCTGTTCTGGTTGCTTCGCGTCTTCCATCGCTCTCCTTGTTCCCTGGGCTGCTTTCTTTCCATCTCGGACTCAGGTGAGTCGGCGCCTAGCCGATCAGCTTTTCCGCCAGCAGCACAACACCGATCACGATCATCGCGGTACCGGAGAAGCGGGTCACCGCACGGGCTGCCGTGGGCCGTGCCCGCAGTACCCACCGGGCACCGGTGCCCACTCCGGTGTAGACCACGGCGCAGTTGGCCACATGGACCAGCCCCAGCACCACGATCTGCGCTGCGATCGGCCATGCTGCGTCCGAGTTGGTGAATTGCGGCAGTAGCGCCAAGAACAGCAAGAAAACCTTTGGATTGAGCCCGCTGATCCCGGCGCCCTTCGCTGCCTGCCGCAGCCACGACCTGGCCGGCTCTTGGGTATGGGCCCGGGGTCTGGCCGGGTGAGCGAGCATGCCAACCCCCAGCCACACCAGATACGTCGCACCTACTGCCGTCAGCACGGTCAAGACCACCGGCGAGCGAGCCACCAGCGCACCCACTCCGGCCGCCACCACCGCGGTCGCCGCCAGATGTCCCGCCAGCAGTCCACCCACCGCCGGCAGTACCACCCGATGCCGAAGCCCGGCCGCGATCGCGTACGCCCAGTCCGCCCCCGGGGTTATCACGAAGAGCAGAGACACCGCCCAGAATGCAGCGACCGTGCCGCCCGCCATGACAATCTCCACTCGATTCGGCCGAACCTCGAAAGGCCGTTCATCTGCCAGGCGAGAAAGATTAGGGCGAAACGGCGGAAATGTGGTTCCAAATATTCTCAGGGCACGCGATGTTTGAGAAAGAATCATGAAGTGGATCGAGTTGATCGGCAGATTCTTGCCGAACTCCAACAGGATGGGCGCTTGACCCTCACCGAACTCGCGGAGCGAGTCGGCCTCAGCCTCTCGCCCTGCCACCGCCGCCTGCGCGCCTTGGAACGCTCCGGCGCGATCATCGGCTACCACGCGCGCCTCGACGCCAACGGGCTCGGCCTGACCTTCGAAGCGCTCGTCTTCGTCACCATGCGAGGCGGGGACCGCGCCACTGTCGACGCGTTCGAGCAAGCCGTCGCCGCAATCCCCCACATCCTGGAAGCCCAACGGCTCTTCGGCGAGCCCGACTACCTTCTGCGCGTCATCACCGCCGACCTGCCCGCCTTCCAGGAGGTCTACGACAACCGCCTCGCCACCCTCCCGGGCGTCCAACGCCTCAGCTCCACCATCGTCATGAAGAGTGTCGTCGAGAACAGACCCTTGCCCCTCTGACCAGAACCGGCTGCCTAGAGGCCTCCCGGCCCTCACCGCGCAAGGTCGTCCCGACTTGCCTGTTGTGCAGCGGCGCGCTGATCGGTAGCGCCGGCCATGTCCGTGTTGCAGACCGATGAGTTCCCAGCCCAGGCCGAGTCGGTTGGAGTATGACAACGGGAAAGATTGACCCGAGGTACGGGAACGCTTCGGCCACTGCACCACCGTGGGATGAGATCGAGCGCCTCCTCTTCGACGCACAGCTCTACTGGATCATCACTGTCCGGAGGGACGGTCGTCCTCACGCCGTACCGCTCGTCGGCGTATGGCAGGACGGCGCGTTCGCGTTCTGTACCGGCCCGGAAGAGCAGAAGCAGCGCAATCTCGACGCCAACCAGCAGGTGGCGGTGACGACCGGCAATACCGGTGCTGGCGGCTGGAAGGTCGGCAAGGACATCGTCGCCGAGGGCACAGCACTGCGGGTGACAGCCGCGGAGGCGCTACAAACGCTCGCTGAGGCGTGGTTCGCCAAGTACGGCGAGGACTGGAAGTTCGGGGTCCGCGGTGCTGAGTTCGTCGAACTCAGCAATTCTGGCGGAAGCACGGCGGGAGGTGCCTGGGTCTACCAGGTGCGGCCTTCCAAGGTCATCGCATTCGGCGACGAGCACGGCCAGACCACGTACCGCTTCTAGCGGATGAAGCTGCTTGATCGTCATCTCCTAGAGTCGGGTCTATAGGAAGAAAGGAGTTGCTGTGTCGTCAACGCCGCAGTCCCAGCACATCTCGATCGCCGATCTCCGCTCCGATCTCAATGGCGAGGTGATCGGCCCGGACGATGCCGCCTACGACGAGGCGCGCCAGGTCTTCTTCAAGGGCGTCGATCGCCGGCCGGCCGCGGTGGCGCGGGTCGCCGGTGCGGATGATGTTGCTCGCGTAATCTCGTTCGCCCGTGACAACGGCGTCGAACTGGCCGTTCGCAGCGGCGGCCATAGCCGAGCGGGCTACGGCACCAGCGAAGGCGGGGTCGTGATCGACCTGTCTGGCATGCGTGCCCTCGACATCGCCCCCGACCTGAAGACCGCCTGGGTTGAGACCGGGATGACAGCGGGCGAGTACACCGAGGCTGTCGGTGAGCAGGGGCGTGCCACGGGCCTGGGCGATACCGGCTCGGTCGGGATCGGGGGGATCACGCTGGCGGGCGGAATCGGCTTCATGGTCCGGAAGAATGGGCTGACGATCGACAACCTGCTCGCGGCAGAGGTGGTCAACGCCGATGGTGAGATCGTGCAGGTGAGTCAGGAGAGCGAGCCTGACCTCTTCTGGGCAATCCGCGGCGGCGAGGGCAACTTTGGCGTCGCCACCCGCCTCCAGCTGCGGTTGCACGAAATCTCGGAGATCGTCGGTGGGATGCTGATCCTGCCGGCCAACCCTGAGGTGATCACAGGCTTCATCGAGGCGGCCGAGGCCGCACCGGAAGAGCTCTCGACGATCGCCGCCGTGATGGTGGCGCCGCCAATGCCGTTCATTCCGGAGGAGGCGCATGGCAAGCCGGTGCTGCTGGTGCAGTTGGCCGACGTCGGCCCGATCGACCAATCCCAGGGGATGCTGGCGCCGTTCCGGGCGCTCGGCGAGCCGTACGCGGACATGGTGCGGCCTATGCCCTACCCGGAGATGTACGAAGGCGAGGGCCCGCCGCCCCGCTACTCGGCCGGGACCAACTTCTTCGCCGATGCCCTCTCGCCGGCAGATACGGCGACGATCCTCGAGCGGCTCTACCAGTCGACGGCGATGATGAAGGCCGTCCAGCTACGGGTGCTCGGCGGGGCGCTGGCGCGGGTCCCCAACGACGCCACCGCGTTCGCCCACCGCGACCGCCGGCTGTTCGTGAACATCGCGGCGATGTACATGGATCCGAGCGAGAAGGACACCCACGACGCATGGGTCGCGGGCCTGGCCGATTCACTGGGTAAGGACGACTCGGGCGGCTACGTCGGGTTCCTCGCCGAGGAGAACGAGGAGACGGTCCGCGCTGCCTACCCGGGCCCGACCTGGGATCGGCTCCGCGAGCTGAAGCGCCGCTACGACCCGGAGAACCTGTTCCGCCTCAACCACAACATCCCGCCGGCCGACGGTTAAGCCCACCCATGTTCGCTCAGAGCACCGCATGAATCCAAGGCCACTCACTACCAAGCCTTGAGCGCGTTACAAAGCCGATCCGTCACTGCATTGACGGTCTGCGGTTGGCATTCGCCCGGGCCTACCGTCGCTTGGACGGCTGGTCCGCGGAGCCACGGTAGGTCCTGCAATGATCCACCTCAAGGACGAAAGGGCGTGATGCAGGTGATCTTGCGCTACTGGAGAGGCTGGACGACCCCTCAAAACGCGGACGCATACCAGAAGATCGTCAGCGAGCAGGTGCTACCGGGAATCGCTGCGCGCCGGCTCGCCGGCTACAACGGTGCCTACCTGCTGCGGCGTGATCTTGAGCATGAAGTCGAGTTCGCGACCGTAATGATCTTCGATTCGCTTGATCACGTACGTGCTTTCTCCGGCGACGACTACGAAACGGCATACGTCCCGCCTGCTGCCCGCGCCGTACTCGCCCGCTTCGACGAGAGGTCCGCCCACTACACGACGCTGCTGACTCCCGAGCAGACCCGTTGATCAGAAAGGCGGAATTCAGGCAGCGTCGGGAGCAAATCCCGATACCACCGGAACAGGTCCTCCACATCGGCGGTGTCGTACAGCACCGGCCCGCCGATGATCACCCCGTGCTCGCCGAGACCGAGACGGCCGACGACATCCGCACCTTGATCGAACTCGTCCCGGACTGATCTTGGTGCGCTACTCGCTCAGCGGTGATTGGGCCAACCAGCGCTGGGCACTGAAACAGTGGTGCTGAGCAGCTGTCCCGTGCGCGGCCCGGTGGTGAGCCGCTCGAGGTTATCCATGAAGTCCTCATTCATGTGCCAGTCCGCGGTCAGCATGAACAGCGTTCGGCCATCCTCGCCGCCGAGGGCGCAGGCGAACCCCGACTGATCGAGCGGGATCCGCTCCAGCACCTCTCCGCCATCGGCCACCCGCACGCAGCAGGACTCACCGTCAATCCAGCTTGGCGTCCAGACGGCACCCTCGGCGTCCATCGAGATGCCGTCAGCCAGCACTTCGGCAAAGGTTCGGCGGTTAGCCAGTCCGCCGTTGTCGATGATGTCGAACGCTGTCAGCTTCGCCGCGAAGGATTCCGCGATGATCAAGGTCGAGTTGTCGTCGGTGACCGCCATCCCATTGGGAAAGGCAATCCCATCAGCGACCTGACGTACCGCACCATCCGGCGTGACCGCCGCGATGAAACCAGGAGCGACGCCCTCATCGGGATAGAAGTCGGCGCCGCCGTTGACGTAGATCGTGCCGCGGCCGTCGACCACGATCTCGTTCAGGCCGCCGGGCAGGCCGGTCAGGTCGGCATGATCGACCAAGGATCCGTCCGGCTCCTGACGTAACAACCGCTGCTCCGGACCGGCCACGACCAGCAATTGACCGTCGGGCAACCAATCAATTGAGAACGGAATCGTCGTCGGCACCCTTGTGATCACCTCGCGACCTCCCTGCCGGTCGAACGCGAGGATCTCTTGGGCGCCCCAGTTCGACAGCCACACGCGGCCGTCATGCCAGCGAGCGGACTCGCCGATCACCAAGTCGGTGGCTAGCAGCTGTTGTTCGGGCATGGTGCCCATCCTGTCAGCCGTCTCAGATTTGATCTCTGCTACCTCCGAGAGACGGTGAAGCTGAACATCATCCCGCTTTGCATGTGTTCGGCGATGTGGCAGTGCGCCATCCACAGGCCGGGGTTGCTGACGTCGAAGAGGATGTCGACGATCTGTCCGGTGCGGATGAGCACGGTGTCCTTCCAGACCAGGTTCGGCTCGACAATTCCATCCCGGGTCAGGACCAGGAACCGCCCGGCGCCGTGCAGGTGGAAGGGGTGATGCATGGGATGGTCGGAGTTCATCTCGTTGATCAGCCTGATCTTGACCCGCTGTCCGACGCTGAACCGCCAGTCGATTGCCGGGTTGTCGACCCCATTCGTGCGATCAAGGAACCTCCAGTGCATGGTCGCGGTCGTGCTCAGCCGATTGACCTCCACCATGTCGTCTTCCCACTCGATCCCTTGCTGGCTGACCGGCTCC
>Ga0081455_10005426_pt1 | contig 13988 bp, 11 predicted proteins | sample TabmetS3T2R1_FD_70207 | JGI IMG/M metagenome (GOLD analysis project Ga0081455, IMG submission 70207) | Tabebuia heterophylla rhizosphere microbial communities from the University of Puerto Rico - S3T2R1 | ecosystem: Host-associated > Plants > Roots > Rhizosphere ... | reverse complement strand
ACCCCCCGGCCCCCCCGCCGTTCTCATCGGGCCACGCCCACAACTGGGTGACGTCGATCGTCAACCGGGTGATGCGCTCCGACATGTGGGAGCACACCGCGATCTTCCTGACGTGGGACGAATGGGGTGGGTTCTACGATCCGATCGTGCCGCCCCAGGTGGACCCCGTGGGGCTCGGGATCCGCGTGCCGCTGCTCACGATCTCGCCGTACACGCGCCGCGGCGTGATCGACGACGAGCTCGGCGAGTTCTCCACGCCGCTCCGGTTCATCTCCGACAACTGGGGTCTGGATCCGCTCACCGATCGGATCCGGAACACGAACAACCTCGAGCACGTCTTCGACTTCTCGAGGGGACCCCAGGCGCCCCGGCCGGGTCGGCACGAGGCGCCGACGTTCGACACGTCGGCGTTCGACTTCCCGGGGGACACCTACACGGGGTGGGAGCCCGGCACGGTGCCGGTCGAGAACCCGCTCTAGCTAGACGGCCCAGCGGCGGTCGGCGTAGCGCCAGGGCGCTCCGCGCTTCACGCGCACGACGTCGGGATCGCGGGGGTCGAGGGGGAGGGGCGCCGGCAGCTCGCTCGGCTTCCGCGGCCTCGGCTTCTCGATGCGGATGCGCTTCATCCGTCTCACCTCCCGGGGTCCGCCTCCGGACCCTTTCCCCCGATTCGCTCGGGGTCACCAGGTGGATCACCTTCTGACTACCCCTACGGTGAGAGTTGTACGCGGGGACGGGCTCTGGAAGAAGGATGGTGAGCACCATCCCGTTGTGACGCTCGTCAGGCGCTACGGACGAGCCGGGACCACGAGGGCGTCGACCGCGACGCAGCCGTTCGGGCCGCAAATCAGGGGGTTCGCGTCGAGCGCGTCGAGGCGTTCGCCGAGGTCGTGCGCGAGCCACGACATCGCGACGACGGCTTTCGCGAGCGCGGGGACGTCGGCCGGAGGCAGCCCCCGAACGCCGTCGAGCAACGGACGGACCTCGAGGCGGTCGACCAGCGTTCGCGCCCGAGCCTCGTCGAGCGGCGGCGTCGCGAGACGGCGGTCCCTCATGATCTCGACGAGCACCCCGCCCGCCCCCACCAGCACCAACGGCCCGAACTGCGGATCGCGCACGATCCCGAGCGCGATCTCGACGCCCGACGGAGCCATCTTCGAGACCGTGACCTGCGGTCCCAGAGAGCGTTCGAGCTGGCCGTACGCGTCCTCCAGCGAGGCCGAGTCGTCCACGCCGAGCCGGACGCCACCCACGTCCGACTTGTGCTGCACGCCGGGCGCGGCCGTCTTCACCGCGACAGGGAACCCGAGCCGCTCGGCCGCGGCGATCGCGTCCTCGAGCGTGCCCGCCCGAACGCCCTCGACCACCGGCACGCCGTAGTCGGAGAGCAGCGCCAGACCCTCGAGCTCGTCGAGCGGCTCGGCGGTAGACAGCCGCGCACGCCATCGCTCGCGGACCTCGTCGGTCACCGGTGAGGGACCACCCACGGCCTCGCGCGCGCGGAAGTCCCGGTACGCGAACAGGTGCCCGAAGGCGGCCAGCCCGGTCATCGTGCCCTCGAGCACCGGGATCCCGTCGCCCTCGAGCAGCTTGGCGTCGGACCGGTCGATCCCGCTCGAGAAGTTCGACAGCATCGCGAACGGCTTGTCCGTATCTGGGAAGGTCTCCCTCGCCATCGCGATATATCCCATCTCGTCGTGCTCCTCGGTCGTGAGGTCGACCGAGAACGCGAGCGCGGCGACGGCCTCGTCCTCCAACAGCGCGCGGACGCAGCCCGTGATGATCTCGTGCGCGTTCGTCCCCGTCCCCCAGAAGTCGAGCGGGTTGACCGGCGGCAGCCCGGGATCGAGCAGCGCCTGCATCCGCTTCGCCGTCTCGTCCGAGATCTCGGCCAGCGGGACCCCCACCGAGGTTGCCGCGTCGACCATCAGCGCCCGCTCCCCTCCCGAGTCGTGCACGCTCGCGAGCGCGCCCGGGCCGGCCCTTCTGCCCGCGGTGAACAGCGCGAGCGTGTCGGCCATCTCGTCCAGGCTCTCGACCCGCGACACGCCGTACGCGTCGAACAGCGCCTCGTACGCGCCGTCCTCGCCGGCGAGCGCGCCCGAGTGCGCCGCCACGAGCTCGCGCGTGCGCTCCTCGCGGCCGACCTTCAGCGCGACGACCGGCACGTCGCGCTCGGTCGCCAGCGTCAGGGCCCCGCGGAACCCGGCCGGGTCCCGGACGGTCTCGATGAACAGCCCGACCGCCTTGGTGCTCTGGAGGCCGAGCGCGTACAGCAGGTAGTCGGCCACCGTCGTGACGAACTCCTGGCCGGCCGAGACCGCGAGGTTCAGCCCGAGGTTCCGGTCGTTGTGGATCATCGCGCTGAATGCCGATCCCGAGTGCGACAGGAACGTCACGCCGCCGACCGGCGCGTCCTTCGGCTCGTAGAACCCGAGCGCCCGGACCCGCCGCTCCAGGTTCGCGAACCCCATGCAGTTGCCCCCGCACACGGCCATGCCCGCGTCGCGCGCGATCGTCGCGAGCCGTTCCGTGAGCGGCGCCTCCCCCTCGGCCGGCTCGTCGTAGCCGCTGGCGAAGATCACCGCGCTCGCGGCCCCCGAGGCCGCCGCCAGCGAGAGCTGCTCCTCGAGCAGCGCGTTCGAGACCGCGAGGATCGCCAGGTCGACGGGCTCGCCGACGTCCGAAAGCGACGCGTACGCACGCAGGCCGTTGACCTCGTCGTACTTCGGGTTGACCGGGAAGATGCGGCCGTCGAACCCACCCTGGACGAGCTCGACGACGCTCTGGTTGCCGACCGATCCCTCGCGGACGCTTGCGCCGACGACGGCGACCGACCGCGCCTCGAGCATGCGCTCGAGGGCGCCTCGCTCGTCCGGAGACGTCACCGCGGTTTCTTGATCGCCCGGTCCCTCACGGCCGCACGATACGCCTGCCAGCCGGGGATGCCGTTCACGCCCCCGCCGGCGTGGGTGGCCGACGACCCGTGGTACAGGCCGCGGATCGGCGTCCGGTAGTCCGCGTACCCCGGCGCCGGCCGCATGTGGAACAGCTGGTCGACCGAGAGCTCGCCGTGGAAGATGTTGCCGCCGATCAGCCCGAGCTCCTGCTGCATGTCGTAGGGCCCGAGCACCTGCCGGTCGATCACGGCGCCCTTGAAGTTCGGGGCGAGCTCCGTGTACAGGTCGATGATCCGGTCGGCGTACTGCTCGAGCTCGTCGCGGCGCGGCTCCTCCACCCAGTCGTCGGGCACCCACTGCGTGAACATCGAGAACACGTGCACGCCCTCGGGCGCGAGCTGCTTGTCCAGCGTCGTGGGGATCACGCCGTCCACGAACGGCCGGACCGAGGCCTTGCGGTCCATGTGCGAGTCCTGGAACGCCTCCTCCGCGTAGCGCGGCGAGAAGCACAGCTCGACCGAGCCCGTGTGGTGGTCCTGCATCTCCTTGCCGGGATCGGCGATGAAGTCCGGGAGCTCGGACATCGCGACGTTGATCTTCACGACGCCCGAACGCGACCGCCAGTGCTCGATGTCGGCGGCGAAGTCCGCCGGCAGCTCCTCGCGCCCGATCAGGTCCAGGAACGCGATCTTCGGATGGATCGCCGTGATGCCGATCGGCGCGCGGATCTCCTCGCCGTTCTCGAGCACGACGCCGCGGAACCGCCCGCCGTTCACGAGGACCCGCTGCACGCGGGCGTCGGTCCGGATCTCGCACCCGAAAGCCTCCGCCGAGCGGCGGATCGAGGCGCTCACGCCGCCCATGCCGCCCTGTTGGTAGCCCCACGAGCCCAGGTGGCCGTCGCCGACGTCGCCGATCGAGTGGTGCAGCATCACGTACGCGGTGCCCGGCTCGTCGGGCCCGGCCCACGTGCCGATGATGCCGTTGACCGCGAGCATCCCCTTGATCTCGTCGGACTCGAACCAGTCGTCGAGCAGGTCGGTGATGCTCATCGTGAACAGGCGCGTGACGTCGCCGACGCCACGCACGCCGAGCTTTCTGACCTTCCACGCGGCGCGCGCGCTCTCGATCAGGTCGCCGAACGCCATCGAGCCCACCTTCGGCGGCTTCTGCAGCAGGAGCGGTCCGAGGACGTCGGCCACCTCCTGCAGCCAGCCCTCCCACTTCGGCAGCATGTCGGCGTCCCTCTTGGAGAACTGCGCGATCGATTCGTAGCTCCGGGCGGCATCGTCCGCGTAGACCTTGATCGAGCGCCCGTCCGGGTACGCCTGGTAGTAGGGCCCGAACGGCGTCACGTCGTACCCGTGCCGCTTCAGGTTGAGCTCGCGGATGATCGTGGGCGGCATCAGGGACATGACGTAGGAGTAGGTCGTGACCTTGATCTCGGGATGGTCGGCGAACGGTGCGCTCGTGTCCGCGGCTCCGCCGGTCTTGTTCCGGGCCTCCAGGACCACGGTCCGGGCCCCGGCGCGGGCGAAGTAGGCACCGGCCGTGAGGCCGTTGTGGCCGCCTCCGATCACGATCGCGTCGTAGACGTTGGGCATGGGCGAACGTCCTCCCCTGGGTTTCGGAGCGCCCATCCTCGCATGCGTTTGAACGGCCGGTCAAGCGAAACCCGAGCGCGCTTAGGCTTGACACCCCAGGTGGGAGGCGCCAGAGTGGCTGAACTCCGGTTCAATCCGTGGCCCCGGCACCGGCCGCGACTGGCCGGCGTTCAGGCGCTCGGACGAGGAGGACGGGTGAGCACGGCAGGCGCGAAGCAGGGCAAGGACCGCCATCAGGAGATCCTGGACGCCGCCGCGCGGGTGATCACCGACCGCGGCCTGGCCGAGACGCGGATCTCGGACATCGCCGAGGAGGCGGGCGTCTCGCCGGGCCTGATCCTCTACTACTTCGAGTCCAAGGACCGGCTGCTCGCCGAGGCGCTCACGTTCGCCAACGACCAGTTCTACGTGCGCACGTCGCGCGAGATCCGCCGGATCCCGTCGGCCAGGGACCAGCTCCGCCGCCTGATCGACCTGTCCGTGCCAGGCTACCTGCCCGAGTTCGGGCGCCTCGACGAGTGGGCGCTGTGGATCGAGGTCTGGGTCCGAGCCTTGCGCGACAAGGAGATGGCCAAGGACCGCGAGGTGCTCGATCAGCGCTGGCGCGCGCAGCTCGCCGAGATCATCCGGGGCGGTCAGGCGACGGGCGAGTTCGCCTCGACGGACGACGCCGAGGAGCTCGCGCTCCGGCTCGCGACGCTGATCGACGGCCTCGCGATCCAGGTGATCCTCAACGACTCCGAGGTGAGCCCGCAACGCATGTGGCGCGCCTGCATGGAGGTCTCGGCGCAGCAGCTCGGGTTCGAGCTCGAACCGGTCAAGGCATAGGTCGCCTCCCGGCCCGATTTGACCAAGCGCGGGTCCATGACCCTAGGGTGAAGACCCGAGGGAGAAGGAGCGCGTCATGGGTCTTCGAGCACGCCGTCCCGCTCCGGTGCTGGCAGCGATCGTCGCGCTCGTCGCGGCGGCCTCGACCGCGGTGGGCGCCGCCTCGGCGCAGGCCTCGTGCGACCCGATCCGGACCACGCCCGTCTACGACCCGGCGATCCCCACGGGCTCGGACGTCTTCGTTCCGCCGTTCGAGATCGGCTCCCAGGAGGTCACGAGCCAGCAGGCGAACGACTACATGGCCGCGGTCGACGCGGCCAGCGACAAGGTCATCACCGGGACGGCCGCGCAGACGGTCGAGGGCAGGGACCTGAACTACGCGATCGTCGGCGAGCAGCCGAACGTCACGCCGGCCGGCCTCGCCTCGATCCAGACCGCGATCGACACGCTCCGGGACCCCCTGACCTCGGAGGCGCAGGCGCAGCAGCTGGCCGAGGACACGCCGGCGATCCTGTGGGTCGACGGCAGTCCCCACGGCGGCGAGGAGAGCGGCGGCGACGCCTCGCTCAAGGTCCTGTACGACCTCGCCGCGCGGACCGACTGCGCCGCCGAGCAGATCCTCGACGACGCGATCGTGATCATCGTGCCGATCTACAACCCGGACGGACGCGAGCTCGACCAGCGCCGCAACGTGAACGGGTTCGACATGAACCGCGACTGGTTCGCGCGGACCCAGCCCGAGATCGACGGCGTGATCGAGCTCATGCGGCAGTACCCGCCGCAGCTCGCGATCGACGCGCACGAGATGGGCACCTACACGTACTTCATGCCGCCGAACGCCGACCCCGTGTACCACGAGATCCCCGACCAGGCGATCCACTGGATCAACGACCTCTACGGGCCGGCGATGCAGGCCGAGTTCAACCGCCAGAAGATCCCGTACTTCAACTTCCGGACCTACGACTTCTTCGGCATCTTCTACGGCGACACCGTGCCGGCGACCGGGTTCCACGCCGCCGGCATGACCTTCGAGAAGCACAACGGGGACCCGATCGAGCAGCGCGTGCACGAGCACTACACGACGATCTGGACGTGCCTGTCGCAGGCGGCGTTCAACAAGGACGACATCCTGGCCGAGTGGCACGACTCGTTCGTGGACGCCTACAACGAGGGTGTGAACGGCACGCTCGAGCAGAACGTCGTCTACGAGCGCAACCACAAGCTGTTCCAGCAGGTGCCGAACACGAGGATCCGCCACTACTTCCTGCTGGCCGACGACCCCGACCACGCCGCCGAGGCCCAGCGCCTGGTCCGCCGGCTCCAGCGGATGGACGTGGACGTCTACCAGCTCACGGCCCCGCTCGAGGTGCCGGACTTCAAGCCGTACTTCCGGCCGGCGGCCCCGACGACGCTTCCGGCCGGCACCTACTGGATCCCGATGGCGCAGGGGCAGAAGCAGTGGATCCAGGCGATGCTGCACGAGGACCCGTACATCGGGTTCAGCATCACCTACGACGTCTCGGCCTGGAGCAACCCGCTGCTCATGAACGTGCCGGGCGGCTCCTCGGGCCGGGTGCTGAACCCGAGCGCCACGCTCCTGCCGCTGCAATCGGATCCGGCGCCGCCGACGCTGCCGTCGTCCCTGCCCACGGTCGCGATCTTCGAGGACTCGAACAGCACCTCGAACTTCGAGTCGGCGGGCTGGGTGCGGTGGGTGTTCAACGAACGCTGGAACCTGCCGTCGATCACGGTCTCGCCGGCCCAGGTCGCGGCCGGGGCGCTGCAGGACGAGCACGTCGACGTGCTGGTCGTGCCGAACATGTACGTCCCGACGATCAACTCCAAGCTCGGCAAGGACGGCAAGCGCGCGCTCGTCGACTGGGTGAACGGGGGCGGGCGCTACGTCGGCTATCGAGGCGGCGCGGAGCTCGCGACGCGGTACGGGATCTCGACCGCGCAGCTCCAGCAGCCGAACTCGATCATCCCCGGCAGCCTGATCCGCGTGCAGCTGGACCAGTCGAGCCCGCTCGCAGAGGGCGTCGGGGACTTCGCCTGGGTGATGTACGACGCCGACCGGATCCTGAACCCGGTGGGCGGGACCGCGCCGGTCACCTATCCGGCGTTCGGGAGCGCGGACTTCGCGGTCTCGGGCCTGCCCACCGGCGCCGACCGCCTGGGCGGGACGGCGGCCGTCATCGACGAGCCGATGGGTTCGGGGCGCACGATCGTGTTTTCGACGGACCCGGCCTACCGAGCATGGACGGAGGGGACCGAGCAGATCCTGTTCAACGCGATCCTGGGACCGAACCCCTAAGGGGTCAGCCGGCGGAGGCGCCCGAGGCGAAACGTTCGATCTCGGCGGCGTGCTCGTCGTAGTGCCCGAACGTCTCCTCGACGAATTCCGACTCGGCCGCAGACGGGACCTCGGACAGCGCCAGCAGGGTCGAGCGGATCCTGTCCCTCGCGGCCTCCGAACGAGAGACGATCTCGTCCCATGCCATCGCCTTGGACTCCTCGGCGACCTCGTCGTTGGTCTTCTGCCAGACGGCCTCGGGCTCGTCGGGCTCCGGCGCGCCGGCCACGATCGCCTCGATCCTTCGGGCCGCGTCGTCCACCCAGTAGCCGCAGTGCCACAGGAGATCGGCGACGGACCACCCCGGTACCGCGCCGGGCTCGGTCCGTCGATCCTCGGGCACGCGAGCGACCGCGGCCATGAGCGCCTCCCAGGACGACGCCTCGCGGTCGAGCAGCTCGTGCCGATCCATCAGCCGGTGAGCGTCCGGGTGCCGCGCTTGGCGAGCTGATCGGCCACGATGTTGCGCTGGATCTCCGAGGTGCCCTCCCAGATCCGCTCGACGCGGAGCTCGCGCCAGAAGCGCTCGGCGACGTTCTCGCGCATGTAGCCGCGGCCGCCGAAGATCTGGACGGCGCGATCGGCGACGCGGTTGGCCATCTCGCTCGCGTACAGCTTGACCATCGAGCACTGCGCGTGCTGCACCTTGAGGTCGACGCCGCGGTCGATGTTCTTCGCGAGCTCGTACGTCATCAGGCGCGCAGCCCACAGCTCGGTGAGCGAGTCGGCCAGCATGTGCGCGATCGCCTGGTTCTCGATGATCGGCCTGCCGAACTGCACCCGCTCCTGCGCGAACGCGGTCGCCTCGTCGACCAGGCGCTCAGCGGCGCCGCAGCAGCGCGCGGCGATCATCAGCCGCTCGTACCGGAACCACGCGTACACGAACCCGAGGCCGTCGCCCTCCTGCCCGATCAGGTTCGCGGCCGGCACCCGGACGTCCTCGAACGCGAGCTCGGAGTGGGTGTCGACCAGTGTGTGCGTGTACGCGGGCTCGCGCACCACGCGCAGCCCGGGCGTGTCCGTGTCGACGAACAACATCGCGTGGGAGCCGGCGTTCGGGCCCTCGGCGACCTTGCCCTGGAAGAAGACGTAGTCGGCCGTGCTGAACGACGTGACGTGCCACTTCCGGCCGTTCAGCACGTATCCGTCGCCGTCGCGGCGAACGGTGGCCTCGATCGCGTCGACGTCCGAACCCGCGCCCTCCTCCGTGATCGCGTAGCACTCCTGACGCTCGCCGCGGATCGTCGGCACGATCCAGCGCTCCAGCTGCTCCTTCGTCACGACCTCCGGCGCCCACGCGGGCGGGGTATGGATGCACCAGCCCAGGCCGTTGGTCACGCGCCCGATCTGCTCGGAGACCAGGACCTGACGGAACATCGGGAAGCCGCCGCCCCCGAGCTCCTTCGGCATGTTCATGGCCCACAGGCCGAGGTCCATCGCCATCCGATGGTGCTTCTCCCGAACGTCCTCCGAGAGCCTGCCGCCCGAGAGCTCGGTCTCGACCTCGAGCGGGATCAGCTCCTCGTCGACGAACCGGCGCGCGCGCTCCCGGACCTCGCGGTCCTCCTCGGACATCTCGTAGGTCGTCACGGGCGCCAACCTTACGAGATGAACTCGAGTCGGTCCCGGTTCTCCTGGATCTGACGGAGCGAGTGCGGGTCGACCGAGTGGTCGCGTTCGGGCGAGGCGGGCTCGTCGGGGCGCTCTCCGAAGAGCTCTCCCGAGAGGTAGCGCTGGCCGGTGTCCGGGATCGCGGTCACGATCGTCGCGAACTCCGGATGCTTGGCCGCCACCTTGAGCGCCGAGGCCACGTTGATGCCGGAGGACGGGCCGCCGAGGATCCCCTCCTCGCGCGCGAGCCGGTGCGCCATCTCGAGCGCCTCCTCGGTCGAGGCGGTGACGATGCCGTCCATGAGCGACAGGTCCAGGTTCCTCGGGACGATGCCGTCGCCGATCCCCGGCACGCCGTGGGTGCCCCATCGCTGTTCGGAGATCAGGGGCGATTCGGACGGCTCGACCGCGTAGGCGCGGATCGCGCGGTCGTAGCCCTTCAACGCCCGGGCCACGCCGGTGATCCAGCCCCCGGTCCCCTGCGCCGCCACCACGGCGTCGACCTGCGCGCCGCACTGCTGCCAGATCTCCTCGCCCGAGATCGTCTGCGCGTCGGGGTTGTCCGGGTTGTCGAACTCGGCCGGGACGAAGTACCGACCGGGGTCGCTGGCCACGATCTCGCGCATCTTCTCGATCGCGAGGTCGATGTCGGAACCGGCGCCCGGCGTGAGGACGAGCTCGGAGCCGTAGGCCTCGATCATGCGCTTGCGTTCGAGGCTCATCCCGCGGGGCATCACGATCACGCAGTCGTAGCCCTTGATGGCGGCGACGGCCGAACACGCGATGCCGGCGTTCCCCGTCGTCGTCTCGATGATCGTCATGCCGGGTTTGAGCAGGCCGCGCTCCTCGGCGCGCTCGATCATGTGGCGGTAGATGCGGTCCTTGGTCGAGCCCGTCGGGCCGTACCACTCGACCTTGCCGAGCAGGCTCAGCCCCTCCGGCGCCACGTGGGTCAGGCGAACCAGGGGGGTCCGGCCGACCGCGTCGAGCATCGAGGGGAGCGCCCGGGCGTACGCGTCCCAGACCAGGGGCTCGGGGGGCTCCATGACCTGAGTTTGACTCGCCGTTCAACCCGCCCGCAACCCGGTCCGGGGCGTAGCGTTTGCCCATGGGCCGAGCGCTCGTGCGCCGCGTGATCTTCTTCGCCGTCGCCGGCATCGGCCTGTACATCGTGTGGCCGAGCCTGATGGCGGTCCTCGCCTCATGGCCCCGGCTCCGCGACGTGAACCCGGGGTGGTTCGCCGCGATGCTGCTGCTCGAGGTCGGGAGCTTCGCGTGCGCGTGGTTGCTGCAGCACGTGGCGCTGCAGAGTCATGCCTGGTTCCGGATCGCGGCCTCGCAACTGGCGAGCAACGCGGTCAGCCGCGTGCTGCCGGGCGGCGCGGCGACCGGGGGCGCCCTCCAGTTCCAGATGCTGGTCGGCTCGGGCGGCATGGACGCGACGCGCGTCGCCACCGGGCTCACGGTGGCGTCGCTGACGAGCACCGCCGTGCTGTTCGCGCTGCCCGTGTTGACCGTCCCGGTCATGATCTGGGGCGCGCCCGTCCCGCGCGAGCTCCGCTCGGCGGCGCTGCTCGGGCTCGGTCTGTCCCTGCTGATGGTGGGGGCCGGCGCCGTGCTCCTCACCGCCGATCGCCCCCTGCGGTTCGTCGGCCGGGTGGTCGAACGGTTCGCGACGGCCGTTCGCCGCAAGCACCCGCCCGCGCGGGGACTGCCCGAACGCCTGGTGCGCGAGCGCGACCTCGTTCGCGAGCACCTGGGCTCGCGCTGGTGGGCCGCGGTCCTGTACGCGGTCGGCAACTGGCTCCTCGACTTCGGGGCGCTGCTCGCCGCGCTGGTGGCGCTCGGCACGCGGCCGCGTCCGTCGCTGGTGCTGCTCGCGTACGTCGTGTCGGCCGTGCTGGGCATGATCCCGATCACGCCGGGCGGGTTGGGGTTCGTCGAGGCCGGCTTGACCGCCACCCTGGTGCTCGCCGGCGTGTCGGCCGGCGACGCGGCGATCGCGACCCTCGCCTACCGGTTGGTCGCGTACTGGCTGCCGTTGCCGGCCGGCCTGTTCGCGTACGCGCTGTACCGGCGGCGGTACGGTGGCCGGCCGCTGGCGCAGGCTCCCGGCACCGAGCCCGTCGGCCCGTCGATCGACCCACCGGCGGCCGAGGCCCGGCCGTGAGGGACCCCGAGGAGACGATCGACCGGACCGCGACCGAGACCGGGCTCTCGGGCGTCGTTCGGATCGACCGGGACGGCGAGACGTTCGCGAAGGCGTACGGCTTGGCGCACCGCGGCTACCGCGTCCCGAACAGGGTCGACACACGGTTCGGCATCGCGAGCGGGACGAAGGGCTTCACGGCACTCACCGTGATGAGCCTCGTCGAGGACGGGACGCTGAGCCTCGGGACGACGGCCCGCTCGATCCTCGGGACGGACCTCCCGCTGATCGACGACGCCGTCACGGTCGAGCATCTCCTCGGTCATCGCTCCGGGATCGGCGACTACTTCGACGAGGACACGGACGATCCGATCACCGACCACGTCCCGAGCGTCCCCGTGTACGAGCTCTCGACGATCGAGGGCCACCTGCCGGTGCTGGACGGCTTCCCGATGAAGTTCCCGCCGGGCGAACGGTTCTCGTACTGCAACGGCGGCTACGTCGTGCTCGCGCTGATCGCCGAGCGCTCGTCGGGCGTGCCGTTCCACGACCTGGTGCTCGAACGCGTGTGCCGGCCGGCCGGCCTGGTGGACTCGGCGTTCCTGCGGATGGACGAGCCGGCCGAACGCATGGCCTCCGGCTACCTCGACGAGGAGGGCGACCGGACGAACGTCCTGCACCTGCCCGTCCGGGGCGCGGGCGACGGCGGGATCTTCTCGACGGCCGCCGACATCCGAGCGCTGTGGATGAGGCTGTTCGAGGGCCGGATCGTGCCCTCGAACCGGGTGGCCGACATGGTGCGGCCGCACAGCGACGCGCCCGAACACGAGCGCCGGTACGGCCTCGGCTTCTGGCTCCATCCCTCGAGCGACCTCCTGATGCTCACCGGCTACGACGCGGGTGTGTCGTTCCGAACGGTCCACGACCCGAACGAGGGCTCCACGTACACGGTGATCTCGAACACCAGCGAGGGGGCCTGGCCGGTCTCGGAGGCCATCGAGCCGCTGGACTGGTGAGGGCGGCAGCCCGCGGCCGCCTTGTGCAGAATCAGCCCATGCCCGGGACCCGGTACTGGCGAGCCGCCGAACCCAAGAAGGCCTACGACGTCGTGATCGTGGGCGGCGGCGGGCACGGGCTTTCGACCGCGTACTACCTCGCCAGGAACCACGGGATCACCGACGTCTGCGTCCTGGAGAAGGGGTGGCTGGCCGGCGGCAACATGGCCCGCAACACCACGATCATCCGGTCGAACTACCTGTGGGACGAGAGCGCCGCGATCTACGAGCACTCGCTCAAGCTGTGGGAGGGGCTGCAGGACGATCTCGGGTTCGACGTGCAGTTCGATCAGAAGGGGGTGCTGAACCTCGCCCACTCGCTCGGCGATGTCCGCGGCTCGATGCGTCGCCTCGAGGCCAACCGGCTGAGCGGGCTGGACGCCGAATGGCTGACGCCCGAGGAGGTCGCCGACTACTGCCCGATCGTCAACGTCGCCCCCGACCTGCGATACCCGGTGATGGGCGCGACGCTGCAGCGGCGGGGCGGCACCGCTCGGCACGACAGGGTCGCGTGGGCGTACGCCACGCGCGCGAGCGAGCTGGGCGTCGACATCGTCGAGCACTGCGAGGTGACCGGCTTCGTCCGGGGCCAGGACGGCCGGGTCGACGCGGTTCGGACGACGCGCGGGGACGTCTCGGCGAGCCGGGTGGCGCTCGTGGCGGCGGGCCACACGAGCGTGCTGGCCTCGATGCTCGGCCTGCGCCTGCCGATCCAGTCGCACCCGCTGCAGGCGCTCGTCTCCGTCCTGCTCGAGCCCGTCCTGGACTGCGTCGTGATGTCGAACGCCATCCACGTGTACGTGTCGCAGGCCGACAAGGGCGAGCTGGTCATGGGCGCCGGCATCGACGCCTACAACGGGTACGCGCAGCGCGGCTCGTTCCACGTGATCGAGCACCAGCTGGCGGCCGCGATCGAGCTGTTCCCGATCTTCGCGCACGCCGCGCTGCTGCGGACGTGGGGCGGCATCGTCGACGTGTGCCCGGACGCCTCGCCGATCCTTTCCCGGACGCCGGTCGAGAACCTGTTCCTGAACTGCGGCTGGGGCACCGGCGGGTTCAAGGCCACGCCCGCGTCCGGGTGGGTGTTCGCCGACCTGATCGCGAACGGCGAGGCCGGGCCGCTCGCGCGGCCGTACACGCTGGAACGGTTCACGAGCGGCGCGCTGATCGACGAGCACGGGGCCGCGGGGGTCGCGCACTGATGCAGGCGCGCACCGTGCGGAGGATCGCGCTCGCCCTGCCCGAGGCGGAGGAGCGCGAGACCTGGGAGACGGCCACCTTCCGGATCCGCAACAAGATCTTCGTGATGTTCGACGACGGGGAACGCGACCTGTGGATCAAGTCCACGTTCGACGAGCAGCGGGCGCTCACGTCGATGGATCCGGACACGTTCTTCGTCCCGCCGTACGTCGGTCCGAGCGGCTGGGTCGGGGTTCGGATCCGAACCGTCAACCGCGACGAGCTGCTGGAACTGGTGACCGAGGCCTG
>Ga0081455_10004406_pt2 | contig 13988 bp, 9 predicted proteins | sample TabmetS3T2R1_FD_70207 | JGI IMG/M metagenome (GOLD analysis project Ga0081455, IMG submission 70207) | Tabebuia heterophylla rhizosphere microbial communities from the University of Puerto Rico - S3T2R1 | ecosystem: Host-associated > Plants > Roots > Rhizosphere ... | reverse complement strand
CATCCCCAAGAAGGTCTCGATCGTCTCGGCGATACTGGTTCGGTCGCGGTCGCGATCACTCAATTTTATCGCCTCGGCCTGCGCACCGGTCAACGTCAAGCGTTGCCGAATGCTTTCGGTAAGCGCATTGCCCCCACGCACAATGCTGCGCGTGAATCGAATGCTTCCCTCTTGAATGATTTTGACGGTCGTCTTGCTCGCACCGAGATTGACCAGTGCCACCGGGTGCGACTCGGGCGATGACCGCCAGGCCAGATAACCGTTGAGCTCTGCCAAGATCTCCCAATCGACCACCTCGGGGGACAAACCGGCCAGCTCCAAGATGTGCAAATGATCAGCCACCGCCTTCTTCGGCACGGCCACCGCTAACACCTCACAGCCGCTGGCGTCGATATGGCGGATCTTGGCAAAATCCACGATGACGTCTTCCACAGGGTAGGGGATATGGGGCTCGATTTCGAACTTCAGCACTTCGCGGATTTTGCGCGGATCACGGAAGGGCAGCTGGAGGTTGCGCACAAAGGTGGCTTGGGCCGGGATGGCGCTCACGACATGGGCAGGTTTAATGGCATGAGCGCTCAATAATTCGCTGAGCGCCTGGGCGAGCTCTTCCGGCGGGCAAGTCGCGCCAGTGTCCGTGGGGAGTCGCCGTTCAGCGGCCTTAACTACTTCGAACCCTTTCCATGTGCCGCGTAATTCCACCACCTTCAAGGCGGTGGAACCAAGATCGACGCCGACCACAGATTTCATCATACGGACTTCCTTACTTCACAATCTGATTAATTTGAAAAATTGGTAAGAGGATCGACAAGGCGATGAAGCCGATCACCGAGCCCATCAACAGAATCATCAGTGGCTCGATGAGTGCCGTCAACCCCTGAACCGTGGTTTCGACATCCGCTTCGAACGTATCCGCAACTCGCATGAGCATATCCTCGAGCTTGCCACTTTTTTCGCCGACTGCGATCATGTGGGTCGCCAGCGGCGGAAACAGCTGGCTGCGGCGCAACGGGGGAGCGATATCCTGTCCCTCACGAATATTGTCGCGGGCTTCTTCGATCACGTGCTCCAACACCCGGTTGCTCACCACGTTTTTGACGATATCCATGGAGGTTAACACCGGCACACCACTCCTGAGCAGGATCGCCAGGGTACGCGTGAACCGGGCAATCGCAACCTTCAGCGCCAGTGGTCCGAAGATCGGCGCTTTGATTTTCACACGGTCCAGGACTAGGCGACCGGCCTCAGTCCGACTATAGCGATCGATCCCCACCAGCATGAGGGCCAACACTACTACACCAACCCACCAGAAGCGCCGCAGCGCGTCGCTAGTCATCATCAGAATCAAGGTGGGTAGCGGAAGAGTCTGCTTAAGGTCCTCGAAGATCTGCGTCACCGTGGGAATCACATAGCCCAGCAAAAATCCCAACACCCCGATGCCGACGAAGGTCATCAGAATCGGATACACCATCGCAGCTGAGATCTTATGGCGAAAGGCCACCTGGTTTTCGGTGAAATCCGCCAAACGTTCAAGGACGATCTCCAGAGCCCCGCTACGTTCGCCCGCGCGGGTCATGTTCACAAACAGCGAAGAAAAGATGCGCGGATGCTGCGCGAAGGCATCAGCCAGGGAACTCCCTTCAGTGACCCGTTCACGCACCTGGGTGACGATTTTTTTGAGGGCCGGGTTCGGCACCTGTTCAATGATCGCGGTGAGCGATTCCACGAGTGGCAACCCTGCGCTGAGCAGGGTCGACAGTTGCCGGACCGTAATGGCGACCTCCTGCAGTTTCACGCGTCGCAAAAAACGCAGGACATCGAACTCTCGCTTGTCACCATGAGCCTCGGCCTCTTCGTGCAGCTCGATGGGAAAGATGCCATTGCGCCGCAGCTTGAGACGTGCTGCCCGTGAGCTGTCGGCATCGACGATACCCTTCACCGCACGACCAGAGGTGTTGAGAGCGCGATATTCGTAGACGGGCACGGGGCCCACCACCTTTGCTATTCCTGCGTCACGCGCAGGACTTCATCCACTGTAGTAGTGCCATTGACGATCTTCGTGATGCCATCGCGAAAGAGGGTCGTCATGCCCTGCTCAATAGCTTTCCGTCTGATCACATTGGAGTCAGCGCCGCCCATGATCAGGCCGCGGATGTTGTCGTCGATGACCAGGAGCTCATAGATTCCCGACCGCCCGCGATAGCCTGTCTGAAGGCAGGCGGCACATCCCTTCCCGCGGTAAAAGAAGCCGTCGAAGGCTGTCTCACGAGACTTGTCGAGGCCGATCTCCTTGACCAGCGAGAGATCGGGACGATAAGCCTCTCGACATTCACGACAAATCACCCGTACGAGGCGCTGTGCGATGATCGCAAGCACGGACGACGACACCAAGAAGGCTTCGACTCCCATGTCGATCAAGCGCGTCACGGCGCCAGCGGCATCGTTCGTATGCAGCGTGCTGAACACGAGATGTCCCGTCAGCGAGGCCTGAATAGCGATCTCGGCTGTTTCCCGATCGCGAATCTCGCCAACCATGATAATATCCGGATCCTGGCGCAGAATCGACCGCAATCCGTTCGCAAAGGTGAGATCGATTCTCGGGTTGACCTGAATCTGCCCGATGCCGCCGAGTTGGTATTCGATCGGGTCTTCGATAGTGATGATGTTCAACTCAGGAGCATTGATTTTGTTTAGGGTCCCATACAGAGTCGTGGTCTTGCCACTGCCGGTAGGGCCTGTCACTAGAATAATGCCATTCGAACGTTTGATCAAGCGGCTGTACTTGCCATAGGTGGCCTCTGCCATGCCAATCTCCTCCAGCCCCAGCAGTACGCTGGTCTTATCCAGAAGCCGGAGTACGATGCGCTCGCCATAGGCCGTGGGCACGACCGAAACACGGATATCGACATCATTTTCGCCGACGCGGATGCGGATGCGACCATCTTGTGGCAAGCGGCGCTCCGCGATATTGAGGTTCGCCATCACCTTGACACGCGAACTGATGGCCGCTTGCAAGCGCCGCGGTGGGGTCAGCCTATTATAGAGTAAGCCATCGATCCGATAGCGGACTTTGAGCTCACGCTCAAACGGTTCGATGTGAATGTCGCTGGCCCGAGCTCGCACCGCCTGCGTGAGGATCGAGTTCATCAGGCGAATGACCGGGGCTTCAGAGGCAAGATCCAGCAGATCGTCCGTCTCCTCGATCTCGTCGGCGATGGCGCCAAGGTCCTCGCCCTCCAGGTCCTGCATCACTTGTTCGGTTGAACCGGTTTCGCGATCGAAGAAACGATTGATGGCCGCCATTAACTCCCGTTCGCTGCTGAGGACCGGCTCGACTGGGGCACCCAGGAACACCGCAAGATCATCGAGGGGCTGCAAATTCAGCGGGTCACTCACCGCCACTTTCACGCCGCTGTCGGTGCAGACAATCGGAAAGACTTTCTGCTGGCGATAGAACGCGATGGGCACCTTCGACACGGGGAGCCGCTCAATGCCGGCCTCTTCAAGCTTACGCCAGTATGGCAGGCCAAATTGTTCGCTGAGAGCCTCCAACAAATCCTCTTCGGTGATGAGTCCCTGCTGCACGAGCAGTGTTCCCAGAGATTGCCCCCGGGCGCGCTCGCTATCGAGAAGCCGCGCGATGTCAGGCTCACGCACCAGGCCGCGCTCCACCAGGATTTCCTCCAGCTTGCGCGTTTTCATCCTCTCTCCTTCTATGGACCCCGGGCTGGCGGTGTCCCTTCAGCTCCAGAGGGGGGAGGCGTAGGTTCCAACAGTATGGGCCGCCTGGGGTCAACCGGCGGGCCCGGGATGTCTGGCTGGTTTTGAAACTTCTGGAACTCGCCACCAATCTGCTCTTTGATGCGCTTCAGATCTTCGGCTGTGCGCACGATGTGCGGCGTCAGGAAAATCACCAGGTTCGTCTTACGACTATTGTCGATCGTTCGCCCAAACAGCTTCCCGAGAAGAGGAATGTCCCCGAGGCAAGGGATTTTCTGCTCGCTCGCGTCCACATCATCCCGGAACAGCCCACCGATGATAATGGTCTGCCTGCTATCGACGACAACGGTGGTCTTGGCCGTGCGCTTTGATGTCGTGGGGCCGACTTGCTGAGGGTTGAGACCAGCCGCGACGGTGGGCTGGATGGCCGAAATCTCCTCGAAGATTTTCAGGGTGACCTTATCCCCCTCGCTGACCTGTGGGGTGAAGCGCAAGGTGATGCCGACGTCTTTGCGCTCGATGGAGGTCAGTGTGCTCACCGTGGTCTGGCTCGTAGACGTGACAAAGGGGATATTGCTGGCCACCACGATTTCCGCTTCCTGATTGTCGGTCGTGAGCAAGTGTGGCGTCGACAGTACATTGACATCGTTCTGGCGTTGAATGGCCTGGACCAACGCGCCGATATTCAGGAATTGTTGCCCGCCAAAGGTGATCGTCCCGCTGACTAGGCCAATGGCCAGGCCGCTGAGAGCGAACGGATTTTGCGCCAAATCGTTGATCAACCCAAAGCCCTGTCCACCAAACACTACCGGGCTGTCGGTTGTAAAGTCCGAGGTGGAGCGCCACTCCACGCCGAGCTCTTTGGTCTTCTCCATGGTGATCTCGATCACCGCTGCCTCGACGTAGACCTGCCGTCGTGGGATATCTAGTCTTTTAATCACCTCCACTAGCGCCTGATAATCCTCTGGAATGGCGGTGACGACCAGCGAATTTGTGGCCTTGTCGGGGGTGATGGTGATTTTTCGCTCGCCAGTAGCTGTTGGGACAACCCCGGAGGTCGGCCCCGTTTGGGGAGGAGGGGAGGGGGAGGGGGAGGGCGGGGCGGGAGCGGCGACGGTTGGTGGACGCGCCCCAGGAGTCGGTTGCTGACCGACGGCCCGCACCAGCTCCTGGGCCTGGGCTGTAAGCACCTTGGCGAGATCTTCGGCCAGGGCATTTTCCAGGAAAAAGACGTGAATCTGCGCGCGCCCGGGCGGCAAACGCACATCCAATTTCGCGATCAAGTCGAGGGCCATCGCCATCTCATCGCGCGCCGCCACGATGACGAGCGCGTTGCTACGTGGATCAGCGATGACACGGAACACCTTCTCGGGTCCCGCTACCGCTGCTGCCCCCGGGGCTCCAGGTCTAGCCACGCCCCGCGCGGCACGCGGGCGCCCAGGTGCCGCTCCACCTGCCTCGCCGAGCTTTGCCTCCACAGCCGCCGTCACCTGCGGTGCGAGATCGATCGCCGATGCGAACTTTAGGGTGACCACCATGATCTGCTCGTCGGTGACCTTGATGTCCACCTCTTTGATAATCTTGACGAGGCGGTTCACGTTAGAGGCCAGATCGGTCAGGATAATGGTGTTCGACGGCCCATAGGCGGTGATATTACCGTCCTTTGAGACCAGCGGTGTCAGCATGTTCCTGACTTCGTTGATGTCGGCGTACCGCAACGGCACAAGGTGCGTGACCATCCGATCGATCGGAGCGATTTCGCGGGGGTCGCGTCCGACATCGGTCTCTACCCCTCGTTGCTTGACTTCACGCAAGGGGACGATTTTCGTCACACTCCCTGAGGGCACAGCGGTGAAGCCGTTCAATTCGAGCAACGACTCCAGGACGCGCTCGAGCTCATCGACGCGAATTTTTGTCGGCGAGATCAGGGTAATGCGTCCACGCACCTTATCGTCGACCACGTAGTTTCGTCCTGTGATCTCGCTGACGTATTTGATGAAGACTTTGAGGTCAACGTTGTCGAAATCCAAGGACACCAGATTGTCGCCAGCCGCTCCTTGAGCCCCATCTCCACGGCGTTCACGCGAAGTACGGGGTTCGCTGTCGAGCCGCACGCCCTCGAGCGTTCCGGCCCATGCTACAAGGAGCAAGGTCAACCAGCCTAGCAGTCTTTTCCCACTGCGCATGGACTCTTGCCTCTTAACTGCCGTTTCGCCTGCGATCAGCGAATCTCATAGGTGAGCGTCTCGGTCCGATTGCTGCGCTCGACCTCGAGCTGTAGCATGGGCTCAGTCTGCAACTGCTGATACGCCTGGAAGAATTCCTCCAGACTGCCGAACTTTTGGCCGTTCACCCCCTTCATGATGTCGCCGTTGCGCAGCCCCATACGTCCCAGGAAGCTATTGCTCGGCAGGTTGGTGATCATGAAGCCATCCGGCTGCCCTCCCGTAAAATGCGGCGTTAAGCGCGCCTCTCGCATCATTTGACCGAAATTGTCGAGCTGTTCAACCAAGTCATCACGGTTGATCCGCCACATGTTCTCACTGACCCGCTCGATCTCAGACTCAGCCGCATCCTGCTCCTCCTCTTGGGGGGGAGCCGGCGGTGGCTCCTGGGGCTGTGACTCCACGGCAAATGGTGGGCGGCGGGGCGCAGCCGATTGGCGCCCGGCCGGTGCACTTGGTGGCGGGCTAGCGGCGTCGGTTTTCTCAAAGCTGAACAACTCTTCGCGGCGACCACGATTGTCGAGCACCACGCGGTTTCGTGTGACTTCCATTATCTTGGCCTCGCGCACGACGTCCCCAAGTCGATACAGATCCTGACGCTTCGTGCTGAGGTCTTCGATCACAGCGTAAGTGCGCTCAGGGGGTCCGACCACCGTCCCCACCAGCTTCAAATTGACCGCCGGTTTGGCAGGCGGTGGAGGGGGCGCAGGAGTGCGGGGCGGCGACGGAGTGGCGGTACGATTCCTGGCACCGAAGAGATTGCGTTCCTGAATCACGGCATACTGTTGCAAGGCTCGTTGTTCCGTCGTTGCTGCAGCGGCCGAGGGTGAGTTGATCGGAAGGCGGCTGCCAGGTTCGATACGTGAGCCAACGATCGCCCAGAAGAGGTCTGAGCCAATATAGACGCCTGCCGCGATGAGTGCCAGATGAATGAGCCAAAGATAGCGCTTTACTGAGACCATCGACCCGCTCCACACTTGCAGTTTGCTGAATGCCAACCGCCAGGCCGAGACTCATTGCATGGCATAGCTTGGCTCACCACCATCCGCACTCCTGCTGCCAACACTCCTGCGGCTCGGGCTCGCCTCCGCGCTCAACGTTTGGCGTGACCCGGCGTGTACAGGCGCTGAACCTCTGGGGTAGCTTTGATGCCGTCAAAGTCAGGGTCTTCTTGCAGCCAGGACAACACTGCCGGCTCGATTGCCAGCGCTCTTGTAAGAAACGCGACAGCTTGACCGACATCGCCACGTCTGGCGTAAAGAGAGGCCAGATTATACAGCGGCGACACATAGGCGCCGTCGATGTGCAACGCCGCTAAGAACTCCTGAATGGCCAGCGTCTCCTGCCCGCTCAAGAAGTAGGCGCTACCAAGATTATTGCGCACCTTGGCGTAGTTAGGGTCGATGCGTATCGCCGCTTGGAATTCGTCGATGGCTGCCGTCAGCTGTTGTTGGCGGACGTAGAGCGTCCCAAGATTATTCCGTGCCTCCACCAAGCTTGGGTTGCGCGTGAGCGCTTGACGGTAATAGCTCTTGGCTTCCTCCCATTGACCTTTTAATTCAGACTCTCGTGCCCACTCAAACGTCGCCTGGGCAGTGAGCTGCGTCTCCGATGCCAGTGCAAGGGGTGTGGCGGGAGATGGGACGACGTCTGCGTGCGATGGCCACGCTGCAGGGAGCGGCTTCGGGATAGGCAGCGGGAGGGTGACGCGCCGCTGCGGCGCCGGTTGCTTTTCACCCCCTAGCACCATGGCTGGCAAGCCTTGCGTCATCGGCCTCGCAGTTCTGACCTGGCGGTTCCCCGCTTGGAATTGCAGCCACAGCCAAGTGCTCACAGCTCCCACCGTGGTCAGCCCGATCAGCATGCCAGTGGTCACGCGCCAGCGCCACTTTCGACGTGCCGAGCGCACTCCGCCATGGAGCAGCAACCCCCTTGGACGAGGCTCGCGCTCTCGCTCAGCCTTTTTCAGGGCTTGATGGATAATGCTCATTCCTGCCGAACCTCAGCGAGCGAGCGCCCAACCAGATGGTACAACACGATCTTCGTGGCTGGGCCTGCGGCCCCATCAACCTGTATCGCATGCTCTTTTTGCAGCCGACGCACCGCCTCAGTCGTCTCATCATCGAAAAGCCCCGAGGGTTCTGTCTCCATGTATCCGAGTTCGCTGAGCCGCCGCTGCAACATCCGCACTTCTGGGTTTTGCTTGCCACGCGAGAGGATCTGTCGTAATTCCAGTCCTCGTCGGTGAAACAGATACGCTTGCCCAAACCAACTCTTGGCAAATTCCGCATCGCCCAGCCGTCGAATCACGCCGCTGGCATCGGTCAACTCGACCCCGTCGGCAGATACGCTGCGCACGATCAGCAGCGTCGGTTCCGACGCCGGGGACGAAGCGGTCTCTACCAAGCAGGCCACGCGAAACTGTTTGAGGCGGTTCAGGTCCATCCGGAGGGGCAGCATTTCCAGACCGAAACCAGACGCGACATGAACCAGCGTGGTTTTGGTGCTCGCTCCCCGCTGCTGGAGGTCACGGCGGAACTCCACTAACAGGGCACGTAGGAGCACTTCTCCCTGCAAACCGGCAGGAGAGAATCCGCTGATCCCAGCGATGCTCCGTGTCAGAGCCTCTTCCACAGCTTCCCCTGACGTCGAAGTTTCCCCGCTCATACCATCGCTTGTGAGCGGCGGAGAGTCTAGCTGGTCTTGAGGGGGTGCGTGATCACCGCTCGTCTCGGGCAACTTGGCGATCTGCACGTCCTTCGGGGGTTCCGCTGCGCCATCAGACGAGGCTATCAAGGCTTTCGCAGAAGTTCCTGTCATTTCTCCCGGCATAACAACCAGTAATTCGAGGATCTTCGACCAGTTCAGCCCCAGCCAGGTTCCCCCTCCAACCGTCAGCGCCAGGCCCAGGAAGAGTCCTTGCCTGATCAGAAGCCGGTGTCGAGACCGATCCCATGCTACAGGACGAGAGGCGCTGCCGTCCTGTCCTTCTAACTCGTGCGAGGCCTGGCGCACATGCGTATGTTCGATGAGATTGCTCTCATGCACGTAGGCCGACAACATGGCACGATCGCAGAGTAGGTTGATCTTCCGGGGAATGCCAGCGGAGAGTCGGTAGATGGCGGATAAGGCGCGTCGGGAAAATTTGACGCCGCCATGCGAACCCGCCACCACCAGCCGATGATTGATATAATCCACGGTTTCTTGGCGATTGAACGGCTGAATATGATATCGCAGGGCGATGCGCTGGTTGAGTTGCCGTAACTCTGGGCGAGCTAGTTGCTGGCGTAATTCGGGTTGTCCGACAAGGACGATTTGGAGAAGCTTTCCCCGCTCGGTTTCTAGATTCGATAGCATCCGAATCTGTTCCAACACCGGGGGGGCAAGATTTTGCGCTTCATCGATAATGAGGACAGCGTTGCGGCCGGCGCTGAATTCACCGATCAAATAGTGGTTCAGAAGATCGATCAGCTCTTTCCGCGTCGCCCCGCCCTGAGAGATGCCAAAGTCCTCGTTGATCGAGCGCAGCAACTCCATCTCCGACAGGAAGGAATTGAAGATCAACGCGGTACGGACGTCACTGCCCAGGCGGTCAAGCAGGGCGCGGCAGAGAAGGGTCTTGCCCGTGCCAACTTCCCCGGTTACGCTGATAAAGCCCTTCCGCTCCTCAATCCCATACAACAAATGCCCGAGCGCCTCTTGATGGGACGGACTGAGAAACAGGAATCGTGGGTCGGGCGTGATGCTAAAGGCCTTTTCTTGGAGGCCAAAAAAGGGGCAGTACATCGATTGATCCCCGGGTTGGTTGCTCAGGGGTCCACCCACCTTCCCTCCGTCAGCAGCAGCGCTCGATTTGATGCCCATTGCTGGCTCATAGGGTACTATCCCGCGCTCGCCACATAGTAGATCAACCATATAGTGAAGTCAACCAGTATGGGGCGCGAGGTCGCGGAGGACTAACTGGAGTTCCTCGCGCTCTTTCCACACGTGGCGTTGGGGAGTAAATACGATGTCAAGCACGCCTGTTTTCGCTTGTGTGAGCCGTTCGCCCATGCCAAACCCAATGCCGCGGAGAAGCATGTCACCTTGCCGGACTGTCAGCCGGAGATGTTGCTGCTCTCGACCCACGAGAGTTGGCGCGCCGGCGATTTCCACGCCACGCGCCAGCAACAGCGGCTGGGGGTTGCCCTCACCGAAGGGTGCGAGCCGCTCGATGAACTGCAGGAGTGGGTCGTCGATCTCTTGCAGGCCAACCTCCGCATCGATAGGCAGCCGCGGCGTGCAGTCCACCTTGGTCAATTGCTCGCGGGCGACACGATTGAAGGTCTCCTCGAAGCGGGGCACTTGCTCGCGATGAATGCGGATCCCCGCCGCATGCTCATGGCCGCCGAACCCAGCGAGTAATTCCCGGCAGGCCACCAGGGCATTATACAGATGGAAGGCGGCAATGCTCCGGCCCGATCCCTTGCCAGTATCCCCCTCGAGGCCAATGAGCACAGTCGGCCGACCGTACTCCTCGACCAGTTTGGAGGCGACGATTCCCACCACCCCAGGATGCCAGTGCTCCGAGGCGAGCACGATGGCCCAACGGCTATCGGCTCCGCCGTCGGCCTCGATGGCCGCTTTGGCTTCGGCATAGATTTGGGCCTGGGCCAACTGGCGTTCGCGATTCACCGAGTCCAAATACAGGGCCAACTTCTCAGCCTGTTCCGCATTCTCCGACAGCAAGAGCTCGACCCCTGCCTGCGCGGCCGCCAGGCGGCCAGCGGCATTGAGACGGGGGGCCAGAGTAAAGCCCACCTGCCGCGGTCCGATAGTTTGCTCCGCAATGTGGGTGACGTGTTTCAACGTTTGCACACCAAGTTTCTGGCTGCGGGTCAGCTCCTGCAAGCCATGCTTGACCAGAATACGATTTTCCCCTTGCAAGGGGGCGATATCGGCGATCGTGCCCAGCGCCACGAGATCGAGGTGCCGGCGCAAATTCGGGGTCTTGCCGGCCCACCGCGCTTCCTGACGCAGCCGTCCCCGCAGAGCCATGACCAGTTTGAAGGCGACCCCCACACCAGCCAGTTCCTTGGCTGGATAGCCACACTCAGATTGGTGCGGATTCAGCACAGCCACCGCATCAGGGAGCGTCGGCGGCACCTGATGATGATCCGTGACGATCACATCCATTCCCAGGCGTCTGGCGAGTTGGACCTCATCGTGACCAGTGATGCCGCAATCGACCGTGATGAGGACGCGTGTGCCCTGTTCGGCAAGCTTCCGAATCGCCTCGGCATTGAGCCCATAGCCTTCCCGCATGCGATGCGGCAGATAGTATGGGACTGGCACGCCAATGTCACGGAAGAACCAACACAGCACCGCAGTCGCAGTGATCCCATCCACATCGTAATCGCCGTAAATGACGATGGACTCCTGGCTCTGTATACTACGGGTCAGACGGTTGACAGCCTCTGCCATGCCGCGCATGAGAAATGGATCGTGGAGGCGCTGTAAGGAAGGAGTGAGGAATTCGCGTGCGGCCTCGATACTAGTAATGCCTCGATTCACCAGTAGTCGGGCCGCCAACGGTCGAATCTGCAGCGCCGCCGTTAGCTTTTCTTCAACTCTGGGGTTCTCAGGGGCGATTTCCCAACGTTTGGACAGCATCCTCGTCCTCAAAGCTGTCGTTGTCGACGAGCGCCCAGTTCAGTACCCCATTGCACATGAGAAATACGGCGTGGACGCCATTCTGTCCGTTGTGAAGCGAGGGGTCGTTGTAGGGTCACCCGATTAGGCCATGGAGATGCGGAGACGCGGAGACAGCCGGGCAACCATGCGTCGCAACCAAGATAGCGCTGATTGCGGCCACTGCCAGAACCACCAGAGACGGCCTACCATGCGCTATAGCTGCAAGTAACTGCCAGGCCATAGCTCCATGTATGCCAGCATCCATCCATTACACCTTGATGATCATTGAGTCTCGCTGTAGAATAGCCCCAACGTCCCCAGTTGAGCCTGGAAGAACCCTATGATTCACAGGGGGAACATAGCATCCGTCACATGAAACTGCAAGATGAAACGCATCTCCGCAGCGGTGTCGATAGGACATCTACTAGGTTAACAACCGCAAACGCGATGAGGAGACTTGGGCTCACGCGGGCGCTGTAGGCATAGGCACGTGCGCTGGGAGGTCAGTGCACCAATTCAGGGTGGGAACGAGCATGGGAACACCAGACGGGCACTTCTGGAATCGAGACACAGAGACTCTCCCCCGCACACAACAGCAAGCTCATCAGTGGCGACTACTCGTACGACAATTGCGCTATGCCTATGACCACTCGCCGTATTATCGACGCCATTTCGACCATGCCGGTGCCAATCCTCATCAGTTTCAGTCGCTCACCGACTACTTTGCGTCGATTCCTTTCTTGAAGAAAGAAGACATCATCGCGGATCAAGCTCAAGATCCCCCCCATGGAAGTTTCCTAGCGGTGCATCCGGATGAGATCGTGCGCCTCTATGTGTCGCCGGGCCCGATTGTGTGGTCCTTCACGGCGGAGGGTTATCGTCGCTACTGCGAAGCGTTCGCGAAGGGCGTATATCTGTGCGGCGCTCGGCGTTCGGATGTCGTTGATGTGACCCCAAATTATGCCTGGGTGCCAGCGGGGACCTTTATGGATGATGGTTATCGCCTGCTCGGGGCCGCCGTGTTACCCGGTAGTGTCGGGATGTCCGATTTCCACGTCGAGGCGATGAAGCTGGCGAAGGTGACGATCATCCACGCCTTTACTACCTTCCTGGCGCAATTGGGCGAAGTGGTGCAGCAGAAGGGCTACGATCCACGCCAAGATCTGGCCGTCCGCCTGGGTATCATCGGGGGAGAAATCCGCTCTGAGGCGGCGCGCCGAGCATTGGGCGAGCCTTTTGGGGACATCCAGATTCGTGAGCAGTATGGCACTGCCGAGGTGGGCATCATCGCCAGCGAATGCGAGTTCGGTGGCGGTATGCACCTTAGCGATGATCATGTGGTAGAGGTCATCGATCCGGCCACCGGGACACATGTGCACGAGGGCGCCAGCGGGGAGTTGGTGGTTTCGGACGTGTGGCGCCAAGCCATGCCGATCATCCGATATCGTACTGGCGACCTGACTGAAGGACTGAATCTGGACCCATGTCCCTGTGGGCGAACCGCACCGCGCCTGAAGCGCATCATCGGACGTGTGAGTGACATTCCGCGCATCAAGGGGATGTTTGTCGTGCCGCGCCACGTCCAAAATGTCCTCGACCGCTATCCCGCGTTGGGGAGATTTCAACTCATCGTCGACCGACCGGCGCACCAAGACGAACTGACGGTCAAGATTGCCCTGAAGCAGTCAATGGACCAAGAAGCGCTGGGGCGGCGTTTGAGCACGGAAATTCGCGACGCCATTCGGTTGACAGCAATCGTCGAATTTGTCGACCCGCAAAATCTTCCCGAAGGGGCGCCACTCTTCGATGATCGCCGCGAGATCGACTGAAAAGCCCCGCAAACGACGTTTCTTGTTGTGATATAATCTATGAAAAGTCTTCCTATGGCACGTCGAACATAGCTAGCTCACGATAGGACATCAGCATGTCTACTGTCCTGCTTGCTCTCGCCCTGCTCATGGGGCTGGGGCTTATCAGCTTTCTGATCTCTGTTGGTCTCTCCGGTCTGGGTGTGATTCTATCCTGGATCTTCCCGCTCACCCCGTTTCAGGGAACGCTCCTGCACCTCGTGTTATTCTCGCTGGCCACAGTTTTCATTGGGGTAAGCCTGCTGTTTGAGCGGCTCAGAGATACCTTCTGGACTACCACAGACGAGCAGGATGACCTGGACGAAGAAGTGGATTTCCTCGAACGTAATGGTACTAGCGCGAACGTGCAAAGACCCCTACCGCCTCGACGTGAACTCGCCAAGGTCGGACGCAACGACCCTTGTCCCTGTGGCAGCGGCAAGAAGTATAAGGTCTGTTGTCTCACGAAACTCTAGCACTGGCCGTGATCGAGCTCCCGACTGCGCTGTTGAAACCAGTTCCA
>Ga0081455_10005425_pt1 | contig 13990 bp, 12 predicted proteins | sample TabmetS3T2R1_FD_70207 | JGI IMG/M metagenome (GOLD analysis project Ga0081455, IMG submission 70207) | Tabebuia heterophylla rhizosphere microbial communities from the University of Puerto Rico - S3T2R1 | ecosystem: Host-associated > Plants > Roots > Rhizosphere ... | reverse complement strand
AGCGGATTGATCGATTGGCAAACGCGCAGCCCTCGACGTGCGGCGTCCGCAAGCGGAATTACGCGGTTCGAGTACCAGATCGCTCTCGCAGGTGCCGCGTTCAATATCATCAGTGAAGGCAGCTCGGTCGTCAGACCGCAACGGACGGGGTTCTGACGATCGTCGATAGGAGGGAAACCAAGCCCTTCAGGCCTCCTCGCTAAACCTCTTGGTGAGGCACTACTCCCACGGGTGGAATGATTCTCGTTCGCGTGGCTATGAGGCTCCTCCGCCGCCGAACGATTGAGCCGCGTCGCGGCGCGATCTGCAAAAAAATGAAATCCAAGTGCTCCTCTGGAGCCACTAACCAGAACTGGGGGACCCACCCGGATGGGCTTGGCGTCCCTCTCCCTTGATTCAGATGGAGGAGCACCATGAACCGACGTCATTTTCTCAGTGTTTCGGCGGTCACTGCGTTGGGCCTCGCCCTGCTGCCAAGCGGCGCCGTCGGTCAGCAGAAATCCCTCAAGGATCAACTTGTTGGAACCTGGACACTGGTCTCATGGGAACAGACCAACGCGGACGGCAGCAAGCTGCAGCGGTTCGGCGCCAATCCGAAGGGAGTCAATGTCTTCGACGCCAGCGGTCGCGTCTTCGTGATGTACGCGCGTCCCGATCTTCCGAAGATCGCATCGGGCAACCCTTCGACTCCGACGCCGGAGGAAGGTCGGGCTATTGTGGGAGGCGCGATCGGCTATTTCGGCACCTATACGGTCAACGAAGCCGACAAGAGCATTGTATTCCGGCTGGAAGCGAGCTCATTCCCGAACCTGCTCCTGGCCGACCAGAAACGAACCATCGTTTCGGTCACAGCTGACGAACTGAAGTATGGCAATCCCGTTCCGATCACTGGCGGCCGAATCGACTACGTATTCAGGCGAGCCAATTAGGCGGAGTGCTGCCAGCTTGAGCTGGCCCGCTCCGGGTCAATCGGACTCCGGAGCGAGCCGTCGGCGATGTGCTGTGAGGTCGCGGTTCAGAGGCCGTCACGACCCGGTGCGCTGCGCCACATTGGCGATGCGCGCCGGCACGCCGAACTCTCTGTGGCACACGTCGGCGAGAAGCGCGATGCCGTCGCGGATCTGCTCCGCCGAAGGGCTGGCGAAGCAGAGCCGCAGCCGGCTGCTGCTGTGTGCCGCGTCGGTCGACCATTCCGGCCCGGGATTGATCGCGACGCCGGCGGCGAGCGCGGCTGCATTGAGCTTCATGGTGTCGACCTCGTCGGGCAGCTTGACCCAGAGAAAGATGCCGCCCTTGGGATCCTCGAACTCGGCCGCCGTGCCGAACTGCTCGTTGAGCGCGGCCATCAGCGCATCGAGCTTGGCACGCAGCCCGCGCCGCAGGCTTGGGACGTGGATTGCGAATTGCGGCGCGCAGAATTCGGCAAGCACCATCTGCTCGAGCGCGCCGGTGCCGCCGTCGCTCTTGAGCGCGAGCGCGCGCGACAGGATTGTCCAGGGAGCGACGATGAAGCCCACGCGCAACGCGGGTGCGATCGACTTCGAGAACGAGCCGATATGGATCACGTTGCCGCTCTCGCTCAGGGCATGGATCGCCGGCGGCCGCTGCCCATCCCAGACGAGATCGGCATAGCAATCGTCCTCGAAGATCGGCACGCCGTAGTCGGTCGCGAGCTTGATGAGCGCGCGCCGGGGCTCTTCCGGCATGATCGTGCCAGTCGGGTTCTGCACGGTCGGGATGGTGTAGATGTATTTCGGGCGGATGCCACGCTGCTTGAGCGCCGCGAGCGCATCGGCGAGCGCATCGATGCGCATGCCGTCGCGGTCGAGCGGAATGCCGACCGCATTGACACCCAGCCGCTTGAGCCGGTTGAGCGAGCCTTGATAGCTTTCCTGCTCGATGATGACGGTGTCACCGCGTGCGAGCAGCACGCCGTTGATCAGGTCGAGCGCCTGCAGCGAGCCCGACACGATCAGGATGTCGTCATAGCTGCACGCCATGCCGGCATCGCGCTGAAGCTTGCCGGCGAGGAACTCCCGCAGCGGGCGGTAGCCCTGCGGCCCGGTCCTGGCCCCATAGCTCGCCAGCGCCGGACCCTCGCGCTTGAGCACGGCGGTTGCCGCTGCGATGAGCCCATCGACCGGGATCTGGGCGGGATCGTTGTTGCCGCCGATGAAGTTGTAGCGCGCGGCGCCGGTCCATTTGGCCGCGGCCGGCGGCAAGCCGGGTGGCAACAGCGCCGAAAAATCGAAGGACGCAACAGGCATGGAATTTCCCCTTTGCGGGGAAGGGATATCATGCGCCGCTTCGCGCGTCTCGCCTCGCCGACGCCTGCCGTCGTGTCCTTGGCGAAGTAGGGTCCGGCGCAGCTGTTCAAGAGCGCGAGCGTGGCGAGGGGTGGGCAGGATGACGGCGAAAGCGGCTCGCATGCAGGCCTGCCCGAATGAAAAAACCGCCCGAGGGCTCGCAAGGATTATGGGGCGTGTGGTAACGTCGCCCCGCTTTTGGGGGCCTGGAGGACATTCATTCAATGAATTTTCAGGGAGCGCGCGCTTGTCGAAAATGGCAATTGGCATGCGCCGTTTGATTTTGGCGATGGCTTGCGCACACAGCCTTGGCATGTGGAACGGCGCTTTCGCCGCAGGCTACGCCTCCTGCAGATTCCAGACGACCTCTCGGGGAAAACCGTGCTCGATATTGGTGCGTGGGACGGCTTCTTCAGTTTCGAATTCGAGCGTCGCGGCGCCAAGCGCGTCCTGGCCATTGGTACTTTCGCCTGGGACAGAGGCGGGCTTGAGTGCTTCCTGTTCGCGCGCGAACATTTCAAGAGTAAGGTCGAGTATCAGCGCCTCGACGTGCACGATATAAGCCCGAGCGATGTGGGCGTCTTCGATCTCGTGTTCTGCGCTGGCGTGCTCTACCACATGCGCTACCCGCTGCTCGTGCTTGAGAAGATCAGGAGCATCACGGCCGGCCAGTTGATTTTGGAAACGCACCAACTGATCCCGGCGATGCACGAGCACGTGCCGATGATCAGGCTTTTTCCCGGCGACGAGCATGCCCAAGGTGGTGGCTTCCCCGGCGGTTTTCCGACCAAAGCTTGGGTGCGTCGCGCCTTGGATGTGGCTGGCTTCGCCCGCAGCGAGGTTGTCTCGAGCACGAACAGCCGCTGGCTCAAGAAACTGACTGCGCTTGTGACCAACGTGCCGCAGCGCGGGCGGCTGATCGTGCATGCTTTCACGAGATAGCGCGCAAGAATAATTCACCATGAACCTGCTTCTCGGGCACTACGGCGTTCATCGCGCGGTGGTCGACTTCGCCATTCAAGAGCACTGGCCGCTCCGCCTGTTCGCCTTCGCGCCACACGCACTCTACGACGTCGCCCTGCAGCGGCTGGATTAGATGACATCTTGATTGGTCCGCTTGAGCGCTTGTAGAGCCAAACGCCACGCACTCGTCTTCTTCACGCGCTGCCATGGTCCGTGGGATTGCCAAAGCTGCTCCAGTGCGATACTGCGCAGGCGAACCAGAGCGGGACTGAGGTGACTTCCCTCGGTTTTCTCAAGCCCGAGCTAGGACCGAGGATGTCGCCCATGTCGTGGAGCGCCTTGTTCGCATCTGGGCCTGATACGAAGCGCGCACCGATGCGCGCGGTTGCCCGCCTTTTCGACGCCCTGACTGATCCGCTGCGGCGCGAACGCACCGCCGTGGTGTGCATCATCGGCTTCGTCGCGGTGTGGACGCTCTATGCGGTGATCGCCAAGGGCAGCCAGGACGTTCATCAGGATGTCGGCGAGCTCGTCGGGTGGTCGCGAGAGCCCGGGCTCGGCTACAACCATCCTCCACTCTCAGTTTGGATTGTGACGCTCTGGTTCACGGTCTTTCCGCGCGCCGACTGGGCTGCCCATTTGCTCGCGACTACTAACGCCGGTGTCACGCTGTGGATTTGCTGGAAGCTGTTCGGCGACTGGCTTGATGAGACCAAGCGCGTCGTCGCGCTCGCAATGCTCGCGCTCGTCCCGCTCTATACGTTTCAGGCTCTGGTCTACAATGCCAATAGCGTGATGATGCCGGTATGGGCCGCCGCCACATTGTTCTTCCTGCGCGCGTGGAGGGATCGGCGGCCGGCCGACGCGGCGCTCGCGGGAGCGTGCGCGGGCGCCAGCATGCTCGCCAAGTACTGGTCGGTGAACCTGGTGATCGCACTGGTGCTGGCTCCGTTGCTGACCCCCGGCCGCTGGCGCTTCCTGCGCTCGGCGGTGCCCTGGATCGCGGCGGGCGCCGGATTGCTGGTGTTGGCGCCGCACCTTGCCTGGATCGCGAGCGGCGGCTCGTCCACGTTCGACTTCGCGCGGGATACGCTAGGCACGGACGCCTCGGCCGTGGCCAAGAGCGCGCGGTACGTGCTGGGCGCGGTCGCCTATGTGGCGGCCCCGATCGTCATTGTGGTGCTGCTGTGGCCGTCCGGGTCGGCCGTCCGCGACATGCTGCTGCCGGAAGCGCCCGAGCGCCGGCTTATGCTCCTGGTCCTCGTGATTGCGCTCGTGCTGCCCCCGGTCGTGAACCTGGCGCGACCCGTGCGCCTTACGCCGATCTGGACCATTCCCAACTGGACTTTGCTGCCGGTCGTGCTGCTCGCCTCGCCGATGGTCGCAGTTCCGCGCGAGGCCGCGCTGCGCATTCTCGCGACTGCGCTCGCGTTCCCGATCGCTGCTGTGATCATAGCGCCGGTGGTTGCCCTGACCATCCATCACCTAGGGCAGGCCGACGAGCACACGCGCTATCGGCTGACCGCAGACGCGATCACCGCCACCTGGCGCTCCGCCACCACGCAGCCGCTGCGGCTCGTAGGCGGTGAACCACTCAATGGCCTCGCCTTCTATCTGGCGGATGCGTCGCCGATCGCCGTGTTCGATCCCCGCTTCGCTCCATGGATTGCGCGCGAGCGCATAACGACGCAAGGAATTGCGTTGGTGTGCCCGGTGGAGCAGAAGAGCTGCATCGACGAGATCGATAGAATCGATCAGGCACACACCGCCATTCGCCGCGAGGTCGCCATTGCGCGCAGCCATTTCGGAATTCGCGGCCGCACCGTACGCTATCTCATCGCTGCAGTGCCGCCTGCGCGGTGAGAGTATCAGCGCATCTCGATCTACGCCTTCACCTCGCGTAACGAGGGGTTCGGGCTGATGCTGATCGAGGCGATGGCTGGGCACGGCGCAGGTGGCGGCGCGGGCAGGTGCGGCCGAGACAGTGGTCGTCGAGGGTGAGACCGGGGTGCTGGTGCCGGGGGGCGATCGGCCCTTGCCGCAGCACTTGAGCCATTAATGCGCACCCCGAACGAGCGCAACAGATGGGGCAGAAGGCGCGGACGCGGGCAATCGCCGAGTTCAGCGTCGAGGCTGAGGCCGAGCGCATCGCGGCCGCTTACCGCAGCACGCTCGGGACAAGTTAGGAGGTCGGATTGGCTCTTTTTTTGGATAGGCTCCAACGGTCTGCTGGTCCGTCGAGCGAATGGAGAGTGACTGCGCTCGCCTATGTTACTTGGACAGCGTGGTTTGTCTGTGTCGCCCTCATACTTTCGTCCGCGGTGCGCAGACTTGCTGTGCAACAGGAATTCGCGATTTACGAATACCTCCAATTCATCTGCACCTTCTGGGCGAAATCACCGCTCTACGTCCCCGAAAGCCTCCACGGCTTTCATTATCTGCCGATCATGTTGATCATCGGTACCCCGCTGAGTTGGGTGAATGTCCAGCTTGCCGGTACAATGTTCGGATTGCTGTCGGTTGTTTTTTTCAGCTTCAGCATATTCCGCTTGGCCCAACAAATTATGCCGACCCGTCCGATCGCTGCCGCGGGTTGCATTCTTGCCATTAGTCTGATGGCGGCGCTGATCGCGCTTCGGTTGCTGCAAATGCAGATGCCAATGACGGCGGCGATGATTTGTGCCGCGGCTGCCGGAATGAGGGGGCACTGGCGTGCTTATGCTTCGTGGCTGCTGCTGGCGGTCGCCCTGAAGCCACTGGCGATTGTGATGGTCCTCCTCTCAGTCGTGACGATCCCGAAAACGCGTGTTCCGTTCATCGCCGGCATTGCGGTGCTTCTCTTTTTCCCATTCGCTGTTCAAGATTGGGACTATCTCGCGAGCGAATACGTCAACTATGTCCGCCAGCTCCTGAATATTACCAACACCGATCCTGCCATTTGGGGCAACCAGGCTGAATTCAGCACGTTACTCAAGACGCTGGGGCTGGAGCTTGGCGCCGGCACCCGCCTCGCAATTCGGCTTGGAGCCGCGCTGGTGACGTTATGGCTTGCATGGCGAATAGCCTTGGAGCGAAACGCTCGTGCCACAAGTTTCGCGCTGCTTGTTCTTAGCGCCTGCTACATTGGGCTTTTCAACCCTCGTCAGGAGGGCATGTCGTACCTGGTGGTTGTGCCTGGGCTCGCGGCGCTGAGCTTGTGCTTTCTCGGACGCAACCTGACTGATTGGCGCGGCTGGCTCTGGATGGCGCTGGCGGTGATGGTGGGCATCAGGTGGGGGGCTAACGAGGCCAGGTGGATTCTCCCGGCAACCATGGTACCGATCTGGATTGGATTGCTGGCGCTGACCCTCGATCCACGACGATGGTGCGAGTTGTTGTCAGTCAAGCCAGCCTATGTGGCGGCGACACCCACTGAGCCAAAGAACCCTAGTACCCTGTCCGCTTAACCTGATCGCGAAGCGTCCATGCCGGTTTTCGAGCACCCGCTTGGAGCGCCAGAAATCGAACGAGCCCCCCCGCGCTTGCGCTGCAAGGCAATCCGCGTCCTGGCCGAAGGTCGTGACCTGCAAGGCCGACGCTTGGGCGTTCAGAATGGCTTGTTGATCCCGACCCGCGGGATCAGCGCGAGAATCCAGCCGAACCAGCGGTTCTTCGGAAGCATCGGGTCGATCGGAACGGGGTCGGTCTGCGTCAACGGCAGCGACCGCACCGCATGCATGGTCAGGAGCATGCAAATCGCCCAGTTGGAGACCCAGCGCGGATAGTCGAAAACGACCAACCCGATGATGACATAGCCGAGCGTGATCCCGACGAGTCCCGCGATAACGAACCTGCGGTCAAGTGGCCGCGACAGGAACTGCACGAGCCGCCGGAAATAGGCAATGAGCGGCAGGTGCAGATAGATCAGGAGCGCATAAGCCGGGAAACGCAGCGCGTTGTTCGGCAGCGTTGCGAGCGTCGCTTCGATCTCATAAGCAATGTCGGTGTAGAAAATCTCGACCAGCCTGCCACGGATCATCTCGGGTGAATCGATGGCGCGCGCCCGCAGCGCGGCGGTGAACTCCTCGATCGGAACCGGCACGCTGCCATGGAAGGCGAGCACATAGAAAGTGCCGCCGATCGTGACGGTGGCCGCCGCCCCGATCAAGAGCAGCGCGCGGATGATCCGGCCATCGGCCAGCGCCCGCAACAGCACGATCAGCCCGATGGTCGGGATATAGAGCAAAAGATGCAGGTGATGGATGAACAGGAGCGTGCAGGCGATCGCGCCCATGATCAGCGGCAGCGCCAGATTGACCGGCAGCAACAGCGCGACGAACGCCGCCAGACATCCGTACACATCGGAATAGCCGATCGAGAACATGAAATTCTTGAAGAAGAACGGCGACGATAGAATGATCGCGAGCAGCGGAAAGGTGCGCTCCGAGAAGCCGAACGTGCGGCGAAACACCGCGAGATAGGCGACAAGCGCCGCAAGCCAGGCCGCGAGCCCGACAACGTAGACGTCGAGCAATCCGACCCGCGGCCGGACGAGCCCCACGACGGCGCCGACGAGTGCGCGCTTGATCATGCCGAAATCGTAGTTGACGAGGAGATGGACGTATTGGATGCCCGGAAAGCTTGTGAAAATCTTGATGAGCAGGAGACCAAGCGCGAGCACGGCCGAGCATGCCACCATGTAGACAAACGGGCGCACGGCACGGCGCATATCGCTGCGCGCAGGATCGATCGTCGGTTTCGGGACTGCCAATTCTTCCACGGGATCAATGGAGCCGGCGATGCGATCTCTTGTCTACAACGTCCTTAGCGCGCGGTCTCCGATGTGGAAAGGGATAAATCGGGAGATGAGTTGCAGTAGTCCTTTCGGAAATTGAACTGCCATTCGAAATCATCCGCATCAGTGATAGGCGCCCCATCGACACAGAATTTGATATCCTCGATCCAGCTCGCCCCGGTGCTGATGACTCCAGAGCAAAGATTATTCGCCCCGCTCCCTAGCGGGCTGCGGCTTGCTGCGGTGCTCATTTCGTGCTAGGCGCAAGCTAGATGGAGGCTCAGATGTTGCTATTTATTGCAGGGCTCGTAACAGGCATTGTCGTTATATTTGGGGTGTTAATGCTTGCCGCGCTGCACATGAGCAGGCAAACACAGGAGGAGCGCAGAAGCGCAATTAGTAATGCGTTCAATAGTGATAGTATTCCTCGACGATAATCACGCCTGATCCGCCCGCGCCGCCGGCATTGGTGCCAGCCGCGCCGCCGTTTCCACCAGCGCCAACCGTATAGGTGTAAGTTGCGGACGGCTTGTAATTATGATTTCTCCATACTCACCCGCGCCCGAGCGCCAGCTTGTGCTGCTGGTCCTCCTCATTGCGCTGGTGCTGCCCGCGGTCGTGAACCTGGCGCAACCGATGCGTCTTACGCCGCTCTGGACCATTCCCGACTGGACGTTGCTTCCGGTGGTGCTGCTCGCCTCGCCCATGGTCGCAGTTCCGCGCGAGGCCGCGCTGCGCATTCTCGCGACTGCGCTCGCGCTCCCGATCGCTGCTGTGATCGTCGCGCCGGTGGTCGCCCTGACCACCCATTACCGGGGGCGGGCCGACGACCACACACGCTACCAGCTCATCGCAGACGCGATCACCGACACCTGGCGCTCCGCCACCACGCAGCCGCTGCGGCTCGTCGGCGGCGCGCATGGTCCAGATTCACTCAATGGCCCCGTCTTCTACCTGGCGGATGCGGTGCCGGTCGACGTGTTCAACCCCAGCTTCGCTCCATGGATTGCGCGCGAGCGCATAGCGACGCAAGGAATTGCGCTGATATGCCGGGTGGAGGAGAAGGGCTGCATCGACGCGATCGACAGAATCGACCAGGGACGCACCGCCGTGCGTCGCGAGGTCACCCTTGCGCGCAGCTATCTCGGCATTCCCGGCCGCAGCGTGCGCTATCTCATTGCCGCCGTACCGCCGGCGCGCTGAGCGTGCGTGGTCGGTTCAACTCAGAAAGTCGCCAAGCCGTTGAATGGCGATGCGGTTCCGCCCTGAACCTGATAGATATGCAGCGTGAACATGAACTCCCAGCGCTTGAGCCGCTCTGCTTCTCGTGCGGCGTCCTCGAGGTAGACGTTGTCGGCAATCGGCAGGCCCATATTCACCTGCGTCAACTGATGAATCGGCCGGTTGATACCCCTGACCCCAGAGGGTTGTACGTCATTGACGGCGTCACTCCCCAATAGCGACACATCCCGCGCACGCAGCCACGGCAGCACCGAAGCATGCAAGCCGGCGCCACCCAGGCCGTATAGCCACGGGCCTTCGGCCGCCCGCTTTGCCCACCGTCCGCTGCGAATCAACAGCGCGTCGCCTGCGCCAATGCGAATCCCGGCGAATTTCTCCCAGGCCTCGAGATCCTCGACATAGATGGGCGTGCTGGGCGCGAGCCATTTGACATTCTTGAGTAACGGCATGTCGACGAGGACACCGCGGGTAATGTAGCCGGGGCCCATTCTGTCGGCGGCGGATTCCCGGCATCCCGCGGCGGTGAGCGTGAAGGGAAAGCCGTTGTAGCTCACCGCCGGCTCGCCGGGCTTGCGCCCGATGGGACCCTGATAGTGGCACAGCGCATCGAGGTGCGAGCTCAAGCCGTCATGGATCGACAACTGGATGATGTCGAGCGCCCCGCGAACCGCGCCGGTCTCTGGATCAATTCGGGCCATGCGATGCACGTTCTCGCCGAAGCCCCCCGTGTCCATGCCGGTCCTCTTGAACGGATTGATCTGCAACGTGACGGTCTTGGCTTCCTTCACGAGCGCGAGCGCCTGTTTCGTCTTTTCCGGCGTGATGAGATTCAGAAGTCCGCGCTGATCCTCCTTGCCCCATCGGCCCCAGTTCGACAGCTCTCCTTCCCATTTCTTGAGTGTCTCCAGCGTCACAAGACGGCTGGGCTCCTGGGTCGAGGGGTGCGCGGTGAAGGTCTGCTCCTGACCGAGCACAGGTGCGCCCGGGACGATAACGGACGCGATGGTGATGGCGAACACGCCGATCCGACTTCGATTCAACATGGCTGGTCCCCGGTCGAGCTGTTGTAAGGCTGCTGTTCAAGTCTATTGGATGCCTGCTGGTCGCTCGTCTCTACCATATCAAGTTCCATTCGCCCATCGCAGTGATGGAATGTCGGGTCGGCCACCCAGCCGTACGCAAGGTCGACGATGCGCCGCTGCTTAGAGTGGGGAGTCGTCCAATGACTCAGTGAAACCACTGAGCAAGAACAGGCGTAACGTCATCCGACTCGTCGACAACGCTGGGAACTTCGTACGCGCTATCAGCCATCTGCTCGTAGTCGGTGGCGACCTTCAACATCTTCTTGCGCGTATCGTCGTCCAAAAATCGCTCGGCGATGGTCCGACATTCCTTGGCACGCGCCCTATAATGATTGGCGTCACGGTAACTCGCTCGACGCATGACACAATCTCTTGTTCTTTGCTTTGTTAACGCGACATGCCCATGGGCGTTCCGATACCTCCGCCGGGAACTTCCCCGACTAGCCCACGGACCTGTGCCACGCTGCGCGAGCAGGTTTTGCATAAAATCTAGCGGCGGCTCGATCTGAGCAGCGCACCAGAGGCCGACCTGCGAGGAACGTTTATTGGCGCCACCCGTTTGTGGATTACCTACTGCTCTATTTTTTGGGGGTTGGGGGCCATGGATGCGGAGCAATATCGCCGCAGGGCTCGGCGCTACCTCATTCGCGCACGTCAGATGCTCAACCCGGTGAACCGGGTTACGATGATTGATATGGCGGTGATTTGGATGCGGATGGCAGAGTGGGCCAGACCCGAAAATCTGGTCCAGCACCAACAGCAGCAGACCCAGCCGCAGGTTCCACCCTCAGCAGCCACATCGAGAAGTCTTGAGCACCACTTCAATAGTAGTAAGATAATCCTGCCGGGAGCATGGAGCGGGGCTGTGCCGATTTACCGACTTCTAGAGAATGAGCCGTTTCAGCCTGAACACGTCGCCCTCATGGGCAAGGTATTCGATGACATTCTGCACACACTCGGGCTAGTTGACCGGGAAGACCCAATAACAAAGATGATTGCAAAGAAGGTCATTGAACTCGCCCAGGCGGGTGAGCGCGATCCTGGCCGGCTGAAGCGCCTGACTCTTGCGGCGTTTGAGGGAAGACGGAACTAGGACTCGGCGCCACCCTTGGCGCGCGTTCGCCGACATCGCGCCGAAGCCGAATCGCCGGACATCACCTGGCGACAACCCCACTCTGCATACGAGCGCATCGCATCAACCAGCTCTGCACGGTTTGTGCCTGATCAGGCGCGCGCCCTCGTCGCGCCCTTGTGGCCCGCACATTGCAGCGAGCGCCGCAAGGCGGGTCACGTTCGCGAGGCAGATAGAGCGCTTTGGGAACTCAGCTTGGGGGGCCTCTAGAGCCTCAGTCTAAATCTCGCTATGGCCAGCCGAAGCAGCGCCGCACCCGTGGCAACACCCATGGCAACACCGAGTGCGAAGGAAAATATGTCGCCTTCACTCATGTTCAGCCCCCGCTGACGATCAGGCGATGCTGGAACGCAATTACCGAAAGGTGGTTCCAGCAAATACGGGAAGTCAAACTGAAATTGTAAGTTCCACAACGCAAGGGGAGACGGCGCGCCCGACGGCGCTCCGCTTCGGCGACAGAGTCTTGATGATAATAAGCCACGCGAGAGTTCCACTCGACAAAGGCGCTAGCAGCAGTGCAGGGGCGATCCGTACGCGGCCCATAGGCACGATGAACACAGGCAGGTCTGAATACCTGGCTGATGGGGGGTCAGAACAGCCGCTGCGATGCGAGCCGCGCGCCCGCGACCAGCGCGCGCAGCTTCGCCCAAGCCACCTGCGGGTGCACCTCGTCGCCCGCGCCCGACGTGCCGAAGCCGCAATCGGTGCCGGCGATGACGCGCTCGCGCCCCACCACGTCGGCGAACCGCATGATGCGTTGCGCCACCAGCTCCGGATGCTCGACCAGATGCACGCAATGCGACACCACGCCGGGCACGACGATCTTGTCGTCGGGCAATTTGGTGTCCTGCCAGATCGCCCATTCGTGCTCATGGCGCGGGTTTGCGGCTTCGACCAGGTAGGCCGCCGCGCGCACCTGGAGCATCAGGTCGGCGAAATGCCTGAGCTCGAAATCGTGCACGCGCGGTGCGATATTGGTGCTGTAGCAGGTGTGGAAGCGGATCTTGTCCTGCGGGATGCCGCGCAGTGCGTGGTTGAGTGCCTCGACGCGCAGCGCGATGAACTTGCGGCAATCCTCGATCGTTGAATTGACGGCCCGGTTGTAGTGCGTCGCCATGCGGGGATCGTCGATCTGCAGCAGGAAACCGGCCTCGACGATGGCGAGGTACTCGACCCGCATCGCCTCGCCCAATGCCTCCAGGTACTCCTCGTCGGAGTTGTAGTGCTTGTTCTCGTAGTACAGCTCGAGATTCGATGGCGAGATCGCGGTGACGAACGCCTCCTCGTGTTTCTTGCCGGCCAGCGAGTGCTTCAGATTCGCGAGATCGGTGCGGAGCTCGTCGTGGCCGATATATCGGATCGCCGCCGCGCATACCAACGCCTTCGGCCGGGCCGTGCGCTTGGCCACCAGTGCGCCGGAGCGGGCGGCGTGCATGACCTTGAGGTCCTCATAGGCGTCCGCAAACTCGATGGTGTCGCGCGTGGCGCCGCGGAAGCGCACCGGACTGTCGATCTCCTCGAGACCGGTGAGGCGCGCCCGCGCATAGGCCATCCAGTTGAACTTGCTGTGCTCGCCATCGCCGATCACGTCGATGCCGGCGTCGACCTGTTGCTGCACCACCTCGGAAATGGCGCGCTCGACCCGCGCGCCGAACGCCGTCGCGTCGTAAGGCTCGCCGAGCTCCTTGGCGTTGAGCATCGCCACCAGATCGGGAGGCCGCGGCAGGCTGCCGGTGTGTGTTGTTAGAACCCGGCTCGTGCTTCGGTGCATTGTTCTGTCCTTCTGGCGTTCACGGGGAGTCGATGGCGCGCAGGACGATAGCAACTTTTCCGCAAAGCGGACGAGGGGTGCATGGCGGCTGTGGGCCACAATAGCTGCCGTAAACACACCCAGGGCCTCTCTCGCTCGGTCCCTAAGCGCATCACTGGCGTCACGCGGGGCTGCGCCCGAACGGGCGCCGTCATGCCTGCCCTCAGTGCGACCAACCCATGTCGAAGCGTGCCAATTCGTCAGGGGCGATCAATCGACCTTGATCATCGAATAACCTCGCTAGCCGGCCGATTTCGGCGAATAGCCAGTCATCAACGCTCGCCCACTCAAAAAGCTTTCGGTAGGGGCTCACACGGTCATAAGCTTCAACACGGCGATCCTCGGTCTCGGTTATGGTCACCCCATGATAGAGGCAGTTGCTCCCCCCGATGACTAAAGCACCAGACGGGACTTCGTGATGCTGGTTCAACGCGTTGCTGCTGTAAATATCCCATGGTTGGTGTACCGAGCCACTGCGATCGTAGCTTGTTCGCCGGCCAAGCAAGTATAGATTGGACGAAAACAAGATACAGCCATTGAACTCACGTAAAACTTCTCGGGCTCGGCTGGATGCGAAACCTGAAACATCCGCTGCAAGCTTCCTCTCTCCTGCAAAATTCAATGGCGGGAATATTTGGTGGAGCCACGCCTGTGGTGCCACATGCGGTGCGCGTCCAATGA